>Ga0208903_1000503_pt1 | contig 31244 bp, 46 predicted proteins | sample AntAceMetag02UKJ_FD_184769 | JGI IMG/M metagenome (GOLD analysis project Ga0208903, IMG submission 184769) | Saline lake microbial communities from Ace Lake, Antarctica - Antarctic Ace Lake Metagenome 02UKJ (SPAdes) (version 2) | ecosystem: Environmental > Aquatic > Non-marine Saline and...
GCTCATCACCAATAGCACAGTCTCCTGTGCCTGGTCCAACTGCAACCATACCACGCTCAACTGGGCACTCACCGATGTCACCTGCGGTCAGGTTAAGGGTTGGGTTTCCAGCTGCGACGGTTAGGTTGGAGTCCTGACCAGCAATAGAGAACAATAGATTCTCTAGAGTTGATTCAGCAAAAGCAGTGTTCAGGTTAACCTGCATACCCTGCTTGTATAGCTTTGCAACGTCAAGAAGCTGGTCTACCTGAACCTCACCGAAGTCAGGTTGGAAGACGATCTCAAGACCGTTCATTGTGTAACCTACGTTGCGGAAATCTGTGTCATCGGACAATGTGTCCTTAAACGATGTTCCAGGAACGTAAGCTGGCAGATCAGCCTCTGTAAGCTCGGAAGCTCCAGCTGATGGGTCATATGTAAACAGTGCTGCTGCACCAACAATGATGTTAGCACTTGTACCACGTGAATATGCCATATTTGTTCACCTCTTTTTCTATAGATAAATAGGCGTGTTTCCTCAAGACAATTATATCAGCCTTTTGTTATAACAGGTTATGGGGTATTTTTTAGTGGACCATCTGGAATTTGTATTTGAGTACTGTCAGATACTCTTTCCAATGTCCTGGCGCTCATTTGATGATAGTTAAATTCTATGATTATCTTGTTTCCACCATAAGTCCTGGCAGTCCCAAAGTCTATTATGTCTCTAACTTCTTCTAGCTGATAAATCTTAAAGCTATGGAAAAAGAATTCTGCTGGAACAGAGTCTAGATTGTTTATCGGGATGCCGCCAGCAGATGTTTTTTGCCTAGCCCAACGGTTTATCTCTTCCGCAGTCTCATCTTCTCGATCCATAAGCCTGTAGACTTGCTCTTGTGTCTGAACCATTAGCTCTGTTGCATTCTCTTCAGTTGCATAAAAATAATATATAGTCTGCTCTGTTTTTATGTGTGGGAAAGCTTTTGGTCTGCGCCTAAACATTCTATCCCAAGTTGCCATAACTCCAGCGTATCCGTATCTTTCGTTTGGCGAAACGACTACCCACCTCTCAGTAAGGTCATCAATATTTGCTGGCATGCTTGGGAAAAAGGGAATTCCTATTCCAACATTCTCACCAAGCTTTTCTTGTAGATAATTGTTTATCCATAAAACTGGTGTATTTAGCGTTGAGCCATAGACTATAGCCATTAAAAATCAACTCCTGTGTTTGCCATCCAATTATAGCCTACCTCGATGCCCTTTGACTTTCCAGATCTTTTACCCGCTTGTAGGTTTGTTCTATATGCTGTTGGATTCTTTAAGTAATCCATTATACCGCTTGACTTTAAAAATGCTTGAGAGAAGTAGTTTTGAAAAAAGAGGTCCAAAGTTTTTTCGTAAGAACGATTAACAGCTGCCCCGCCAGGCTCAGTTACAGTGACTGGGCCCCTTGTGAATACAGTCTCTCCGTCTTTTTCAAATACCAGAACTTCTGCTGCTTTTGGTACGATGGTCACGGGAAGCCCCTGTTCCATAATCCTTGCTTTATCGTAAAATGCGGTGGTTGATCCATTCTTTACGGATGTTGACTGTCTGAAGCTTGAGCTGAATGATATGCCAGTTCCAGACACTACATAGTCTATGTCAAAAAGTCTAGCTGAAGGGCTTCCAGTCTCATGCCACTCATACATGTGATGTAGCGCTTCTGGATTAACTCTAGCATTAGAGTCAATAAACTCTTTTAGCATTTCTATCGCTGCTTTTCCTAGATTATTTAATAAGACTGGCTCTGCTTTATTTACTCCCTCGAAAAACCCTATAGAGTATTGCAGGACGTTGTTTACTTCTTTCATAAAGCTTGATGTGTCAGCTGTTACTTTTATCATTATAAGTCTACTGCCTGATTCTCTGAGCGCCTAAGGACAAGCTTGTAGAACTCTATTCCGCCGAATGGTCCAGGGTAAGGCTCTTGGGTGGCTATTTCAAATAGTGTAGACTTTCCAGCCCTTGGGCCAGTTGTCTCAATATAAATCTCATTACAGTTCTTGTCTGTAATATTTGTAATTAAAACATTAGTTATTGAATTTGCACTATTTCGTGTTGAAAAGCGAACATCTTGCTTTACTCTTCCCATGATTATGCTATCTTGAATTATCTTAACTTCTGGCCTAAGGTCTTCCTTTAGAGCTGTGCCCCCTGGGGTAAGGTTGCATACGACAGTTCTATCAAGTATCCACTGCTTCTTTACGTTTCCGTAAGGACCCTGTTCTACCATTGGGTAATATATGTCAGCGTTCATAGGGAACATAAAATCGTTAGTGTTGCAGTCAGCCACTATAGGACTCCTAGTGTTCTAATAGATTTAGCATACTTAGAAAGTATCTTATCTACTACGATGTTCCCCGTTCCTTCAAACACTCGCTTGTCAAACTTTAATTTAAACTGATCGGTATTGTATTCTGAAACATACCTAGAAGAATAGTCTAGCTTTCCACAGCTTATGTCATCTATCAAGAACTCTGCGGCTCTAACAATATCTGATGGTACCTCGATGTTGCCAATCTCTAGTACCAGAACATAGTCAAAGGTTTTTGGGAATCCTCTAAACTCGTACTTGGCATCTAGCCAGTCTGAAGCACCCGCTGGCAATACTAAAGGTGATGACTCAGAACGATTTATTAATCCAGGTGCTGACTCTATCATTGCTGTAGAATCAGGGCTGATCTCAAATGATCTAGCATATAGCTCTGGAGAAGCTGCATCATAAACCAGGACATTGTTTTCGTATACCTTTAGGATCTTACGAACATCCTGCCAAAAGGGTATGTAGTCTGCACCAGTGCCAGTAATCTCTATTGTCTTTTTCTGATAATAAAATCCTTGACTTATTACTGAGTCAATTACTGCTCTTGCAACTTCTTCATTACGAGAATACTCTGTAATCTCTGAAGCTGTTGTACCCTTGACATTTGGGTCTACATATGGCCTGACTACATCTGCGAAGACTTCTCTATTATCTACAGTAATCAGGTACTGATTATCATACCTAGAAGATAGCGGTATTGATATTTTTGAATCTACGCCAGAGGTGGCTGAGCCTGTGGTTATTGAGCGATCTGCCATATCTTCTATGGTATATGTATAGGATGTAGAAGCATCTGTTACAGTAATTTCTGCATTTGTATTATACGGCTGAACCCTCAAAATTTCCATTGACTATACACCAAACTCTTCTGCAACCTCTTGTGGGGTTGCCATTCTTGTGTGGTTTCTCGTTAGCCACTTATCGGCATCTTCTTTTGTTACGATATTGTAACCTCGGTAGATTTTTCCAACACCCTCCCAGCTAACATTTTTAGTGGAATAGATAGCTGCCTTGTCTTCTTCTGTAACCTTCTTTGCTACAGGTTTGGCAGGTGCTTTTTTGTTGCTTTTTGATGCAACTTTATTTGGAACTGTAGTACCAATCGCACCACTATCTATGTTTCCCAATACTGGCTTTGGCACTGTTCTCTTTGCAAAATCTTTGGTAGATATAGAGTTCGTAGACTCTTGCGCAGGCTTTGTTGTTTTTTTATTTGGCATGTTTTCCTCCTGATGTAATTATATCAGATAATAATAAGAGGGCTGGGGACAATGCCCCAGCCCCCTCAAAAGGTTTGGTTAAGGATTAGCTATCTGCAGCCGCGTCAGCGAATGCAACAGCGTCCTCTTCCTCCCACTGGATACCAAAACGGACAAATACAGTATATTCGATTGTGTCCTTCTTGGCAACGTACTCACGGTTTACCGTGATGTCACGCTGGAATCCCCAAATACGGTTGCTTGGGAATGTTAGGTCAACGTAGCCATCTGGGTAGTAAGGTACCTCCATTACTGGAATACCTAGAATACGAGTGGTGCGAGCCTGGCCAAGAACCTGATCGGTTCCAGCTAGGTAAGCATTACGGTAGTCCTCAGTCCAGATGTTATCTGTCAGAGTTCCGTTGCTCTTTGCGATGCTCTGGAATGTGTCTGTTCCTGCGTAGAACTTTAGACCACTCTTTAGAGCACGGTACTTACGTGGTAGTGAATTGATAATGCCCTGAAGGACCTCTGGGGTCCAGTCAGTAACAGTAGCAACGTACTCATGTGAGTCACCATTGGTCTTTGTCCTGTTGACAAAGCCCTCCATGATTGATAGGAAGTTACCCGTAGCTCCGTCACCATTGATCGCTAGATCTTCGATGTCATTTGCAAATGCATTTGTCATCAAACGTACTAGGTGATCCTCAAGTGCTGAACCCTCGAGGTTGTCTTCGAGGGCTTCAGCTGAGACTTCCCAGTCCAAACGGATTTTCTTGGTGGTTAGCTCTACCTTGCTGAATGTTGCTCCAGCATTGGTGTAGCTAGCGTCACCCTGATTTGCTGCGCGGATAACACGCTCGCCAACGTTAACCTTTTCGAGCTCCATAGTGTTAGCTCTCATTGTTACGCGACGACCGTCCTTGGCGAGAACAGTTGCGTCCCAAACATAGTCGATAAATCGACGTGCTTGTTCTGGACGAAGAATCCCACTACCTGCATCACCCGAAGGATTTACGGCATTGGGACCAGTTGTTACACCAAATTCGGCAGTTGGAATATTACCAAGTGTGTCGGCACCTGGATTCGTTATTCCACCGATACCTCCAGACGCAAATGCACCTTCGCCATTAACTTCGTTGGCTGCTGCTCCTGGATAGTTCTTTTTAATATCTTCCGACATATTGTCACCTCCTAAGTGATTGTTACTTAATTGAATAAGTCGGCAGTTTTGAGGAAACGTCCGCCCCATAGGGATTTATGAACCAATTCTGGTTCATTTTCCTGTACGATCTCGCCAAGATCGCCAGATTTACGGAAAGCCGTAGCATCTTCCACAATGCCCATTCTCTTTCCAAACTCTTGCTTTGACTCTGCAACCTCGGCACTAACGGTTGTCAGGGACTTTTTTAATTCGTCAACTTGCTCGTTAAGAGACTTGACGATGGATGATAGGTCGCTAAAGGCTGATGACATTGATTCCCTCATATCGGAAACCGCTGTCATGATTTCATTGGCTGAGTCTGATTTTTGGACCTCAACGGTCTCTGCTACAACCTCTTCGACTGTTTCGATTACTTCCTCGGTCTCTAGGACCTCGTCAGACTTCTCTACAACCTCTTCAGTAACAGCAAGCCCTTCATTCTCAGCTTCTGCCTCTTGTGCGACCTGGTCTGATACTACATCTTCTTCAACTGCCTTTTCGACAGTTGCATCGGTGTTTTTTTCAGTCATAGGACTTACCTCCTTGGTCATCTTAGAAGTATTAATGCCTTTAGCACTATCAACTAAGAACTTTATCATTTCTGTTTTTTCGTTATCTGTTTTTTCAACGAAACCTATATTTTCCATAGCCGCACCTGTTTCGGGGCTAAGCTCAGATTCCCTCTCTGACAAAAGGACCAAGCCAGAATGCTTGTCCCAGAAAACGTTTTCAATAAGTGTCTCGGCAACGGCGCCTTTAATTATTGTCTCTCCAGATGAATTCTTTTCGATGGACATGATACTTGCAAATTGATTTGCTGGATTGTCTACTAGAGAAAGCTCTACTAGATCGTATTCTTTAATGACACGAACCTTTGTCTCAAGCTTCTCATCATAGGCATCGTCCCATTTGTTCATTCTACCGCCAATAGAAAAGCCTGAGAGGGTTCCATCTAGAACTTTCTCCCAGGTGTCCTGTGCGCCCTTAGATACATAGGCAGAAACGTAAACACCAGAATAGAACTTCTTAGATTCTGTATCAAAATATTTATCTTCTTTGAAGGAAACCATTTTACCAACAGCAGTTGGCTGGTGCATCTCTCTGATGTTCCCACGGAACTGAGCAAAAGCGTTTACGCTTGCATCTGTAGTAACAATGTCATTTTGCTTGTCGACATTGTCGAGTGTGGCAAATCCTGAGACGATACGTCTCTCCACATCAACTTTAGAGAATGGCATTGAGAGGCGAACATTGTCGCCTTCAGTCATCCATGTAGCCTTAGATATAGTCATACACTATAATTATATACATCTTTTTGTAAAAAGTTACAGAATTGTAACATTTAATTAGATGATCTTCCTTCCCCTTGAGCATTCCTACCCTCTATTGTAGCAGATCCATCTGATTGATTATTCAATCTTTCGGAATCCCTCTGTCGGTTTCCGTTTGCCCTTGCATCTGCTGCTTGTCGAGGACCCATTACAAATGGGGCATCTCCGTCTGGCCTCTGAGGTAGCCCTAGAGCTTCTCTTGCTTCGTTAGGAACCATAATCTGATTCTTAACATACCTTTCCAGAATCTGAGATTGAGCAATTTCATCTGTTAGGGTTAGCTCGTTAAACTTAAAGTCTAGAATATCTGTTCTCTCTTTTATGATCTTATTCATCATCTTTTCAAGATTCTTCTGGGCAGGTCTTGCAACCTGTTCTTTAAATGTTCTATCCTGTGAAAGTGCAGATGCAATACTGGAGGAATCGCTTCCTCCTATTTTAGAAAGAGGAACCTGATGTGCAATCAGAATGTCGTCTCTGTTCTGTTTACGATACTCTTTAAAGGATGCTTCTTGGACACCATTCTCAATTGGTTCCATTTTGAAATCTACCTTGTTAGTTTCGGTATCTCCAGGAAGTGGTATGTACAATGTTCTGTGGCTTTGACCTTTAAGATTTGTTTGCAAGAATCTGAATAGTCTGTCTTCTGCTTCCTCTGTTAGCTTTGCACCCTTAAGAGTTACGACATATCGTGGCACCGCTTTATTTGCAAAGAAGTCGATGTTGTACTGAGATGCAAGCTGATCACCCTGCAAAGAAGAAATTGCAGACATGATATCTGGAATTCCATAGAAGGTATTCAGAGGAGAGTACTCTTTGTAATGTAAGATCTCATTTGGCCTTGTGTCTTCTGTAACTGGGTTTGGGTTATTAGCAGCAAAGTTTCTAAAGTAGACAACCTTGTTTCCAATAATTTGAACAAAGCCGTCTCGCTTCCTTCTAACTCTCATTGTGGTTGCTGGTATATGTCCAACATAGCCAATTTCTCCATTTACAGTTCTTCCAATTTCCAGATACCCGTTTCCAGTTGCCTGAACGTCCGTATAAAACTTCATCATGGTATGAGTAAGCGAATCATCATCATTCAGACTCTCGATCCAATCCTTGATTTCAATCTTTGCTCTTTCAATTCTATTACGGGCTCGTGACCTCTGGGTATCGTCCATGACTGTCTCAAGCCTTAGCATGGTGCTTTCGGAAACATGAAAGTCATATCCTAGGCCTACAATATTTTCTACCTTGGCATCAATGGCAGCGTGATTAGCGAATGAGGTATCGTAAAAGTTTGCAAGCTCGTAAAGATTCCAGGGAGGAGTGATTACATCAAAAAGCCCGTAGCCATTACGATAAACATCTCCTGGATTAATTTCTTTTGATCTAGCTCCATCTCTACCACGAGAAACCGCAGAGGCGCTATCAAGGTAGCCGTCAGTATTTACATCTATTCCTGCAGCTTTTACTACACGGGTAGTCCTGCGCTTAAAATTTTGGTCTAGTCCATTTAGAGCTTTGAGATCATCCCATGACTTATTAAAAGGATCTTGAGTCTTGAAGATATTCTCTTCTTTAGCAATCTGATCTGTCTTAATTAATATTCTTTGCTCGTCGCTCATTATTCCTCGTCGCCGTATTGTTCTAATGTTTGCTTTGCAGCTATGACAGCACCTAGATCATTCATGCTTGGGATAAGTCCTTGTTTCATTCTATCCATCTGCTCTGAATATTCTTCATCTGTAATACGTGCTGTACCTGGGAAAAATACTGGTTCTCCCTCTGGCTCGCCATTATGCTTGGCTGCATCTTTAAGTTTTTGAATTTGATTCTGGTCACCCTTGTTGGAAGGAATGTTTAATACGTTACCACTACCATCAGTGAACCATTTTCCGTTTGATTTCTTCCAAACGTAGACTCCCCAGGCATATCCTGTGGGCTCAACAACTGTTAGTTTGGCTTTTGAAAGGGCTTGTTCTATAGCATCTGGCTTTTCTTTTGACATACCATTATTATACCACATTACACTGGAGTTATGGTGCTTGTTGACCATAAAATGTCATTTTGAGCCACATATTCATATCCGCTGAGCCTAAATAGTCTTGGATCGTCAATAGCTACCCTGTTTGTGCCAGTATACGTCTTATAGATATTCTTGGGATCTACACCATAATAGCTAGTAGCAGACAAAACTAACACGCCATCCCAGTTAAATCCAGAAGCCCAGAAGTTCCATTCCAATAGTGAGGTCCCCAGGAATTTTACTCTTAGCCAGTTTCTGAAAGAGGTGTTCTGAACTTGCTGTAGATTTGTTGACTGATAGTGGGATATAGTATTGAACAACATTGGTCCAGTTAGTCTAATAGCACCAACAAAGCTGTCTAAGTTTAAAATATTTGCAAAGCTTATGCCAACAAGTGCCCACTGCTTTACAGATAAGACTGGGTTTGATACGATCTTTCCGTTAAGATAAAAACCAATTCCGTTCTCTATAGAGTTTGTCCTGGCATTTACAGCAATGATTCTTGCCCGTTTCCTTCCAGAGTCAACAGGTTCTAGGTAGAATTTTAGGTAGACGTTCCTGCTCTCTACCTCAAACAGCTCTGTTCTCTCTGCTGGGAATAGGTCTTGGTCATATCTCATTGCAGCTTGCATTGCAATTATTCTATAGTTCTCCGCAAGATTGCGGTTGATTGGAATAGACAGGCCTCTGCTTATGTTTTCATCAAATCTGCCTTTTACTTCTATGCCACTAGTTCTAGTTAGGTATAGATATGGGGTGCTGCCCTTATATATGCTATATGGATTTTCAGTTTTATAATCAAAATATACCCCAGACTTTTTATAGGGAAAGATGGGGACTCCAAACCTTGTGCCAATTGAGTTTGGTGATGAGTCATTAAATGCCTGAGATGCTAGCTGTAAAGTTCTTATTCTTATTGGCTCGTATGTGGAGTCTGTAGTCTTCATCTCGATGTGCACGACTATGGCAATATTGTTAAAATCTACATTATCTGGTGGGTAGATTAAGTTGCCAGATGTTACTTCATACTTAGACTCCAGCCACTCTGCACCTGGCTTTACTACTCCATTAGTGGGTGCGCAGACTGTGTTAGAGAAAGACTGCTGTGAAGCATTCGCACCAGACTCTAGATACTGAAAGCTGATATAGGTTCTTACCAGATCATTTTGAGTGAAGCAGCCATCGTCATTAATAGCTGATGCTGGATAGTTAATGTTTAATTGTATAAAGTCTATGTCATAATACTGTTGGTTATTTTCGTCTAACACGTATTGCCCAAGGTATGTGAGTGGAACGTAGTCTTCCCAGTAGGACTTAGTCTTATAAGTTAGCTCATACTTTCCAAATCTAACAACTGGAACTGCTGAGTAGCTTGCATCATGATCTTCTGGAATTTGAGTAGCGACTCCATTTATGTCGAATGTTGATGAAATGAATGTAGTATTCCTTGGCGTATCAAAGTTTATGTTATAAATGTTACCGCTGAAGCTTTGAGAAAAGTCTGGCCTTCCGCCAAAATATGCGTCTAGAGACACAGATCTTCCAAAAAATGCTTCTACGTTCCCTCCCAGAGACGATGAGAACCTTCTGACATCTATTCCAGCTACAAACTTATCTCCAAAAGAAACCTTGTCTACTGATCTTAAGGTCTGAGTTGAACCACCATATTTTAGAATATAGTCTGTGGTGGTTTCTTTGCTTACTACTTCAAAATAGTTACCATTAAGATCATCGACTATGTGTATTAAAACCTGGTCTTCTGACCAAGCAGAGGTTTCCTTAAAAACTGCATATATTGACCTTGCAGTTTCTTGTAAAAAACTTATATCGCTAAATAGTAAGTGCCCATGCTCATTATCCCAATTTGAATTTGGAATCAGTTTTATAAAAGGTTCTTGTTCATTCTGTATTACGAGAGAGTCTTCATACCAGGAGTCTACCGTTTTTGTTGAAAATTGAGGCAATGGGGTTGTGTATGTTGGAGAAGTCAGCTCATCATTCGTTGTTAGAGCATTGTCAATGAATGCCTGATTCCAAGACCCGATATCTGGATAATTGTAGTTGTTGGTATAGTCGGCAAAAGGATAGTCTATAACGACCGAGGTTCCACTGTAAGAGGTGTTTATGTTCTCTGGGAAGTCTACACCCTGCCCAAATACCCATCTACGTTTTGAGACTATAGAGGGCACTTGATATGAGTAGATTGCTACACAGTCTATATCTATTGGACTGACATCATCATAGGCATAAAACCCAAGCCAGTCCTGACTTTTATTTTCGTTATTAAATTCTGATGGTAGGGTTAACTCACTAGTCAAAAAGTCTAGAGTCACCACTTGTTCTCCGTTTATGATGAGGCTTGCAGAGTCTCTGATCATCTCTATTTGAACTAGCATTGGCCTTGACCATTCCCCAACAAAGTGAGATCCTAGGGCTGTCCCAATCTTAAGCATAAGAAACGGGCCTTTTACGTACAGGCCATCATCTGAAGATATTGGTCCAAAAATCTTCCTATATTCATCTGTGTCCGCATTTATTCTAAGCCACATTTCTGCGGTATAGTCTCTATATTGTCCAGATTGATTTAGAAATCCAAACCCAGGGATGATTACTGATGGGCTGCCGCCATTTGGATACAGAGTCGTAACATTCTCGGATCCATAAATCATTGGAATTCCAGTGTTCCTGGCAGTTAAAGAATTGTTATCTATTAGATAGTACCCTGGAGTATCTATTAGTCCATATGCATCTGCACTAACCGCGTCTGTTGCTGTAAGTGCAATATTTGATGGAAATGCTACCTTCTGAACACCAAGAGATTCTGCTGAAAACTCCTCAGCCCACTGCCCCATAGTGAGTCCATTAAGAAGGAACTCGTTTTCTTCTGCTGAAGTTGCTCCTGGAAGATATCCAATTCTTATAATTATCTGTATTAGCCCATTGTCTACAGGTGGAGTAAAAGTTTCTGAAATGTATACCCAGTTATTGCTAATCTCTAAGTTTATGGTTTTTACTGTGGGGAATTGTTCTAACGGAGTATCCTCTTTAAGAATCCACTGACTTGTAGCTGCGTCAAAGTACCTATAACCAATCTGGACTTGACCTATAAAAATGCTTTGAGAATTAAAGTATGTTCCAATTGAAAATGTTTCTAGCGTGGTGTTCAGCTCATTTAAGTCAATGATATCTGGGCTAATTAACTCTACAAAAGAAAACTCTGTAACGATGTCGCCATAGACTTTAGTTGTCTGGCTTTCTGGGAGTGGTTGGTTATATGTATCTAGAGAAATTTCCGAGGTTCCTCCAGAAATAGACCAGGCTGTAAGATCTCTATCGATATCATTGACTAGAGACACGTAGTCTACAGGATCGTCTAACGCCCAAAGAGCGGTTGGATGCTCTGCAAAGACTTTTTCTGCATAAAGGTTTGATGGGTTAGACATTTTTCTCCTAGTCTATTTTACCACACTAGGACAAACTATTTAGGCGATTGCTTCTATAGCTGACTAACACCGATCCAAGCAATATTCCCAGCGGTATCGTTACTCCACGTCGTACCATTCCAAACCCAAGTGCGGTCACCTGAAGTGAATGAGTCACTGACGCTGGGGGAGTCTGGGAAGTTAATTGCCATAATAGTATTTTACCATACTTTTATTTTTAAATTATGAATGACTTCATTCTTTATGTGGTGGTATAAGGCTATCGCATTAGTATGCTGTGAGGAAGTTACTTTATAAACATACCAGCATAGTGATCTGGCATGTTCATGTAAGTTTTCATTACTGTGTTATAAAGCTTTAGCATTATGCACCGACCTTGCTAGAAATGAATGGGCCTGACACTGCGGTTATTGAAGTGCCTACTGTTACGCCTGTTGATGTTACTGGCATTTTTATTCTCCTGTTATTTCTACCCAGCTAAGGGTTGGCTCGTTCCAAGTGTACATTTTTTCGTCATCAGGATACGGCGCTGGGCTTTCCCAGTCCCAAGTTTCTTGATTCAAAACCCACGATAAAAATGGTTTAGGTGGTACAAATAAATCCTCTGCTTCAAGATAAATTGAACCAATACCAGCGAACCTAAATCTAAAGCTGTTGCTATAACTAGTTTGAATCCATTTACCCCCAAGACCCAAATCGTTAGCCAGAAAATCCTGACCTCTTGATTCTTCTTCGTTGGAAACTACTAGAACTCTAAGAACAACATTGTCGTTGTCAATTTCTGCAAAATGAGCCATTATACCGCATACCTCACAATCACAATACCTGAACCGCCATTTTGGGTGCTTGATGCGGTGCCGTAAAGCGTTGCACCGCCGCCGTCTGCTCCATCGCCAGTGTTCGCACCGCCATTTACGCCACTATTGTTAACATTGTTGGCTCCACCTTCTCCACCTGTTGCTCTTGTTACTGAGCTTCCAGTAACAGAAGAAGCTCTGCCGCTGCCTCTCGTTCCGCCAGCTCCGTTCTGAACTCCATTCCCGCCGCTACCAGCAGCACCGCCACCGCCACCGCCAGAACCTTTGTATTGCGCTCCACTTCCAGCTACCCCTGGACCTGCATTGCCGCCGTTTAGTCCTTGTCCAGCAGTTCCGCTTCCGCCAGTCGTTGCGTTTAACATACCGCCGTTTCCAGAGCCACCAGTTCCGGTTCTATAGTTTGAGGAGCGTGACCCACCTAGTGATGTAATGTTAGAAAAAACGGAATTGCTCCCGTTAGAATTACTGCCGCCAACCCCGCCTGCTCCAACCGTAACAGTGTAACTTCCGACTTCTACTTCCTTGGCTGACTCGGCGCTTGCGCCAGCACCAGATAATTCACCAACGACAGACGACCTATAACCACCAGCACCGCCACCGCCAGCACCCCAAGCACTCTGCTGGTTTCCAGCCCGAGCTGTACCGCCGCCACCTGCTATAACGATGTATTCAACTAAGCCAGCCCCTGCTGTAACTTCAAAAGTTCCAGAGGATGTGAAGGTGTGTACTTTGTACCCTGAAATGGTAGTTACAGTGCCGCCTATCGCTGAAAGAGGTACTACAGTAGTACTAGTAAACTCCCTGTCGGTAGAAAGCCCTGCAGTATCAGTAACCCTAATTGTAAAAGTAGCAACCGTACCTGCGGCGTCTGTGGTTATGCCGCTAATTTCTCCAGAATTGCTAAGCGTTAGCCCCGTGCTCAAAGAGCCAGCCTGTAAAGTATAAACTAACGTTCCGCCAGCTGGGCCAGTTGAGGCAACTAGCTGAAAACTGTAATGCTGGTCCATGACAGGTTCTGGGTCAAGAGCTCCTGCTGCAGTGCTCCAAACAGGCTCATAGTTAGCAACAAAGTTAAACGCCTTGTTCAAAAAGTTTCCGCCAGTGTCGATTGCCTTGAAGGTTACGGAGTTCGTGTCACCTTCAGTTGCCGAGCCTGAGAAGGTTCCGCTGATTACGCCAGTCTCCTCAACCAAAGTCAGTCCTGCTGGCAAGGTTCCAGAGACTACCGAGTAGTCAATGTCTGTACCTTCGCTGTCGGTTGCAAGAAGCGTAATACTTGTAGCTGCACCGATGTTGTAGAAAAGGTCCCCAGTAGTCTGCCAAGCAGGGTTAGTTCCAGCGGTCACAGAGTCAACCAGCAGGTAAGCATTTGAGCCTGAAGGTACTGGGATTCCTGGGTTTACAACTTTTACTGTGTATGGAGAATTGTCAGGGCTAAAAGCGTCTGGCCTAGTTACAACAAGTTGAGTACTTGAAGACCGGACAACGTTCTTTGCCAGCGTTTCTGCATCGCTCTGGTCTATAAAGCTAACAACAACATTGGCAGCAAAGTTTCCACCGTTTACAACAGTGGTGTCATTAATTCCTGGGAGTGAACTGGTTACAACGCCAGAAACAAATGCGCCAGCTGTGGCAACATCGCCAGCTCCGGATGGTGCAGTGAGTGTTCCTTCGTAGCTGAAGATAATGGTCTCGCTGCTTGCTGCACCGAGAACAACAATCTCGGTAAAGTTTGCGGAGATCTCCAGCACTGCGCCATTGGTATATCCAGCGTAAGTGCCATCTTCGGCAATAGCGTAGATGTCATAAGTAGTGTCGCTGTTAGCAAAAACAAGGGTGTACCGACCAGATGTGTAAACGCGGTCTAAAACATAAGTAGTGTTGCCAGTTACGCCAACTGAAAGCGTGAAGTCATTTGAGCCGCCGACACCGCTTGCTGCAGATGCCCCTTTAAAACTGCTAATTGCCATTATCCCACCTCACTTCCAAATGCCTGGAAGGTCATAGAGTTCTGAGTCCCAGATTGTACTGTTAATACGTCTCCATCTGCCATTGTAATTCCAATAGTAATTGCTTTAAAGTCGTTAGACTCAATTACTCCATCATAAATTATAGCATTATTTTTCGATGCCGTTTCGGCATTTTTACGAACATAAATCCTACAGCTGGCTGGAGAACTGGAAGTGTTTGATGCTAAAAGTGTCGATATTACTGCGGACTTTGCGGAAGGAACAGTATATAGGTCAGCATTATCAGTATTACTGGGTGCAACCTGACCCAAAATCTTGTAAGTCAAATTAAGCTCCCATCATCATCATAATATCTGGCATAGTATCTTTTGCTAGATTTTGAGAATTAACCCAATTATTGCCATCATATAACAGTATATCATTGTTTGTAGGAGTAGATATCAAAGTATCGTATAATGATGACAGGGTCTTAGAGTCTACGTAGGCTTTCGTTGTAAGATCTTCTTCATTGACTGGTGTTGCAGCCTGTACGGTACCTCCAAAGGTACCGCCATCTGCAACTGTGAGTCCATTCTTGACCCTAAAATCTTTGCTTTGTGTAGTCATTGTATCCTTATACTAAGAGTGTTCCCATTGTTGTAATCGTAGAAGCGTCATTTGTTGTCGTGACAAGTAACTGAACGAGTTCACCGCTCATCCCAGCGGAGATTGTAGATGCAGCGCCGTTTGTTCCAACGATTGCGTATTCAGTAATAGCAATGTTGTTCGTGGCATCCAAGGTCAGTAGCACCTCAGAGACCTCTGTGTGTGTTCCGTAAGCAACCTTTACGATAAACTTAGCAGATCTGTAGGTTGTGCTATTGAAGAAATAGGCTACTGCCTGGCCTGCTGTGGCTGCTGTAGAAATAGCTGCTACCTGAGTAGCAACAGAGTTAACATCGATCTCAGTAAAGTTGGGGACTATTGCCTCTAGTGCAGCAACTGCACGGGCGGCAGTAAAGTAAAGATTTGATCCCTCTGCGATGTCGTCAGTGTCAAGTTCGTTAACTGCGGAGTTTATTCCAGATACTGCTGTATCTGTGTAGGTGTTTGCGTTGGACTCTGCAGTATTGGCTTTGCTGGTTGCATCGGAGGAAGCCGTAGCAACTGCATTTGACTCGGCTGTGTTAGCCTTATAAGTTGCGTCTGCAGCTGCAGTAGAAATTGCATATCCCTCGGCAGCGTCAGCATAGTTCTGATAAGCAGTTGTAATTGCTGTCTCACGAGTGTCCGTGTAAGCCTTTGCGTCTGTCTCGGCAGCGTCTACATACTGCTTAGTTGCAGCGTGTAGGTTGGACGTTGGATCCTGGGCTAGTGTCAGGTCTCCAGTCATCGTATCTCCTGCTTTACCAACTTTTGTTCCAAGAGATGTAGATACTGTGCTTGCAAAGTTTGGGTCATCCCCTAGGGCTGCTGCTAGCTCGTTTAGGGTATCTAGAGCTTCTGGTGAAGAACTGACCAATGCTGAAACTGCAGAGCCAATCCTGTCTGTAACAGTATTTCCGCTTGAACCGTCAACGGTTTCATCACCTATGAGGCTATCTGTGTAGGACTCTGCCTCAGAGACTGCAGTTTCTGCGGCTGAAGTTGAAGCTGTATCTGAGTATAGTTTTGTAGCAGCATCTGTGTTTGACTCTGGTGCAGATAGATTTGTAATTAGATTATTGTTTGCGTCTAAAGTCGAGCCAAGAGTTTTGTTGCTTATATTCTGAGCGGAATCTTCAGTAAGAATGTTACTTCCATTGAGTGTACCAGTAGTTCCCTCAATAACGATACCGTTTTTGACCTTAAAGTTTTTTACAACTGTTGCCATGATAGTTTCCTTATGCCTTTAGACCAATTCGGGCATATCTTGCCGTTACTGGTACGATAGAAATGTCTGGGGTATAAACCAAAGAGGCTGTAGTACCAGACTGAGAGATGCTAATGGTTCCCATATCCCCATCATTATCTATTGTTCCATATTCGCTAACACTCAAGTCATTTTCGTCAACAAGAATACTCAATTCGGTAGCGTAAAACTTATTGTTGTCGTTGGATGTTTTAGAAATAGAAATTATATATTTTACGAGTCTCCACTCAGACATCTCAAATGAATCTAAAACTGATTCATTCTCTATGTCATTAATAGTGTTTTCGTTATTGCCAGATGTTCCAAGCTCCAAAGCTTGGGCAGAAAGTGTGTCGATCAAGTCTATATAGTTTTGCTGACTTGGCCTATCTCCTGATTCAAAATAGGACTTTATTGTAGAAATAGTAGTTCTGGCCATAATAACATTATAGCTTATTTTTTTTGCTTATTCTGTTACACTATATAATTATTTGTGCCGATTACCCTTATTCCAATTGGTGCGGGGTTGGCAGCTCCATAGGGGGTAAATTGAATATTTTTAAATGTAGCTATAAACGGAACAATTGACCTAGCAGATACGTTAATCTTCGAAAGATTTTGTATTTGAATTGGCATTAATCTGTCACATCTTCAAGAATTATCATGCTTCCCTGTGCTATGGTCCAGACCTCGTTACTATTTGAGTTTGACATCTGTATGTCAAAAATATCTCCAGCTGCCAACTGATTTGACTCGGCTGACGTTAGAGAAACCGTAAACTGTCCGTCCAAGTCGTCTAGGGTTGCTGCGGGTGAAAGTGTAAGTATTGTAGTGGCGGCGTCAGTTATTTCGATGGGATCTCTGGATACATTTGGCCTTTTTATTTTAATCTCTATGTCCCACTCTGGGATATATACTGGCTCGCCAGCGTCATTAGTGACGGTAGTTCTAAAAGACGATGTGTCACCTTTAACGACTGTCCAGGTTATTGTTGGAGGGGTATTCCCTACGCTATATGAGCTACCAGAAGATCTAAGAGTTGCCATAAGGAAATTATATCATACTTGAGATGTCTTTATAATCAAGGTGTCTGTATTTCTTGAGTAATCATGCAGGTAGCTTTTTAAGCAATCGACGACTATTCAGCAAGGTCTCCCACTAATAGCCAATTATTTTCAGATACATAAATTAATTCTATTAAGCCATATCGCTTAGATATCGATCTGAAAGTATCTTTGCTATTTATAATTACTCCATATTCAGATGCTACGCTTGTCTTTCCCGCTCCGTACTGGACAAACTTGACAGACTGTCCTGGGGTAAAGTTAGATGTTGGATCACTTGGAGCTGTTACCGTGTTTGCTGTGGATTCGCTCATCAGAATTGTCTTGCCAGCATCTTCCGATGAAACGTTATAGTTTGTACTCTTTACGATAAAACTATGATTATCCCTAGCCGTTCGCCAACTACCATTGTTAAAGTATTGTATCTGATTTAAAGGATTTCCAACATTATCCTGTCTAACAAAACAGACTGTGCCGTTAGCTGGGGAGGTTATAACTGCATCCCTAATCGCTGTGGTTTGAAAATTATTAAGCCCAGCCTTTGAAACAAAAACATCTTCGACTGTAACTGGACCAGAAAAATCGTTAGTTCCTGTCCAATTATAGGAAATTGCAGTATTAGCTGTTCCAGCTACAACGTGCCAAGTATCTGTGGCATCGTCGTACATATAGGCTAATTTGCCAGAGTTATCGATTGTTGCCATTAGGCAACCTCCACACCGCTAACATGAAGCGTAATACCAGCTACGTCTGATGCAGCTTCTATCGCATCTGCAGCTAGTAATACCTGCCTAATGTCAAAATGTATTGAATCTCCTGCTGTGATTATTCCGTCTTTTATAATTTCAATACCGCCCAAACGTATTGTTGTATTTGCGGGACCTCCAGAAGCATTGGCAAGAATTATGCTTGTAACAACTATCTCTGTTGAAGAGGGAACGTTATAAACTGTAGAAAGGGTAGTCGGGACTGCTCCACGATAAAATAGTGCTGGTTGCGCTGTCAATTATTCGCCATTCCCTTCTAATAGACTTTCATATATGTAAAAACTTCCAGCTGTGCCTTTGGGTCTTGAATCCTCCAAGACACACCGACATCAGATATGCTATCTGCAGTAAGCACATAGTCATCTTGTCCTGCTGGCAGCCGTTGCAGGTCTCCAGAATCGTCTACCACTAGGATATCACCTTTTGTGGTTAGAACTGGATCAAAGCCATATTGGCTAAACTCTACCCATGATGAGGTAGCAGACTCCCAAACATATGCTGTCTTCAACAAAGAAGAACTATCGACCCATACTAGGCCGTTAACAAGATTTGTGGTTGGTGCGGTAGCAGAGTAGCTTGCAGTTGCAGGAATACTTGCAGAAGCTGGTCCCTGAGAATCTGAGTCTACCCATAAATATCCGTCTGCGACATTGCTTGGCCGAGTTGGAAGATAGTCTCCTGCAGTACGCTTTATGTCCAGGACATCTACTTGATCCTGTAAATTTTTCAAGTGGTATGCAACCGATGGATTCTGTATTACTGAATTGTCAGTATTGGCTGTATCGTATGACAATGAGCCATAGTGATAAAGCCTGAGAGCTTCTTGAATGTCAGCAGCATCGTCTAAACCAGGAATTTTGGTATTATATAATGCTCCAATATTTTCAGCTGCCATATGTTATCACCATTTAAAATTATACCACAGTAATCACTAAATGTACTGTTTTTTGGCCTTGCAGTGGTATCCAAATGTCAGACGAGTACTGCATTGCTGATATTGTTAGTTGCATGTTTGCTGCTCCACCTGATATCGAAAGTGCGGTCACTGCAAAAAATGATGATATAGGATCTTGGACACTTGTGCTTTCGCTAATTCTGTTTGCAACATTATGCTGAATAAAAAGACTATCCTGTATGTCCCCCTGGAATCCTGGAGGTATTGGTAGCTGCAAATTTATTATTGCAACACCATTAGTAAAGGTTGTATCCTCATTCTTACTGATAGAGTTTGGAATTAGTCTTAACTTTGGAACCCATACTAATTGCTCTATTCCTAGAATAGGATCTATAGTAATTTTTTCATAATAATGTAAAAATAGGTATGATGCAGATTCAGGATCTATGTCAATTCCAAGGTCATACTCTAGTGGTAAATCTATACCCTGAAGATTCCCAGGGATATTCGGGCTACCTTTAGAAAGAAAAATTGTGCTAGAACGTCTTCCTGGCTGCCCAATGTCAGATTCTACTACTACTGAAGTGGGGCCACTTAGCTCAGACAATGCGTCCATAATCAGCTCCTACGCTATTGTTACAAGCATTTGAATTGCTTTATTATCAGTAATCGGTGACCAGGTAGAGGTTGGAACGTCAAACTCTACGGCATTCAATGTAATTGGTAATACGGCAATTCCACTTGCAAAAGTTAGATTTCCCACTGTCAGGGAAGATGAGGTTGGCTTGTCATTAAGAATAGTATACTGAACGTTAAAGTTTTGTTCAGTTATGTTTCCAACCTCAGTTAGTGGGACAACGTTTATGATTGGCAAAAAGTAGTTCGCAACTCCACCTACAAAAGACTGCTCCAGAACCGTAGTCAAAAATGTATTTGGCACAAGTCTCAGTATTCTGATCCACTGAGCAACACCGTCTTGCACTACGTATTGATAAAGGTATAAGTACTCTGTGTCGGACGGTAGTAGATTTATGTACAAGTCAAAAACAATTACTTCTTGATTGAAGGTAAAACTATTTGGATTACCGTTTCCGATAAAGATTCTACTACCTCGAACACCTTCTGCGCCGATGTTGATTTCAACATTCCTAGTCACTGGGCCACCAAGAACTGTCAAGTCGTCTGTTGATAGTACGACCTCTGCCATTATACTGCTCCTGTTACCTGATCAGTTACCGAGATATTTCCTGTAATTAATGTATACGTAAAGGGATAGGAAACGCCAGACTTGGTAATTTCGACATCATAAACGTAGCTAGTTCCAGATGTCAACTGTGCCCCGTCTGCTGGCCTGACGACGCAAAGAACATAGTCTTGCCCTGCAGGAACTGTTGCTAACGCCTGAACTTGATTAGAAACACCAGTGGCACCTCTAGAAGTCGATATAGTAAATGCTGGTGTAAAACCAGTTAGGTCGAATGAGGCTCCACTAGAATCTTTGGGGTATACCCGAAATTCATAGGTGTCTGCCTTGTAATAGTTAAAATTATATGTACCTGGAAAAGCCATGTATCCTCCGCATTTATTATAGCACGGAACTAGTTTTTAAATCTATAGGTTGTGCTTTGTATCTTTACGACTGGTGGCAGTTGAGGCTTTAATGATGATATTACTATTCTCCCCATTATAAGATACTCCTGCTTACGTCTCCCAAAACAACTATTGTTCCTATTACTGGCGTCCACCTTGTTCCGTCAACTAGTGTTGCCTCTATGTCAAATTGCAATTCATTTACAAAAGTTCTGAAGTTGTTTCCCCAGCTTTCTGTGGTTATTGCTGCTGCAACTACATCGACGTACCCATTGCCTTTGGTAACAGCAAGTGGGTCCAGGACATCCTCTACTGGGTCATATGCGGTAGCCCTAAATGTCCAAGCAGAAATATCAAATGGAGTAACTTCATCATTTTCTAAGAATTCAACACGTAAGGATGACGTGTCGCCTCTAACGACTTGCCATTTAACATGTGCGGGGTCAGATCCAAAAACATCCTGTGGTGTGCAAGAACTCATAGTAACCTAATTATACCATCAAAAATTAAAAGACTAGCGCTCAGCGCGGTGGGTATGAGAGACGTGACTGAACGCTAGCCATAAAGATTATATCATAAAACTGTGATGCATCAGAATAATATACTTTAAAGTAATCAATACATAGAATATTCTTCATTTATTTTATATATAACATTTATTGTTACAGAATCGTTATCAAAAAAAGACTTGACAAGGCATCAAAGTCTGATAGTATCTAAAAGGGTTGATTGTTATTATATATATTAATTCTTATTAACTATTATATAGTTTATTGAATTTACTTATATATATCTTTATATATATTTAATATATATATATTATACATAATAGATAAATATAAACAATAACTACTCTTTATTGTTTATAATAAAATTAATTATAGTGTCAACTTTTTTTTCTAATTGGATCTGACTCTTTTCCAATCTCGTTACCTGATCTTTAATTGACCCACCGCCATTTGGTTTAAATTCTTTTGCCATCTCTGTGACTTCATCTTTGATAAGCTTTTGAAACTTCTTTGTCACTTGAGCAATGAACCCCAAAATAATACCCAGTATTGATAAAATTCCAAGGGTAATAGGGACATAAGTCTGAAGCCATTCTGTAAACACCATATGTATAATTATAATTTGTTTTTTCAAGTTCCAGGGCTTATATTCGAAAAAAGTTTTTAAGTTTCGCGATAGAGATTCGCGCGAAATAGAGGTTCTAACGCCCATTCCCCTATAACATGGACAAACAATATGTCCAATATCTGATGACATGGCGAATTATATTATAAACTTTATAACAAAATGATAACAATTGTATAACGATTATGTAACATATATACGCATAAACTCTTTTATGATGTCTTTATGAAGGATTGATGGCACATCTCCAGCTAAAATTCTTCGAACTAGTATCTTTGATTCAAGCTCTTTAGTAATTGAAGCTTCTGCAAGCTCCCAATGCCTTTTTCTTCTATTGCCATCGTAGTCGTGGTAGCAATATATCCTGCCAGGGGCCACAATTTTAATATTTTCTTTAAAAAACCTAATAGAAGTGGTGTGTTCTTCTCCCCAAAAGTATATTTTTAAATCTGGGGGGACCTGGGAGAAGTATTTTGAATAGCCGAAAGCGAATCCTGCACAAAAATAGCCAGTCTCATCCCCATAGACGGATTCTGATCTATCTATATACTTTGCCTCAAAAGGAAGTTCTTCGTCTTTTACTAGTGCAACTATGGGAGCTATTCCGTCATTGTCTATATATGTTTCATTTAGGTTTTCGTCTAATTCATATGCTGGAGGATATGTGCTCAAGATTAGATCTCCGTATTCCCCGACATATTTTTCATAGTCTTGAATAAGCTTTTTGTCCCAATTTTGTACGAAACGCATATGGCTGTCTACCTGTAGCAAATATCTATATTCTTGTTAAGTATTTCTGTGTTATATGTCTAGCATGTCCTACTCCACGAGCTAAAGAATGATGAACCTTGTTATATTTATAAGATACTCCATATTCTTCGAATATTGTTTCGAGATCAGGATGGTTATCGTCTTGAGAATAGACTGATATGAACAATGACTCTGGTTGTTTTGACTTTGATATAAGGTCTTTTATGGTTGGTTCTAGCTCCAGATCCATTAGAGAGGCTATGGAGACATATATTTTACCAGATAGGTTATTAAAAAGCATATCTCTATTATACTTGACATCGATCTGTTATACTTGTATAATTATGAAAGACAATGGAGATGTTGAGTTTTCTGATCTATTTGATCCTAGGCAAGAGCGATCAGATAGAGATTTAATTGAATACCGTCTCAATATATGCAATACATGTCCATTTTTCAATAAGAGACTAGCTAAGTGTAAGAAGTGTGGCTGCTTCATGAGGTTAAAGTCTACTTTGAAACAAGCATCCTGTCCTGTTGGTAATTGGTGATTTGTTACCATTTTGTTACATAATTGTTACCAAAATGTTACATATTAGCTATTGACAAATCTGAAAAAATATTTTTATGCCACTATGGCTATGATTAAACATATAATTAGAGATGTACCCAGGATTTTTAAAGTTTCTTTGTATTTTTTAGTCATAAAACCATATTAGCATAAATCTGAATAATTTGTTTATGTGTATGATACACGCTCGTATAGATAAACAGCAAAATCTTAGTGAGCACGTATGACAAATTCTCTTGAAGGCATATGACCTGATCAGATCCAGAGATCTTGGCTAGGGGTAGTGGGTGCACCTGTTTTGATTAGATGCAAGGGGGTAGTGGGTATGCCTGTTTGAGAATATTTGATGCCCCTGGTGGGTGTCCTAACTTGGGATAACTACCTCGAAAGATTTTATAGATTTCTTATCGACTAATGCTTGATAATGCTTTTCTACATTTTCTTTGTGTGACAAATCAAAAACAGCATTTTGGTATTCACCATTGTTTTGGGTAACGATAATTAGCATAGGTCAATTATACCAAATTAGTTAGTGTTTGTCTACTCCAGATCCATTTGTAACAGTTTGATAACATACCGCAGAATGTGCCCAAAATGTCCGTGGTATGCCCTAGAGTATAACTATCAAACAAAGGATGTCAAATGAACGTAGCAGTAATCAACCTAGATGGAACAACAACTAACTATGGCTATTCACCTGAGCACAAGGCTCACGTTGTCGGATTCTATACCAAGGCTTATTGGGCAAAAGAAATCAAGAGTTTCACAATGACACACGACGACGGAAACATCATTTCAATCGGTGCATAACCGTTATCAATCCGTTATCTTCTAACGGCGTGTCAGACCCTATAATGTCTGACCCCTGATGTAGAGTAATAACATAATCAGAAAAGGATAATCAATGACCAAAATGTATCGCAAGACCACCTGCAAGGGCTGTGGATTTACCCAGACAGCTAGCCTGTCTTACTACCTTGACCGCAAGCAATGGGAGGCTAGCCACACGCTAGCAGTTCACAGTAGCCGTAAAGCGTTCAATGAAATGATGGGCAACCCGCTTGACGCCCTTGCCAAATTGTCACTAATCAGTAAGTAAAGGTTTCTGGCTATCTGAATGAGCCTAGCAAATAAGTCGAACAGTTGTTCGAATGAGCCTAGCAAATAAATCAGATGCCAGACGGCGTGTCGCTTGACAACGCCCCCAAAATGGGGCGCCCGCATAACGAATTGGTAACAATGAAAAAAAATAGGCACAAATACGGCGTGTCGCACCCTAAAATGTCTGACCCCTATGCCATACTAATAGTATAAACAAAGAAAGGATAAAAGAAATGAAAAAGATTTTCGTCTCAAAAGATAACGATTCAATGGTATGGTTTGGTGCAATGCCTAACACCGTTGATTCTCAAATCGAGAAACTAGAAGCAATGGGTTACACCATTGTAATGGTTACAGGTAACGACACTATCTAAAGTGTCTGACCCTCGTGTTAGTATAATAGTATAAACAGTAAAGGATAATAATGAACAGGTTCAAAGAATTGGATACCCTCTCACTATCAGAGATAGAGGTTGAAATTGAGACAATGCTTTTATCAGTAGGTGATAGCCCTAGCGATAAAGAAATGAAATACATCAACGGGCTAATGGTAATGGCTAACGCTCTTGGCTCAACGAGAGGATGGTAACAGAATGATAACACTTACATTTGAAACTTGGGATGAATTTGACAACGCTATTGGTTCCATAGTAGAATTGGAACAACAACTAGTAAAGGATAATAACTAATGGATACTCTCCGCTCTTGGATAACAGTTCTTTGGATGGCAGGTAGCGTCACTTGGGTTTTGGTTCAGGCATACCGCCTAGAAAAGTGGAAAGAAAATAACTCATAACCCTCGGCGTGTCGACTTGACACCCAGGGCAAAATGGGGCGCCCGCCTCCAGATCCAGATATGGATAATAATTTACGATACGAAATTCAAAATCGGGGACTTTTTTCGTTATAATTTTGTTATCAGGAAATCATCAAAATGTCCGTAGGGTGTGATAGGTTATACCTATAACAGAAAGAGGCAAAGATGTATCAGATTTTCGTTCACCACTCCGACAATACTACTACCACAATTTTGGCTACTGAGGCACAGCGTTCAGGATACCTTGCCCTTGTCCAGAAATGGTTTGATAACGGAATGATAACAAGATGGGCAATCAGCGAATAAATGTCTGACCCCTATGCTAGATTAGAACTAATCAGAAAGGATACAAAAATGAAGTTTGATTCTCAAGCGTATGACCTGCTAGAGTCTGCACTAAAAGTTCTAAAGTATAAAGTTCCATACCCTCACTCAACTATGTTGGGTTACCTAATGCCAAACATAGATTTAGAAACAGCAATCAGAATTGCCAAGATTATAGACGAAAGAGAGGATTTGAGTGAGTGAGTTTCTCTGCGTGTTTTGCCTAAGCATTGTCAATGATGTTGTATGCTTTGAGTGTAATGACTATAAAGGGCTAATGCCTATTGGTGAAGCCAAGACTTATCTTGGTGAAGAATTTCCAGAGGAGTATAACGAGTATGTCTAAAATGTCCACACTAGAATTAGAAGAACTAGTCTTCAAGATAGACCTAATGCTGTCCGATACCCCTGCTAAGCTATTCATAACGGAAGAAGGTAAGTAATGATTGAAATTGCTGTCATAGTCTTAGGGCTATCTATGTTTGTATTGGGAATGATTTCTCAGTATGCCGTCACCTACTTGGCTACCCAGAAAAAGCCAGAAACTTTTACTGCACCATTTTAGTTTTCTAGTCTAGGGCTGAAAACCCTAATCCAAGCGACTAGACTCTAGGCCCCCAGCGGAATGATTTTTATCCTTTCTATTCCGTTGGGGGAATGGGGGGCGCCCGCCCCAGATCAGACAGTTAGAATAATTTACGATAGTGTTTATGAAATCCCAGAATTTTATCCTACAAAATGTCTGACCCCTGTGCTATAGTTTTACTATGAGCAAATTAGGAAGATACAACGAGGCAAGACGCAAGGTTGAAAGCCAAGCGTTGTTTACCTCTATGCTAAAAGCAGGTAAGCACAATGTAGTTACCCCTAAAAAATACAAAGGCACCAAGCAGTCTATGAATCATAAGGCTATTAGAGAAAGTAGAAATGATGACTGAATACAAGAGGGTATTGGTTGAATGGAAAGATACTCCAGGAGAGGGTTCCCTAGCTACCGTCGCTATTGATGCCGAGTGGACTGAGGGTGAGAATGATGACGGTATCTTCTTTTATTTTAGTAATCAAAATGAGTTTGAACACGCTCTCGCAGGTGGCGATGAGTATGACTTTACCCTAGAGGAGATAAACTGATGGATGAGCAAGCGATAGAGATAAAAGAAAACCTAGCAGACTACTATGCTAACCCAGAGCAGTATACTTTTGCAGACTTGGAAGAAATCTTTCAGGATAGGGACCCTTTTGAATTCCTGTGAAAAAGGTAGTGTGGTTAGGGTGAAAATGGTATGGTAGAAAACAATCAGAAAGGTTCAAAATGAGAAAAGAATTTTGGGAAATGTCACTTCCAATGAGTGAAGTGAAAGAAATGGACCGAGAACAGCGTGATGCGTTGATGGCGGATCTTCAGAAACTTGATGATGCTTTTGATAGGGTGCTCTTGAAATATGACATAGAGTTCTAGGTAAAATGTCTGACCCCTGATGTATGATTATTTTATAATCGAAAGGATAACCCAATGACTTATAACTGCTCAGACTGTCAAAGACTAATTAGACCAGAAAACCTATACGGATACAAAACCATAAATGTCTGTGGCAGGTGCTATGCTATTAGAGTTCAACACCCCTCCGCAAGAAAGTTGGTAAAATGAAAGACGGAACTTATCTAAAAACTGAAGCTGGCTTTACCCCTATTGTTGCCACTACTGGCTATTGGGTTGCCGTTGAAGAAACGGAATTGGGCTTGATAGCAGTTGGAGAAACTTTTGGAGCGTGGACAGACTCAGACGGAAAACTATGGGTTGATAAAACAGTTCGACTATCGGACTTGACCAATGCCCTATTGCTTGGAAAAACATTTAGCCAAAAGGCTATCTATGATGTCGCAAACAAAAAAGAAATGGAAGTTGTATAATGCCAAAGTATGATGTAGCAGTTCAGCTAACAGGCAATGACGGAAATGCGTTCGCTATAATGGGAGCAGTGAAGTCTGCCCTCAAAAAAGCGGGAGCAAGTGGAGAAGAAGTAAGCCAGTATGTATCAGATAGTATGTCTGGTGACTATGACAACCTATTGCGAACTGCAATGGAATGGGTGGAGGTAAGCTAATGGGAGCAATGCAAGCAGTGGAGATGGCAGAAATGCTAGACATTCGTTCAGCTATTGGCTGGCACTTGAGGTCTAATCACTACCCCCCAGTTCCAAGTTCAATGATTGACCCCTGCCTTGAGGCTATTGACGCTTTCCTTGAAGGTGACTATCTAAAGATGATTCGAATGCCAGAAGGCGTATTCTATCGAGGAAGCACCTTTGCACCTGCGGACGCTATTGTTGAGCAACACCACCTAGACGCTTGGGTTGAGCTTGATGAGGAGGGGCTGGAGTAATCCACCCCTTCGGGGGGCGCCCCAGGTAACAGATCCATAACAAGTTTAAGAAGATTAGAAAAAAGGCCCCAAAATGTCTGTGCCCAGTGCTATAGTATTAGTAATCAGAAAAGGATAATAAATGTTAGAGACTTACATCAAGAACTATGAGGAACTACTAAACAAGGCTACCCTGGGGCAGGTTGAGCAGGCAGCTATTTGGTATGTTGACGCTGAGCGTATTGCTGAAAAGGTTGCAATCAATCTTGGAACTACCCTCGAGGTTGGGGCTAGTGTTGTCTCATCGTTCTCCCCTCGTGAGCGTTGGTCCATCAACGTTGCTAGGGCTATAGCATTCTCACTAGGGCAAGAGGTTAGGTGCCTAAAGAATAACATTCGTATGGCTGAGAACTCTATCACTGACGGATTCAAAGCCCTAAAGGGGCTAAAGACTAATGCATTCGCTAAGGCTATTGCAGGCGACCAGCAGGCAGTTGTTATTGACGTCTGGATGATGAAGGCAGTTGGCAGTGAAAAGTCTGGACCTAACCAAACCGAATACCACGCAATGAGCGAGGCAGTGAGAATTATAGCGGACAAGCACGGTCTAACCCCAAGAACTACTCAGGCAATTATCTGGATAGTGAAGAGGGGCTCCTCCCAATAAATTTCAGTAGGGGTACTGACGTCCTGGCCATGACGTAAAACTGGCCACATAAAAGGTGCGCCCGCCGAGACCCCGTTGTCAATTTACGATACTTACAAAAAAATCGTGGAAAGTTTATAGGTGTTTACGATAGACAAAGCACCCTCTATGCCTCATAATAGATACATCAAGCAAATACACGGCAAGTCATAGACAAAGTTGTTATCATTTTGTTACACAAATGCTATTGACAAAGACCCTGTTTCGTGAGATAATTGACTATCAACAAATCGTTGGTAAGAACCAAAATAGTCCCTCTGGGGCGGAACGGAAGCAAATGACCGAAATTACTGTTGGCTCACAGTTCACCACCGCAAAGTCTGGCGTTACAGGCGTTGTTCAGGAAATCATCAAGAACGCAAATGGCACAAGCCGAGTTCGTCTAGATGTTGCTGGACAAGAGCGTTGGACTACTGTAAAGTAGTATCATTAGACTTGGGGGGATAGAGTTATTATCCTTTCGCTATCTTCCCCAATAAAATAACTAAACATAGGGGTGGTGTAGGACTACATAAGAGCAATAAGATAGAGTCCTTATACGACTATTGCCACCACCCCATAAAATGTCATACCCCCTCTGTATAATAATTAGATAAACAACAAATGAAAGTAGGATTTCAAATGGCTAGAGCAATTTCAGTAAAGATTCCAACAGCTCTCCTAATCGCAGAAATTGAAGCAAAGATTGCAAGCATTGACGCATCAGTTGAAAGCTATGCAGATGACTTGAAAGAGTATGAAGTAGCAAAAGAAAAGTATCGCATAGACCTAGCTGTTGCAATTAGCAAAGTTATGTTGAATAAAGATACCATTAGCTATGAGTATGACGCTCCAATTCGTGTTGTTACCTATGGAGATAATCGTATTCAGATTGAGTTCAAGCCAAGTGCGGTAGCTGGATTGCCTGAGATGCCACAACAGCCACAAGAGCCTAACCGCAGAACTTGGTATGGACGTGACTACTACTCTCCAAAAGAGATGCTAGAGAAAAACCTCAAGGTATTGCGAATGACTACCCAAGAGGAAGTATCTGGCTCAACCTATGGGGCGTTGATAGAGTTCCTATAAACCTGCAAAGGTTTAGGGAAAATGACCTGAGTATGTCTAGGTAAACTGCTCTCGACCCTAATGCAATAATTCGGGAATAGATACTTGCTAGTAGATGTAACGGAAACTAGATAGAGTTTGGTGGTGGCAGAAGAAACCACAAGCAGAGAAATTCTTAGGAACTATCTGCGAGTAGCCCCTTAGCCCGTTTCTTATCCTTTCTGGCTAGGGGGTTTACTTATGCCTGGATCTGGGGCGCCCGCTCGTTATCGAACTGTTATCTAAAATGAGTAATTAGTTTACGAAGGGTCTTGATAATGTCTGACCCCCCATGTATACTTAGACTATTAGATAACCCCAATAGAAAGAGATAACATGCACGATTTAGAATCAGTAAACGGACAGACAGCTTTTGCCTCACTACGCCAGCCAGCTTGGCATGGACTGGGCACTGTCTTTGACAAGGAAGTTACCACCAAGGAAATGCTAGACCTAGCCCACCTTTCAGACTGGAATGTCCGCTTGGAGGATGTAGCAATTCCTGATGGCTTTGCAAGTGACAAGGGCTATTCATTTGTGACTAGGACTAACCCTTTTGATAATTCTCAGAATGATGTTCTGGGTGTTGTTGGGGAGCGTTATGTTCCGTTGCAAAACGAGAATTTGTTTGACTTTGGTGACCTAATGCTAGATGGCGGTGGTCGTTGGGAAACAGCAGGTTCCATAAAAAGCGGTAGGCAGGTATTTGGTTCACTAGCCCTAGAGCGTGAAACAGTTCTTGACCCCAATGGTGTAGGCGATAAGGTAAACACTTATTTGCTAATCAACACTAGCCATGATGGTTCAGTAGCAATTCAGGCAAGTATCACGCCTGTTCGTGTTGTATGTGCTAACACCCTAAACCTAGCTTTGGGTAATCGTGGCAGAGGTGGTTCTGTCAAGCAAAGCTTCAAGATTAGGCACACCGCTACGGCTTCTGGCAAGGTTCAGCAAGCTAGGGAGGCACTTGGCTTGGCTAATGCTTACATGGATGAGTTTGATGTTATGGCTAAGAACATGATTCAGAAAGAGGTAACCAAGGCTCAATTTGATAAGGTTGTTTCTGCCCTATACCCTGCACCAGAAAAAGATGCCAAGGGTTCTGCAAAGAAGTATACGGACAAGATTGACCTAATCAACTCTATCTATGTTGGCGACAAGAACAACACCATTTCAGGAACTGCTTGGGGCATTGCTAATGCTCTAACGGAGCGTTTGGATTGGTATCGCACAGCTAGGGGTGGAACAAACGAGTCTATCCTAGCTGCTGCTTCTGGCTTTGACCCTGTGACCACAGCAGAGAAAAACAGAATCTTCAAAACTGTCAAAGAGTTGGTAATGGTATAAGGCATTCCTTCCTGGGCATGAAGTAAAACTGCCCATTCCCTTCGGGGCATGGATCGGTGCGCCCCAAATCAAATGAGTCAATAAACTATATATTTAGTCATATATAGTTAATTACGAAGAGGTAACAAAAACCCCAGACTCTTGTATAATGTCAGACCCCCCCTGTATAATAGACACATACACAGAAAGAGAGACCCCAAGTGACCTATAATCTAAGACCAGAATCATACATCTCAGAAGATGGAAACTATGGTAGTGGTATGCTACTTACTTTTTCCTATCACCAGCTAACCGAAGACCAGTGGGGCGTTGTTGACACCCTAGCCGACAGAGATAAAATGTCGTATGCCGTTGCTATACTAAAGGGACACGAAGACCTATCAGAATGGGAAGACTAATGACTGAAGTAACTATGAGTAAGGTTATAAGAGCTAGTATTGTTTTTGAATACCTTGTGGATGGGGATGAGGTTCTTAGCGAGCTTACCCCAGAGGACCAGATAGACTACGTCAGGGAGAACACCGTGGAAGACATAAT
>Ga0208903_1000507_pt1 | contig 30977 bp, 28 predicted proteins | sample AntAceMetag02UKJ_FD_184769 | JGI IMG/M metagenome (GOLD analysis project Ga0208903, IMG submission 184769) | Saline lake microbial communities from Ace Lake, Antarctica - Antarctic Ace Lake Metagenome 02UKJ (SPAdes) (version 2) | ecosystem: Environmental > Aquatic > Non-marine Saline and...
TGATGATCGTTATCGCGATCGTCGGCATTCTGGCTGCTATCGCGCTGCCGGCTTACCAGGATTACATTGTACGTTCCAAATTGTCTGAGCCGCTGGCAGCAATGGCAGAAGCCAAGACAACGGTAGTCGAGTATTACTCGGCCATGGGAACATTCCCCGCCCTTGCAACATCGTTTGGCGTCAACACAGCGTCTCGCATTGGCTCTAGTGAGATTACTAATAGTTTGGATATCCTTCCCGTTGCTCCTGCAGCAGATGGGGGGCCGATTCGAATTATAGCCAATGTTTTCACTAGTGTGTATGACGGTTCGGACAAGGAAGAAGGCGTAACATTGAGCTTCCAGTTGGTCGGTACCACCAATGCGGGTGGCACGATCTCTTGGGAATGTCTGCCCGGCAACAACATCGCAAAAGCTAACGGACTGCCGACCAAGTACCTGCCAGCCAACTGTCGCGGATAATCAAGCCTAGTTACACGGCGACAACTCAAAGCCCGGCATGCCGGGCTTTTTTGCGTTTTTTTAGTCTGATTTGAATGCGGCGATGCGGCGGAACCGTATGAAGGACTCTGAGGCGCCAGGCTCACACTGTGTCGAAGAAAGTAGCGCCCCGGCGTTTGTTTTTGCGGCGCTCGTGGTGCTGGTGTGTCTGCTGGCTTACGGTGTCGCGTTAAACGGCCCACTGTTTTTTGACGATGAGCCTAACTTGCTCGCCAACAAGCAGGTGCAAATCGACGGTGCGACGTTTGATGACTGGCGCGCGGCAGCCCTGAGTGCTGATTCCGGCCTGTTGTACCGTCCCATCGCGATGCTGACTTTCGCGCTAAACCACGCTGCGGCCGGCGCCTTCACCCCTTTCAGCCTAAAAGCGACCAATGTGGCGATACACCTGACCATCGGTGCACTGCTGTACGTGTTCGCGCTAGCTTTGCTGCGAGCGCCCGCGCTGCGCAGCCACCGGTTGAGCCTGTACCAGTGCAAACTGGTGGCTTTGATCGCCGCAGCGATCTGGCTGTTGCACCCCATCCATGTATCGACGGTGTTATATGCCGTGCAGCGTATGGCGCAGTTGTCGACGCTCTTTACGCTGGCCGGCCTGTTGGTATTCACGCGCTATCGACTGTGCTGGGCGCACAGTGGCGCCACGCCGGGAGAATTACTGGCCGCCGCGCTGTGGATCTTCCTGCTCGGTCTGGCCGCCCTGCTATCCAAGGAGAATGGCGCACTGCTGCTATGGTTAATCGCCGTGGTTGAAGTCACCCTGTTTCGCGGTGTCTGGCGCGGTCAGACACAGCGACAATTAGTGTGGCTGGGCTGGTGCGCGCTGATCCTGCCTGTGTTGCTAGTGGTTGCGCTGTACCTGGTGGCACCCGATGTGCTCGTTGGTCGCTATGGCGGGCGGGAATTCACTTTGCAAGAGCGCCTGTTAACCCAGGGCCGGGTGCTGTGGCAGTACCTGAGCTGGATGCTGGTTCCCAACATCATCGGCATGGGCTTCTTTCACGACGACATCGTCATCTCGCGCAGCCTGTGGTCACCTTTTACCACGGCCATATCGCTGCTGGCCTGGTGCGCTGTGCTGTGTGCCTCCCTCCTGTGGCACAAGCGCTACCCCTTGATGGCCTGCGCTTTCCTGTTTTACCTGGTTGCACACAGCATGGAGTCCACGGTGTTTCCGCTGGAAATGGTATTTGAGCACCGCAATTACCTGCCCAGTCTGGGCTTTGCGGTGTTGGCGGCACTGGGTGTTTTCAAGGGCGTGGAGCTCGTTGAACGGCTGCGTTTGCGTGTGGCGGTCTGTGGCATCCTCGGTGTGCTGGTGGTTCTATTGCTGGTGCGAACCAATGCCTGGAGCGATGAAACCAGCCTGGCCAGATTCAATGTGATCAATCATCCGCAATCGCCCCGCGCAAATTTTTTCTACGCGAATGCGCTGTTCAAGCGCTTCAGTCAGTCTCGCGAGTTGGCACTGGATGAAGAGGAGCAGCGCGCGTTGGCCGTTACATCGCGCGGCTACTTCGAGGCTATGCACACACTGGATGAGCGCAATTTCCCTGCGATGGTGATGTTATACCAACTCGATACGCTGTATTTTCCCGGTCTGGCAGAGGAAAATGACTGGTTGGGTGCGCTGATGGAACGGGCAAAAACACGACGTTTACAATCCTCGGATCGCACCGCGTTGGGTGCACTGGTCGAGTTTTCGCTGACGCCGCCGGCTGCGCCGGACCGAACCCGAATGGCCGAGTTGTTGACCCAGCTTATCGAACGCTATCCTCACCGGATGGAAATCGTGGGTCTGCAGTATCAATTTGTAATGGCCACCGCAGCGGCGCAGAAATCCACGTTGCTGCCGCTGCTGGTCACCGCGGCGCAGGGGAATCCCGGCAGCCCGCAGGCCATGGTCTACCTCGCGCAATATTACGGTAATGAAGATCCTGCCAGTACTTATGAGGCCGTTCGGGAGTGGATGCGGCGCGATCCGTTGCGGCGCGAGTTGCCCGTTGTTAAAGCGCTGTTCCAGCAACCACAGTGATAGTGACCGTGACAGTGAAATCGACACCACTAACGGAGCGTTTCAGGCTGGGTGCTGCAGCCGCGCTGTTGTTCGCGGGTTTGCTACTTTTGCTTGGCTGGTGGATTTACTGGCCTGGCATCAGCGGCCCCGAACTGCTCGACGACCGTTCCAGCGTGCTGGTCATCGACGACCTGAAAAACCGGCCTGAACTGGCTTTCGATTATATTTTCGGTGATAAATCCGGCGCCCTCGGACGCTCAGTGTCCATGACGAGCTTCGTGCTCGAAAAAATGTATCTGGATGAGGGCATCACGGGCGGCAAAAAAGTCAATATCGTTTTGCACCTGTGCAATGGCGGACTGGTGATCTGGCTGTTCTGGTTGCTGTTTCGCTATCTGGAGGTGCCCGGTTACCGCACTCTGGCGATACTGCTGGGCGCCATCTGGCTGCTCCATCCGCTGTTGGTCAGCACGGTGCTTTATGTTGTGCAGCGCATGGCGATGTTGGCCACGTTCTTTATGCTACTGGCGAGTATCAGTTATGTGTACTGGCGACTCCGCCTGATTGAAGGCACCGCCAGCGTGTGGCGCTTTCTGCCAGTACCGCTGCTCTGTGTGATCGCGATGCTCGCCAAGGAAAATGCGATTGTGCTGGTGCCTACCCTGTTGTTGCTGGAGGTCCTCTGGTTTCAGGGCGCCGGACGGCACGCAAACGTTATTCCATGGCTGCGACGCTTGTCTTACGGACTCATCGCTGGCGGTGCACTTGCGATGGCGGCCGCCCTGCTACTGAAGTGGGCCGATTTGGCGGCGCGCTTTCACAGGCGGCCTTTTACTCTGGAGGAGCGGCTGTTCACACAGGCCCGTGTTGTCTGGGATTACGTGCTGCAGTGGATGCATCCGCAGCTTGAGAGAATGGGCCTGTATCATGACGACGTGGTACTGTCGCGCGGTCTGTTTGAGCCCTCATCGACGCTCTACGCGGTGCTCGCCTGGTTGCTGCTGATCCCGGTCTGTGGACTACTGCTGCGCTGGCAGACGGGCCGCTGGGTGGTGCTTGGGGTTGCCTGGTTTGTGGTCGGCCACAGCGTCGAGTCCACGGTCTTATCGCTGGAGCTGTATTTTGAGCACCGTAATTATTTTCCCACTATAGGACTCATGCTAGTGCTGGGTGGACTTTTCGCGGGCATCACAAAAAGATGGCCCGAGCCGAAGGCGCCGCTGTTGGTGTGCCTTGGCCTGTGTGCAGTGGTGGTGTCGTTCCAGACCAGTTCGCAGGTGCAGATCTGGTCAAACCGCTCGCTGCTAATGCTGAGTCAACTCAACGGCCATCCCGAATCGGCTCGGGCCAATATCGATATGGCGACAGAGATGGCGCGCTTGGGTCAGGTTGAGGCGGCACATCATTACTCGCAACGCGCCTTCGAGGCCAGCGCCAACGCGGCGAGTACCCGTGAGCGTAGCGGCGATTACGAGGTTCGCGATCTCGCGCTGAGTTGCATCGCGAACGCGCCGGTGACGCCTGAAACGATCGATAGCCTGGGCAGGAAAGATCCGCAGCGGCCCTTGAGTTCCGCCACTACCTTGCTCACTCTTGCGCGCCTGTTGCAAGACGATGCTTGCCCGCAGTTTGATCGAATCCGTTTCGCCGACCGCGTGGCCGAGTTGCTTCTGGTGGAGGATTTCAAACAAAAAGCATCCGCTAATATATTTTCCAACCTCGCAGTGCTGGAGAATGCGTTGCAAAGGTATGATAATGCCAACGCCTACATAGAGCGTTTTCTTGCCTTCGAGCCAAACGATACGCGCGGATTGTTGATGAAACTGCATTTTGCCACGGCCCTGGGCAAGGTGAATTCAGCGCAGGACGTTATCGCGGCTTTGCAACACATGCAGCAGCAGGGTAAGTTGACGGTAGCCGAACAACAGACGCTTGCGTTGTACCTGCAGAATCAGGTACCTGGAGAACCAGCCCTTGAAAGTATCCATCGTAATTCCGGCCAAGAATGAAGAACTGGGTCTTGCTGTCCTGCTCCCTGAGCTGATTGCGCAATATCCCGAAGCTGAGATCATCGTCGTGAACGACGGCTCCACCGACACCACAGAGCAGGTGTGCAAGGACGCCGGGGTCACGGTGATTACACACCCCTACTCCAAGGGCAATGGCGCTGCTGTCAAAGCCGGGGCGCGCGTCGCCCAGGGCGATTACTTGGTGTTTATGGACGGCGATGGCCAACATAGCGCGGTTGACGTCGCCAGGCTGTTGAGCAAAATCGAAGAGGGGTACGATCTGGTGGTGGGCGCGCGCAGCGGCCGGGATTCACAGGCCAGTGTCGCCCGCTGGAGCGCCAACGCGTTCTACAATGGCTTCGCAAGCTGGATGGTCAACCGGAAGATAGACGACCTGACCTCGGGTTTTCGCTGCGCGAATCGCCGCAAGTTTCTGAGCTTTTTGTACCTGCTGCCTAACGGCTTCAGTTATCCGACCACCTCCACGATGGCCTTTTTTCGTGCGGGCTATTCTGTCGGCTTTGTGCCTGTCGCGGTGTCGAAGCGGCTCGGTAAAAGCCACATTAGTATGGCCAAGGATGGCGTCCGCTTCCTACTGATTATTTTCAAGGTGGGAACACTGTACTCCCCCTTGAAGATTTATTTTCCGGCAGCCGTGATGGTGTCTGGTATGGGGTTTCTGAACTACTTTCTGACATTCATGAGCAGTGGCTGGCGCTTTACCAATATGAGTACAATGCTGATTCTCGCCGGGATGCTCATGTTCCTCATCGGGCTCCTCTCGGAGCAGCTGACCAATCTGCAGTTCAAGGACTCATCCAGCCCCAGCGACAGGCGCGCCGGGTAGTTAGTCCGGTGTCTGCCACTGCAGGTTGCTCCTAGCCGCGCTGTTTTGCCTTGGCTTCCCTGCGCCGCGCATGCAGTACTGGCTCCGTGTAACCGTTGGGCTGTTCTGCGCCGAGAAACACCAGATCGCAAGCTGCCTGGAAGGCGATATTGTCGTTAAAGTTGGGCGCCATCGATTGATAGGCCGGGTCTGCGGCGTTCTGTGCGTCCACTACCGCAGCCATGCGTTCCAGCGTTGCACGCACTTGTGCTTGGGTGCACACACTGTGCAGCAGCCAGTTGGCGATGTGCTGGCTGGAGATACGCAGCGTGGCGCGGTCTTCCATCAGGCCAACGTGGTGGATGTCGGGCACCTTGGAGCAGCCCACGCCCTGATCAATCCAGCGCACTACGTAGCCCAGTATGCCCTGCGCGTTGTTATCCAGTTCAAGTTGTATCTCGGCGTCACTGAGACCGGCGGCGCCTTTCAGCGGAATGGTGAGTATCTCATCCAGTGCTGCCCGGCTCTGTCCTTTTAGGGCCTCCTGCCGCGCGGCGACGTTCACTTGGTGATAGTGCATAGCGTGTAACGTTGCTGCTGTCGGTGAGGGCACCCATGCGGTGCTGGCACCAGCCTGTGGGTGGGCGATCTTTTTTTCCATCATTTCGGCCATCAGGTCCGGCATGGCCCACATGCCCTTGCCAATCTGAGCTTTACCCGGCAAGCCGCAGCGCAGGCCGGTATCGACGTTCCAGTCCTCGTAGGCGTTGATCCACGGCTCCTGTTTCATCGCGCCTTTAGCGGTCATTGCGCCGGCGTTCATGCTGGTGTGTATCTCATCGCCGGTACGATCCAAAAACCCGGTATTGATAAAGACCAGCCGATCTTTGGCCGCACGAATACACTCTTTCAGGTTGACCGTGGTGCGGCGTTCCTCGTCCATAATGCCCACTTTCAATGTGTTGCGCGCTATGCCCAAGGCATCCTCGATACGATCAAATAATTCGCAGGTGAAGGCGACTTCCTCCGGACCGTGCATTTTCGGCTTCACAATATAGACGCTGCCCTGCCGTGAGTTGCGGCTGTCTTTTGCGCTTTTGTTCAGATCGTGCAGTGCGATCATCGCGCTGAACATGCCGTCCATAATGCCCTCAGGTATTTCCTCACCGTTTGCATCGAGAATGGCAGGCGTGGTCATCAGGTGGCCGACGTTGCGCACGAACATCAGGCTGCGTCCGGGTAGTGTGAGTTCGCTGCCGTCAGGTGTTGTAAATTGCCGGTCCGCATTGAGTCGGCGTGTGACGGTCTTGCCGCCCTTGCTGAAGTTGTCGGCCAGGTCGCCGCGCATCAGGCCCAGCAAATTGCCGTAGGCGACGGTTTTGTCCGCGGCGTCCACGGCGGCAACAGAGTCCTCACAATCCTGAATGGTTGTAAGCGCCGCCTCCAGTACTACGTCTTTTACGCCAGCGATATCGGTAGATCCAATCGGGCTTTGCGGATCTATCTGAATTTCGATGTGCAGCCCATTGTTTTGCAACAGTGCGCTGGAAGGCATGGCCGCATCCCCGCAATAACCGCGCAGTTGCTGCGGCGCTTGCAATACAGTCTGCTCCCCGTTGGCGAGACTAACCTGCAGAGCACCATTGCTGACGGCGTAAGCTGTGGCATTGGCATGGCTGCCCTGTGCTAGCGGGCAATGGCGGTCCAGAAAACTCTTGGCATAGGCGATGACCCTGTCGCCACGCACCGGGTTGTAACCGCCCGCGCGCTCGGCGCCGCCGTCCTCAGGAATCACATCCGTGCCGTACAGGGCGTCATAAAGGCTGCCCCAGCGTGCATTGGCAGCGTTGAGTGCGTAGCGTGCATTCATTACTGGCACTACCAGTTGCGGCCCGGCGAGCACGGCTACTTCAGGGTCGACGTTTGTTGTCTCGATTTCAAAGTCTGGCCCCTCTGGCAGCAGATAGCCAATGTCCTGCAGAAATGCCCTGTAGGCTGCGCGGTCGTAACCCGCCCCTGGGTTGGTCTGGTGCCAGGCATCTATCTGTGACTGCAAGTTATCGCGCTGCTGCAGCAACGCCCGATTGCGCGGTGCCATAGTTTTGACGATAGCGTCCAGTCCTTGCCAAAACTGCTCCGGCGAGACACCCGTTCCCGGCGCGATATCCTTTTCCAGGAGTTCATGCAGTATCGGCGCAATCTGCAAGCCGCCCTGTTGAATACGATCAGTCATGGTGAAACCTCTTTGTTAACGACCAGCACGGCGCAACCCGTGACACTGGCCTGATTTTAGGCGGCAGTAAAACAATTAGCGAATCAATCACTTCTATCACCGGCATTAGAATCGTGAATGCCGTGACAGCGTCGCTTGCTGTCCGTCGAGTTCTCTAGCGGTATCGGCAATCAGTTTACGCAGCCACTTATTTCCCGGATTGTGCTGCAGCAGAGGGCTCCAGGCCATCTTCAGCTTCAGCGGTGGAATCTCCAGCGGTGGATCACGCAACACCACGCGCGGATTGTTCAACTTCAGTTGCGCCGCCCGTGTCGGCAGAGTCACGATCAGGTCGTTCTCCTCGGCCAGCGTCATTGCCGCCTGATAGTGGCGTGTAAATACTCGTATCTGGCGCTTCTTGCCCAGCTTGTTGAGCGCCAGGTCGACCCAGCCGAGTCGCTGCACGTCATCCGGGTCTACGCCCACGCCCACGCCCATGCCTGTCTTGCTGACCCAGACATGGTTTGCTTTCAGGTAATTGTCCAGCGTGAAATCGTTCAGCACCGGATTGTTGGGGCTTAGGACACAAGTAAAACTGTCATTCCACAGATGAATCTGGTGGAAGGATTGCGGCATCGAGTCGAAGCGGTTAATAACCATATCGACCTTGCCGCGTTCCACGTCCAGAAAGCTCACATCTGAGGGCGTCATAATATCCAGCGTCAGCCCCGGTGCCTGCGTGCGCAATTTCCCCAATACACGGGGCAGCAAGGTTGATTCGGCATAATCACTGGCCATAATGCGGAACACCCGATACGCCTCGGCCGGTTCGAAATCACCGCGCGGCTGCACCGCGTGGTCGATTTTCCCCAGCACCTCGCGCACCATCGGTTCCAGCTCCAGAGCGCGCTCCGTGGGTTTCATGCCTTCACTGGTTCTGACCAGAAGTGGATCATTAAACAGTTCGCGCAAGCGGCGCAGAGCATTGCTCATGGCCGGCTGCGACAGGTTCAACTGGTTGGCGGCCTGCGTGACATTGCGCTCGCGCAGCAGGGCATCCAGGTAAACCAGCAGGTTGAGATCGATTCGATTCACCTTCACGCGCCACTCCCTATTCACTTAATGAATGTAGTTTATGTGAGACATTAGCCGAGGAAATTATACTCACAAAATGGCAGTTGCCAACACAGAGAAAGCGTTGGTGGTGGCTCAGTCTGCGATTTTCCGCATGTGGGAGCCTGGGGTGCAGAGTTGCGGGCGAGACCCTATGGCGACAGGACGTCGCCACCCGCGCCTCGCCGGTGGACGGAAAGTCCGCCCCTGTTTATGGCTGTGTGCGATTTTTGGTGCGGCCAGCGCTCCGAGCCCAAGCCCCCATGGACGGGTTCACGGCGTGTCCCAGCCCGATACCCTTTAATTCACCGTCGATCCTCGAGCGCTACCAAGTGTCATTCTGTTCTAATCCGATTTCGGGCGCGGCTGCCGTATAATGCGCTGATCGTAGACCTGTGCCACACCGATAGGAGCCTCCATGACAACAATATCGACTCCAGACCTCGCGGACGCCGCGCCCGACGTGGCTGCTGTCGAACTGACTTTCTTCAACTACGGGAAAATCCTCCAATTTGGCGGGCCAGTTGTGACGATTAAATGCCACGAGGACAACTCCCTGGTCAAGCAATATGTCGAAGAGGACGGCCGCGGCCGCGTCATTGTGGTGGACGGCGGCGGCTCGCGACGGCGCGCACTGCTGGGCGATATGCTGGCGGAAAAAGCGGCAGCCAATGGCTGGGCCGGCCTGGTAATCAATGGCGTCATCCGCGACGTTGATGAGATCGGAAGAACGCCGCTGGGCGTGCAGGCCCTCGGCAGCTGTCCGATCAAGACAGAGAAGTTGGGCGTCGGGCAGCGCGATATCAATATTCACATCGGTGGTGTTGAGATCGCGCCCGGTGATTATGTTTATGCCGATAACAACGGCGTTATTGTGAGTAAGCGGCCACTGCTGTAGTTGAGTTTGCCCGGCAGCAAATACTTACAGCAGGCGCATGGACAGATCCAGCGCCTTGCAGTCTTTGGTCAGTGCGCCGATAGAAATATAATCCACGCCAGTTTCTGCAATCGATAGCAGAGTGTCCTCGGTTACATTGCCGGAGACTTCTAGTTCTACGCGGCCGCTGGCCAGAGCAACGGCGCGCACAATCATTTCCAGTGTAAAATTATCCAGCATTACCCTGTCGCAGCCCGCTGCTAGCGCTTCCTCCAATTCAGGAAAACTCTCTACCTCAACTTCTACCGGCTTACCCGGAGCACTGTTGCGGGCGGTTGCGACTGCTGCTGCAATGCCACCGCAGGCCGCAATGTGGTTTTCCTTGATCAGGAACGCGTCAAAAAGTCCGATGCGATGATTGTGGCAGTCGCCACAACGCACGGCGTACTTCTGTGCGGCGCGCAGTCCGGGAATAGTTTTGCGTGTATCGAGCAAGCGTACCGCGGTGCCTGAGACCCGTTGGGCGTAACGCTGGCATGTCGTGGCAGTGCCGGATAACAATTGCAAAAAGTTCAATGCACAGCGCTCGCCTGTGAGCAGGCTGCGCGCTGCGCCCTCAATGGAGAACAGTGTCTGGTCTGCACTGATTGTCTGGCCGTCCCGGCAATGCCATTCCAGCTTGACGTTGCCGTCTAGCTCTGCGAATACGGCATCGACCCAGGCCTGACCGCACATGATACCGTCCTCGCGCGTGATCACCCGACCTGACGCGCGGGAGTCGGCGTCGATCAGTGCAGCGGTAATATCACCGCCCCCGATATCCTCAATGAGGGCGGCGCGCACATTGCGCATCACGTCTGCGGGGTCTGGGGCGATGATATTGGGTCGGGAGTTTCGCATAGGGAATTGTGTGTGGTCGTTGTAAGGTCGTTAAGGCAGTGATTGTAACAGCTGCGCGCGGCTGTCGTTAATACTGCTGGTGCGCGCTTTCGCTCTAATGACCGTGACGTAACAATACAGTCTGGTTAGACTGTCGTTTTCGCTACTTTAGGGCGTTGGCTCTTTGGATAAAGCACAGCAATGACATACACACTCGAACAGGGCTGGCTGCGCGAGGCGCGCCGGGTGCCTTCGCCTAATTTTGGCTCACGCCCCGACGCGTGTGATCCGCAGTTACTGGTAATCCATAATATTTCCCTGCCGCCAGGCTGCTACGGGGGTGGTTATATCGAGCGCTTTTTTACCAATCGCCTCGATTGGGACGAGCATCCTTATTTTGATGAAATTCGCGGTGTCGAAGTCTCTGCGCACCTGCTGATCCAGCGGTCTGGTGAGGTACTGCAGTTCGTCAGTTTCGACGAGCGCGCCTGGCATGCAGGCGAATCATGTTTCGAAAGTCGTGCTAACTGTAACGATTTCAGTATCGGAATTGAGTTGGAGGGCACGGACCATGATCCCTACACCGATACGCAATACGTGGCACTTGCAGCCGTCACAAAGGCACTGCTGACAGCTTACCCGCAAATGTCTGCAAACAAGCTTGTCGGGCACAGTGACATTGCACCCGGGCGCAAAACGGACCCCGGCCCCGCCTTCGACTGGCATGGGTACCGCGCGCAACTGCTGCTGCTGTAAGACCGCATAGCAATTTTGTTGTTGTATGGCGCGGCAGCTTTCGCATTCTGCTGCTAAGCTTGTGGGGGACTATCGATAAATAGCACGTTTTTGATCCCAAAAGTGGCACTTAGGCGGTGAATTGAATGGCATAGGGTTGGGGCTGTGCGAGGCAGGAAGACCGGGGCGGCCCTCCGCGGGGCGGCCCTCCGCGGGGCGGCCCTCCGCGGGGCGGCCCTCCGCAACCCAAGCCCCCCTAAAGGGGCTTATGGCGTGTACCAGCCCTATGCCATTCAAGTTATAGCCGAACTTGAAGCATCAGTAAGCGCCATTCGACTAAAAATAACGAGATTGCCAGAGCACGGGACCCAACTCGCCATGCTGACCCCAACCGACTCAGATGTAACATTGCCTTCCGTGATCTCCGCGCGAGTAAACAACTACGGCGCGCAGGAACTGGTGCTCACCATTGTCTTCCACCCGGACACCGCTCGCATCGGGCAAAAGGCGGTGGTGCCGCAGCAGTCCGGTAATGCGCCATGGGTGCTGGGTCGTCGTAGTCCCGACTTCAAGGGCCGCGCGGGCCAACCGCCGCAGCCACTCGATGACCCGCATATCAGCCGCAGGGCCATGCAGCTCACCCTGCGCGGTAAGCGGCTTGTGATCAATCGTTATGAAGCCACTAGTCGCTGTCGCCTGGGACCAGACGAACTGCACGAGAGCATCGATGTGGCGTGGGATCTTTTGGGTAACGGTATTCCAATCCTGCTCGGGCATAGCGTTGTACTGCTGTTGCGATTGGCGCGCCGTGAAACGCCACAAATCACTGCCAACACGCCAGACAGCTCGCTGCGCGGCAGCAGTGTGTGCATGGCCGATATACGCGAACAGATTGCGCGCGCTGGCGATAGCGACCTGGACGTTCTGATTCGTGGTGAGACAGGAACCGGCAAGGAGTTGGTCGCCAGGGCAATTCACCATGTCAGTCGCCGGGCTCAGGCGCCTTTGGTGAGCGTAAACATGGCGGCAATTCCGGTTGAGTTGGCGGCATCGGCTCTGTTTGGCAGCGCCCGGGGTGCGTTTACTGGCGCCAGTGAGGCCGTGGCGGGGTACTTCGAGCAAGCTGAGGGCGGCAGCCTGTTTTTGGATGAGATTGGTGATGCTTCCGTGGAAGTGCAACCGCAATTGTTGCGGGTTTTACAGCAGCGAGAGATCCAGGCAGTGGGAGGCCCGATTCGACGGGTAGATGTGCGTGTTATCTCTGCCACTGACGCAGAGTTGGATGGTCAGGGCGGCGACTTCAAGGCAGCTTTGCGCCATCGTCTGGGCGCCTATGAGATTGTTATCTCGCCGCTGCGAGACCACCCTGAAGATATTGGTGAATTGTTGCTGCACTTCCTCAGCCAGAGCGCTGCGGACGCAGAGCGCAGTGAACTTCTGCCGCATTCGCAGAGTGCGGCGCCTGACATTGCCGCCTGGGCAATTTTGTTTTTAAGCTTCGTGTCGTACTCCTGGCCCGGCAATGTGCGTGAGCTGGCCAACTTTGCCCAGCAGGTCGTGTTGGCCAGCAAATGCACGCCGGTGATAAACGACATATTGCGTTCTGCGATGATGACACCTGACAAGCAGGCGGCTGCATTTTCGTCTGGTTCGCGGCTGCGCAGAATGCAGGATATTGATGACGACATCTTCGAGCAGGCAATGGTTGCCAATAAATTTGAGTTGGTTAGGGTTGCGCAGCAATTGGGGGTCTCACGCACCGCCATATACCGGCGAATTGAAGCGTCTCCAGCGTATCGTTTGGCCAGTGAAATACCACCACAGGAGTTGGAGCGATTGATGTTGGAGAACGCGGGGGATTACGCAGCTGTCGCCCATCAGTTGCGCGTGTCACTCACGGCTTTGCGTAATCAGCTGCGGAAGTTATCGTCGGCACAGTGCTGAGTTGCAGACTTGGATAAGTTTGTCGGTCCCTATCGTATTCTCCGGCTGATTAATCAGGGCGGACAGGGTAGCGTTTATCTCGGTTATGACAAGCGCTTGCATCGTCGCGTTGCGATCAAGATTTGTCGGATGCCCGCGACACGTGTTGCGCGCAAGGAATTACTGCGCGAAGCTCGGGTAGTAGCCAGTATCCAGAGTCCCAAGGTGGTGCAGATCCACGATGTCATTGAATCGGGCGCTCATCTGGCGATGGTGATGGAATATGTACCCGGTTGTAGTTTGGAAGATTTCCTGGTTCAGGTGCGACCCTCGCTGGCCAGTGTGTTGACCGTTGGTGCTGACGTAGCCGGTGCGCTGGCCCTGGCGCGGCAGAATCATATCGTGCACGGCGATTTAAAAGCAGCCAATGTTTTGATTACCGAATCCGGCCGCGCCAAGCTCACTGATTTCGGTATTTCCAGAAGCACCGCCGATGGACGTTCCAGTCGTTGGGCGGCGGGCAGTCATTGTGCGCTATCCCCCGAGCAGTTTCTCGGCAAGCCACTTGATGAACGCTCTGACCTTTTTGCACTTGGCAGCCTGCTGTATCAAATGCTCTGTGGCGAAAAGCCTTTTTTCACTAATGGTCAGATCGATCCAGAACGCTTGTTGCGGCGGCCTGCCCGACCTTTACTCGAGAGGGTCACCGGGGATGTTGAGCTGCCTGATCGACTGCTGGATGTAATTTCGGAACTGCTGGAAAAAGATCCTCAGAATAGGCCGGCCAATACCCGCCGGGTACGGCAGGTTTTTCGCACGGTACTGCGCAGTCTTCCTGTGTCGGCTGGCATAAGTCTTTTGCGTGAGGCTGCACCCTGTTTTCGTTCTGAGTCGCCAGAGGATATTCTGCCACTGATACCCGAGGACCTTGGGCAGTTGGGTCGATCTGCCCTGTTGCCATCCGGTACCCTCGTGGCCAAAATCTGGTACTGGCTTAAAACATTGCGCGGGCCGACTCGCGCAGCGCTGGCTGCTACTGTATTTGCCATTACGACAGTACTGTGGGTGATAGCGTCGCGCAACACAGTGACACCGTTGCGCTTTGAGCAACCGCAAATTACTATCGCCGCAGATGCAGTTGTGCCTGGCGGTATCACTAGCAGATGGCTGGTGATGGAAGTGAGGCAGGCACTGATAGATCAACTCGGTCACGTTCGCATCGTCGGCCCGATCGGTGCATATCCCCTGAGGGTTTTCTATGCGCGTGGTGAACCCTATAACTGGAACGAAGTGCCCGAGCTCTCCATTGAGATATCTCTGCGCTGCGTCGAAAATCTGTGCGCGTTTGCGGTGAGCCGCGAGCAAGCGGGTGATCGATCCAGTCGCCAAGGCATGTTGCTTGCGCATATGTCGACGCAGGAATGGGCCGATATTGTGCGCGACACTACTCTGGATCTTTACCGCTGATTCACACCAGGGCCAGCGATGAGGCTAACACCATTTGCGACAGGAAATACAGTGGCGTGCCCCATACACCGTTTCGCCGCGAGGCGGGCGGAATAAACTGATGCCGCGCTACCGCCAAATCGGAACAGGCGAAACCCCAGGCGCCCGCGATAATCAGGAATGCGGCCGGTTGGCCAGCAGTCAGGCCGGCGCACAGCAACATGGCCGATATCACCAGAATGTAAATCGTGACAGGAATCTTCATCGCGTCTGGAATATGGGGTATTAGCCAGCGCCACACAGCGACCAACAGCACCAGAGCGGGTACCGCAGAAACTGCCAGGCCGGATAGATTAGCGGGCAGTTGCAGGAAGGCCATTGCGAACAGCAGATGGCCGCAGAGGAAGGCCGACAGCCCGGCGAGAAACCCGCGTTCGCTTTCTGGCACTAGGAACAGGTCGCCCACCATGCAAAGAACCAGTGCCGCCAGCAGCCACCTGCCGTAGTCGGTGCTGGCGGCATCCAGTGACAGCGCAAGCCATATAAAAGCGGCCGCTGCCAAAGGCTTGAACAGATACCGCCCGGCACGGATATCGCGAAAATCACAGAACACCAGAGCGACCACTGTGATGCAGGATAAAACCACAGGGGGCAATATCGTGGACCAGAGCAGGGCGTCAGTTAGCACGTTTTTTTATCCTCTCAAGCAGCGCTCGGTTGTGAGGCGCAACAATGCCATGCTGGTCAGCCACTTGTAGCAGGTAGCCCGTTATATAGTCAATTTCGGTGCGACTGCCACGCAGCACATCCTGCAGCATGGAGGATCTATTGTCAGCCGTGCTTGCGATGACGGCCGCTACGGTCGCCGCCAAGTTCGCGGCGATGCCGGCAAACCCCGCTGCACGGCTGATCGTCGATACCTCATCACAGACACGCTCGACCTGTTGTGCCAGCGCCACATCCGCCGCCAGTTGACCATTGCGACAATGGTGTAAGGCCGTCAGTGGATTGATGACGCAGTTCACCGCCAGTTTCAGCCACAGGGCCGCGTCAATATCGGCATCCCACACGCAGGATTCAAGCGCCTGCTGCCACTGTCCAAACCATGCAGGCGGTGTTGCCTGCAATCGACTACCGATGCGGGTCTCACCTAAGCCTGCGTGCTGAATGTGCCGCGCTGCAATGCTGTAGGCGCCATCTGTTGTGGTGCCGCAATAGATGTCCAGCGCGGGCCATGCTTTGGCTAACTGCTCAGACAGGCCCATGCCGTTGATGAGCAACACAACCACACAGCTTGGGCGTAACAAGTGAGCAACGCTGGCGACAGCTTCTTGCACATCGTAAGCTTTAGTGGTGATCAGAAGATGAGAAACGTGTGCGGCGCTGCCAGGCGTAATAGCAGGCAGACAGTGTTCGCTGCGAAGTTGGCCCTGCTCAACAATGACAGTCAGCGGTTCAACCTTCGTGCCGCGCCGCATTATCAGCGTGGTCTTACAGCCACTGCGGTGCAGCGCCTGTGCATAGAGGCAGCCAATCGCTCCCGCGCCCAGCACGTGCCAGTGGGGCTCTTTCATCCTCAATATCGGGTGTGCGGGATTGAAAACTGGTCAGGGGGCATTACTATGTAGCTCCTGTTTTCGCCTGTTGTGAGGGTCGCATACTATGCCATCGTTTGACGTTATTTCGGAAGTAGATCTGCACCAATTGACCAATGCTGTTGATCAGGCATCACGGATTGTGGGAAATCGCTTTGACTTCAAAGGCGTCGATGCTGCTTTTGAGCGCGAAGAGCGCACTGTTGTGATGACTGCCGAAGCTGAGTTTCAAGTGACTCAGATGGAAGACATGCTGCGCAGCGCGTTGATCAAATGTGATATTAATCCCGGTGCCATGGACTGCAAGGAGATACAAACCACCGGGAAGGTCGTGCGCCAGACAGTGGTGCTGCGCCACGGACTGGACAATGCGCAATGCAAAACAATCGTCAAGCAGATAAAGGACGCGAAAATGAAGGTGCAGGCGCAGATTCAAGGTGATCAGGTGCGCGTCACCGGGAAGAAGCGAGATGATCTGCAAGAGGTTATCGCCTTTTTAAGGAAGGCAGATCTTGATGCGCCATTGCAGTTCAGCAACTTTCGCGACTAGTACTGCTGCGTCCTAAAAAGTGCTCACTATAATAGGTAACATCAACATGCCAGAGTGCTAGTGGATCGGTTGCTCGAGCATCACTGTCAATGCGCTCATTTTCTCATCGATGCCTGACGGTTCAAGGTTAGGGTTCTCTAGCGTCAAGTACCACAGCAACTCCAGGTAGCGGTAAACACAGCCGTACCGATAGAGCGCGCTGCGCTCGCGATCGTGCGGCGCGCGGCCAAGATAGGCTTGCAGCAACGTTTCACTCAGGTCAGCGGGCAACTCGTCACCGTTTATGATCACCGCAAGGTCATACAAGGGGCTGGCCATAGCGCAGTACTCCCAATCAATAGCCCATAGCTTGCCGCCACTGTACAAACGGTTTGCGTGTAACAGATCGTTGTGGCACAGCACTGGCTCCTGAGGTTCTTCGCCGACCTGTGGCAGCAAACCGGAAACCGCCGCGCTATGCGCAAGGGCGGAATTGCCGATTGCGCGACCCTGCTGTTCAAGCGTCTTCTCATAGCGCAATACGCGATTGCCCAGATTGAGGCGATAATGCCGGGCCGGGAGCCGATGTATACCGTGCAGCAAGTGCGCTATATCAGCGACCTGAATGCTCTGTTCGTTGTCGGGGGCCAGGTAGTCACAGACCAGGCTGCCCAGCTCGGGATTGAAGTAGCAGGGGCGCGGCGTCACCCCGAGATTGTAGGCCGCGTCCAGCGTGCGCCATTCTGTTTGGCGGCACAGTCCGTGTGTTGTGGGATTGATGCCGTCAATACGCACAACAAAACGCTGTTCCGACTCAACCAGTATGCTAAAATTGCTGATGCCCGGGGTCAGTACCTTGACGATAGTCGGTGCTCGGGAGACCGCGGGGGAACAGTTCCACTGCGGCCATTGGGCGAGTGTTTGGTCTAGCTTCAGACGGATGTCAGCTGGCATTGATTGAAGCATGGCGTTCGCCCCGCAGGATTGCATCGCAAGTATAGGCCGCTTACACTCGGCAGCCAATAACAACTAGTGTTGCCGACTCATTGTGGCGGGGCTTTTGCTGAGTTTTTTTAATGACTAACGATATCACTCGCCCCGGGGGAAACAGGGAGGAGATTGAGGGCGCTCCGCCAGTAGTGCCTTGCGCTGAGCTTGCAGAAAGCCGGCTGGCAGAAACGCTTACCCTCAATCGTTACCTTTACCAGCAGACGCAGCAATTAGAATTAATGATGCTTGAGGCACAGGGCCTGCAGGCGCTGTTTGAGATATTGTTGGTGAGCATGCCCAGGCACTTTTCTTTTCGCACCTCGGAATTGTGGCTGTACGACCCGGATGATGTACTGGAGAACCTTATGGTGGGCGCAGAGCGTTATGGCCAGAGTCTGCAATTGATGAGTGATGTCTACCCGATACAGGAGCTGTACGAACTGGAGCCTGATATCGCGCTGATAGATGCAACAGATTCACGCATGTTTGAGATTCTCAAGTCTGAGCACGGCGTAGAGTATGCCTTACTGATGCCATTATTGGACTCCGGGCGCTTGATTGGCAGCCTTCACTTGGGCCTGCAGGATGACGCCTTGGTGCTGGGTGAGCACGAAGAGCATCTGTTGGCGCATTTGGCGGCGATAGTGTCAGCCTGCTTCAAGGCTGCCGTCAGTCGTCAGCAGGTATCGCAGTTGATGCTGCTCGATCCGCTGACGGAGATCAGCAATGACCGCGGATTTGGCCGTGACATGGCCAGAGAAATTGCCAGGGCGCGACGCGCGACCAAGCCGATTACGGCTTTGCTGATGGAGATAGACGATTTTGAGGATCTTTATCAGCACTACGGAGCGCGGCGCGGCCAGTTTGTTATCAGGAAGGTCACCGAAAGGCTCTCCTCCAATTTGCGTGCCACTGATTTGCTGGCGCGTCTCAGTCAGTCCAAGTTTGCGGTACTGATTCCCGGTGGCGGCGAAATGGTCAGCCAAGAGATTGCTGAGCGTATGCGTCTCGATGTCGAAGCGTTTTCAATTGATGACGGGCGCGGCGCAGTGCTACAAGTGTGCCTCAGTATAGGGCTGGTTACCTGGGAACCTCAGCAGTTTCCTGCGGTGGATATGCCGCAGTTGGCTCGGCAGATGGAATCGGTCGGTAAGAGAGCTCTGGTCGACGCCAAAGCCCGCGGTGGTAACTGTGTGGCGCACTCTCGCCTCAGCGCCTTGGTGCTTTGAGGTACTGTTGTGACCAAACTTGATGCTCTGTTCGACAAGAACCGGGAATGGGCGCAGAGCGTCAAAGCTAACGATCCTCAGTTCTTCGAGAAATTAGCCGCCCAGCAGAGTCCAGAGTATTTGTGGATTGGGTGCTCAGACAGCCGCGTACCGGCAAATCAGATCGTCGGTCTGATGCCCGGAGAAGTCTTTGTACATCGCAACGTTGCCAATATGGTCGTGCATACAGATTTTAATTGCCTCACCGTGTTGCAGTACGCGGTTGATGTTCTGCATGTAAAACATATTATGGTGGTGGGGCATTATGGTTGCGGCGGTATTATCGCAGCTTACGAAAACGCCGATAACGGGCTCATTGATAACTGGCTGCGCAACATCAAGGACGTGCAACATCGCCATCGCAAGAAAATAGAAGCGCTGGAGAGTGAGAGTGAACGCCTTGATCTATTATGTGAGCTCAATGTCAAAACACAGGTGGCCCATGTTTGCCACACGACTATCGCGCAGAATGCCTGGCAGCGAGGGCAGGAGTTGGCGGTTCACGGTTGGGTTTACAGTCTTAAAGATGGACTGCTTAAAGATCTGGATTGCACCGTCAATAGCGCTGACCAGATTGCAGACGCCTACCGTGTTCTGTCCTGACAGAGGAACCTTCGAGCTGTGACTTTGGAGCAACGCCTCGCGCGCTTGGAAGCGATCGAAAATATCAGACAGTTAAAGGCGCGCTATTTCCACGCCTGCGACAACAAACAACCGGATCTGGTGCGTGAGTGTTTTGCTGTGGGGCCCATCGAGTTGCGCTATGGGCGCATAGGCAATTTTAGCGATCGTGAGCAAATGCTGGCGGTATTTACGGAACTTGCTTGCCAGCCGCACATCGTGGAGATACACCATGGTCAGAATCCCCGCATCGAAGTGCATGAAGCCGATTTTGCCACAGGCATCTGGGGTCTCTACTATTATTTGATTGATACTCGTCGGCAAACCGTCACGCAACTGGCCGGCTTTTACGATGACGCCTACAGTCGCGCAGATGGTCAATGGCGCATTATACGTTCCAGCTATGAGGTCACATCGACGCAGATATTTGACCTGACTGAAGGACTCGCTCGAGTCGTGTATGCTGGTATTGCCGCGCCAGTTGATCTGGATGATCCGGGCAAGCAAGCTGGCTGAGTGAGCCCTCTAGCTGCGGGGAAGGTGCTCCGTGTTGCAAGCTCTCGTATTCGGTTATAAACAACGCGAGGCCCGTGAAAATCACGTTATGAATACTCTACTACTGTTGTTATTGCTCATTTTTGCCGGTGTTGCCCTGATGGTTATACTGGGCGAACGTTTTGCCAAGCCAGCAGACGCTGATCAAATGCACAAGTTGCAGCGCTGGTTGTATCCGCTGGTGGGCTTGGCGCTGGTGCTTTCTCTACTGAATCACTATCTGTGAAAAAACCGTTGGTGGGCGTGCGTGTACTGGACCTCACGCATATGTTGTCCGGTCCTTATGCAGGCATGATTTTGGGGGATCTGGGCGCCGAGACTATCAAGGTGGAGCCGCTGGAAGGGGAGGGCACGCGTGCGCTGCTGGCCGGCGATCCCGACAATTCCCTGCACGGCATGGGCGCCTACTTTCTGACACTTAATCGCAACCAGAAAAGCGTCGCCATTGATCTCAAATCTGAACAGGGCATGACGGGGTTCAAACGCCTGGTCGCGGCATGCTTGGCGTAATGGACGTGCTCGCGGCGCTATACGAACGCGAACGCAGCGGACTTGGTCAGCATGTGCCCCACGATACATTTCGCTGTGCCGATGGCTTTATCGTCATTGCCGTGATCGCAGATAACTTCTGGCAAAACTTGAAGCAAGTCGTGCCGTGCGCCGAGTTTGACGATCCCAAATTTGACGGTCAGCCCGATCAGCCCGGTCGCTGGAAGGGGCGAGAATGTATTAACGATACCTTGAATGAGGCTTTGTCCGAGAACACTTGTGCTCACTGGTTGGCAAAGCTGGGGGCCCGGCGCATCCCCTGCTCCCCCGTCAACAGTTTCAGTCAAGCCTTGTCGGACCCGCAGGTACTGCATCGCAATATGGTGGTAGATCTGCATCACCCGGATGGCGCGGTAACGCGAGGTCCGGGTGATCCGATAAAAATGTCGCGCAGCAGCGAAGAGAGCTTCAGTCCGGCGCCGCTGTTGGGAGATGACACTGACACTGACGCTGTGCTGAGCGAGATTCTCGGCATGAGTGTTACCGAAATCAATAGCCTGAAAACACAGCGAGTAATCGCCTGATGTCGCAAGATGCTGCCGGCATGGGCGCGCCTGACCTGCAAGTTATGGCAGACCGACTGCGGGTCGCGCTCGCCGACCCTAAGCTTAGCAGCGAGACGGAACATGGAGCCTGCATTATCGATCTGCACCGGCTCTCTGGTGGCGCCAATATGGAAACCTGGGCCTTCGATCTTGCAGCAGCGGGTGAGATCGAACCGCTGATTCTGCGCCGCTTGCCGGGTAAGTCTGTCGCTGTTTTATCTGATGCAGCTGTCGGAGAGCTCAGTCTGGCAGAGGAGGCGGCATTGATCACGGTGTCCGGGCAGTATGGGGTGCCCGTGCCCAGAGTGCGACAAGTACTGCGCAACGAGCACGCGCTTGGCGTAGGATATATTATGAGCCGGGAACGCGGAGAAGCCCTGCCATTTCGTCTGCTTGCTGATGACCATTTTCAAGCGGCGCGCGAGCAACTCGCCTACCAGTGTGGACAAACGCTTGCTCACATTCATCAGATTCCCATGGCAGCGCTACCGCGCAATCTGCCCGACCACAGTGGTGCGCTATTGTTCCAGCGCGCGCAATCGCTTCTGGAGACCCATAACAATGTGTCGCCCGTATTGCAGCTAGGGCTCAACTGGCTCAGGGACAATCAGCGGAGTACCCCTCGTCGCACGTTGGTTCATGGCGATTTTCGCAATGGCAATTTATTGGTCGATGAACACGGTTTGGTCGCCGTGCTGGACTGGGAACTCGCCCATATCGGTGATCCGCTGCAGGATCTCGGCTATATCAGTGCGAATGTCTGGCGCTTTGGGTCGCCCAAGCCGGTGGGAGGATTCGGCGAGTATGCTGACTTGCTGGCGGGATATGCCGCCGTTACCGGCGAAACGCCCGGGATGGCAGATATACACTACTGGCAGGTTCACGCGGCGTTATCGTGGGGTATGGTCTGCCTGCTGATGGCGCAGATGTACCGCAGTGGCCATGACAGCAGCCTGGAGCGCGCGGCGGTGGGGCGTCGATTGTCCGAGGCAGAGATCGATCTGTTACTGTTGTTGGAAGGACAGCTGGCAGCAGAACGGCCAGGGGAGGTGGTATGAGTGCCACCGAAACCGCGGACCTGTTGACAGCCGTGCGGCAGTTTTTGCGCGAGCAGGTGCTGCCTGAACTGGACGGCGTCAAAGCCTATAACACACGCATCGCAGCGAATGCGCTGGGGATTGTGGCCAGGGAGTTGGAGATGGGTGTTGGTCTGGCGACGCTCGATCAGCAGATGGCCGTCGCGCTGGGGCTGGATGCGTCAATCGCTTCGGTACCCCAACATATTGCTCTTGCCTTGCGCGATGGCCAGCTAGCCGTTGACGAAGAAATACTGTCCTACCTGCGAAAGCGCACGATGCTCGCGATCGCTATCGATAATCCCAAGTACTCTGGTTTGCAGCAGGCCAGAGCGCGCTGGACTGAGTCTGGCGATGCGTGAGAGTGGCGCCATACTTGAATTCAACAGCTCACTGGATACACTACCGCCCTTTTTCTGGCCGCCATAGCGCGATGGGTAGAGCAACGCATTCGTAATGCGTAGGTCCGACGTTAACCCCGCCGTGTCGGCACCATTGGGCTGCTGACGAGCAGTACCGATCTCTTGCGCACACCTGCAAGAGTGGTTTTTCCTCTAGCACACGTTTTAACTTACCCCCTTGGGTGCCCGCTGCTTCATAAACCCAAACATATAGCCCGCTACCCGACGTTTTTGTATCTCTTCAGTACCCTCGGTAATCCGATAGCGCCGATGGTGGCGGTAAATGTGTTCGAACGGTGCGTGACGCGAATAACCCAGGCCGCCGTGTACTTGCATGGCCTGATCCGCGGCATCGCAGCAGAGCCGGTTGGCCACGTAGTTGCACATGGATATTTTGTCCGACACAGAAAATGCGCCATGGGTATCCATCTGCCAGGCCGTCTTGTGGACCAGCGCGCGCAACATTTCGGTCTGCGTCTGTAACTCCACTAGCGGAAACTGAATGCCCTGGTTGCTGGATAGGGGTTTGCCGAAGGGTGCTCGCTGCAGTGCGTAACTGACCGACTCGTTGATACAGTACTGCGCTGCCCCCAACGATGAGGCGGCCTGGCGTATGCGGTTTTCATTGAAAAAGTGCTGTACTACCTGCAGCGCCTTACCCTCCCCGCCGAGGATGCAGCTGTCCGGGACCTGCACATCCGTGAACGACACGCGGCCGTGATCGGTGGGCATATTGAAGGTCCACAGCATCTCCTCGATGTTGAATCCAGGCGTGTCGGTTGGCACCAGAAAAGCCGTGAGCCCCGCGGCATCGCCGGCCTCGCCGCTGGTGCGCGCAATGGTTAGGATGTGGCTGGCGCGATGAATGCCAGTGTTCCAGGACTTCTCGCCGTTAATCGTCCATGTGTCGCGGTTGCGTGTTGCGGACGTTTCCATATGGGTTGCGTCTGAGCCGTGCGCGGTCTCGGTAATGCCGACGGTAAAATAGCGGCGCATGTCAGAGAGGTCGTCGATCCACTCGGCTTTCTGTTGTGCAGACCCATAGTGAACCATGAGTAATAAGCCCACATTGTTGCCGACGATGGAGTGCTCATTCTGCAGATCGTTGTGCAGGCCGAGTCCGCGGGTCGCCAGATGTTCACGAATGATAGCCATTTCCAGATTGCTACCGTCTTTGCCGCCGTATTCTTTGGGCGAGGAAAAGCGAAAATGGCCGGCGGCATCGGCGCGGCGTTTGGCTTCCATTAGCAGCGCTTCCCAGATTTCGTTGGGTAGGCCGCCTCGATCCCAGTCGGTGCGCGCGTCTTCACGACGGTGGTCGAAAAAGCGGTTATTGTCGTCCTGCATCTGCAGGGGCAGGATCTTTGTCGCGATAAAGTCATCAAGTTGGTGTAGATACTGTGAGAGGTATTCAGGGATATCGAAATTCATCATGACTTTACTCTCCAGCAATGGGTTAGATGGGGCGCTATCGCACGTTACTGCACTTGGCATCTGCAGGCATACAACGGTTTCAACTTTCAACGGCGGGCCCTATAATCGGGCACATTATAAAGTACTGGTGAGGAATCGCTCGCCGGGTATTCAGAGGGAGTAGGTCGTGGCCGCCCAGTGGCTCAATAATTCTAGTGCGATGTCCGCTCGTGCCAGTGCTGCGCTGGCCGTTGCGCTGAACACATTAGCCCAGCCTGACCATGCTCGCCGCTTGCGTAAGGTTGTGCTCTATGTGCTGGCAATCTGGGCTGTACTGGCTCTAACTCGACTAGTCTGGGCGCTGGTGGTGCCCTTGGCTGAACCCGCCGCTACTGAGGTTCCAGATATTATCAATCCGGTTGCTGCTGGAGGGGGTGGCGCGCGGGATGCGTCGTCTGTCGATATCGAAAGTATGGTGGCCTGGCATCTTTTTGGCGAAATCGGACAGGCTACGGTCATTTTAGCGCCGCCCGAAGCTGAAACAGTCATTTCCCGCGTGGGTATAGAGGACGGCGCCGAGGAAACCCGACTGCAGCTTAAATTGCGTGGGATTGTGTCGTCGACAGCGGATGGCTTCGGTTTTGCCATCATTGAGAACAATAACGTACAGGATGTGTATTCGGTGGAAGACAAATTGCCGGTCCCGGGAGAAGTGATGCTGGCCAAGGTGATGCCCGGGCAGGTTGTACTGGACAACGGGGGCACCTACGAATTGTTGCTTTTATACGAAGAATCCAGCCTCGCTGGCGGTGCGGCGGTGCCCACTCCTGCCAGCTTACCCCCCGCCGATGATATTGATCGACGGGAGGATCCTGAGACGACCAGCCTCGCTCAGAGTTACCGTGAGCGGCTGTACGAGAATCCGCAGTCATTGGCTGACGTGGTCAACGTCAGTGCAGTGCGCGACGGTGCTGCAATGGTGGGCTACCGCGTGAGTCCTGGTCGGGATGCTGAACAATTCAGGCAATTGGGGTTCGAAGCAGGTGATGTGGTCACTTCAATCAACGGCGTGAGCCTTGATAATCCGACCAATACGATGGTTCTGTACAATAGCCTGCGCACGGCGGGAGAAGTCGCCTTTGAATTAAAGCGGGGGGATCAGCAAGTTACCCTCAGCGTGAATCTGGACGACGGTGCAAACCAGTGAACTATTGCAAAAGGATAGAATGTCAGTGACTGCAACCAACCGGTTTCACCCCGTCCGTTTACTGGGATTGTTGCTTGCACTGTCGCTTGCGCTGCTGCTGCGCAGTGCGACGCTCTCGGCTCAGGACTACACGGTCAACCTGAATGACACAGATATTCAGGAATTGATCAAGTTTGTAGCGGAGGCTACCGGTCAGACCATCGTGGTTGATCCGGCCGTCAAGGGCAAAGTCAAGGTCATTTCATCGAAACCCGTATCAGCGGGCGAGCTGTATGAGTTGTTCCTGTCGATCCTCGACGTGCACGGCTATGCTGCGGTGCGGTCTGGCAATGTCGTGCGTGTAATACAGAACAAGGACGCGCGCTCAGCGCCAGTTAGCGTCAGTGACGGCAGGTCTGAAACTTCGTCGGAAGAATATGTCACGCAAGTCCTGCGGTTGGATAACATATCGGCAGCCAAGTTGATTCCCGTGTTGCGCCCTCTGGTGCCGCAGCAGGCGCACATGGCAGCATACTCGCCCAGTAATGCGATCATAATTTCCGACATCTCCTCCAATATTGACAAGATCAGAGACATCATCGAGCGTATGGATAAGTCCGCCGTGCAGCAAACGGACGTGATCAAACTGCGTTACGCGGTGGCCGAAGACGTCGTCAAAATGCTGGACCAGCTCAACAAATCCGAGGCCAAGGCCGCTGGAGGTGAGCAGGAGACCTTGCTGGTGGCCGACACCCGCACTAACAGCGTGCTCATCAGCGGCGATGAGCTGGAGCGCGCCCGCATGCGTAAATTGATCGCTCATCTCGATACGCCGCTGGAGCAGAGTGGCAACGTGAAAGTTGTTTATCTGGAATACGCCAACGCTCTGGATATTGCCGAAGTGTTGACCCGGGTGATGAAAAATATCAGCGAATTGGATACCGCCGACGGCGCCAATCCGGCGGGACGCTCAGGCAATACCTCCACCATAGAGGCGGATGAGGGCACCAATGCCCTGATTATTACAGCCGATACCGATGAGATGGCTGCGCTGGAGGCGGTGATCGCCCGGCTCGATATTCGCCGGGCACAGGTGTTAGTGGAGGCGATTATCGTTGAGATGGAAGTGATCGACGGCCAGGACTTGGGGCTGCAGTGGTTGTTTGCCTCAGATGACGGGGCTTTCGGAAGCAACATCAACGCCAATGATGCGCGCGCACGTAACATTGCGGCGGCAGTAATACCGCCGCGTGATAGCGCCGGTAATCGGGATGACGGGGTCGATATTGGGGCGCTGGCTGGCGCCCTCGCTGCGACGGGCGGGCTGTCGCTGGGCTGGGGGCAAATCGACGACAGTTTATCGATGACCGTCATTCTTAATGCGCTGAAGGAAACCCAAAACGCTAACATCCTGTCCACGCCCAGCATACTGACGCTGGACAATCAGGAGGCCTACATCACTGTGGGCCAAAGTGTGCCCTTTGTGACCGGATCATTTACTAATTCTGGTGGCGGTGAAGGCGCACAAAACCCCTTCCAGACCATTCAGCGGGAAAACGTCGGTATCACACTGAAAGTGACTCCGCATATCAATGAGGGCGATGCAGTGGTGCTGGATATTTCGCAGGAGGTCTCCAGCCTCAGCGGGCTTTCAGTGGCAGCATCGGACATCATTACCAATGAGCGCAAGATTGAGACCAAGGTGCTGGTGGTTGACGGGCAGATAGTGGTGCTGGGTGGATTGATCAAAGACGATGTGCAGGATGCCCAGCAGAAAGTGCCACTGCTAGGCGATATCCCCTACCTCGGCAGGTTGTTTCGCAGCGATGCCGAAAAGGTGACCAAGCAGAATTTGATGGTTTTTATCCGCGCCACGATTCTCAGGGACAATGAGCAATTGGCCGGTGCGTCCGCCGAGAAATACCGCTACATTAGGGATCAACAGGCGCTGCATAAAGACAAAGGCATGACCTATCTTGACGATGCCAATCTGCCCATGCTTGAAGAGTGGGAAGATGAACTGAAGCAGCTTGATACTATCAAGGCGGAGTCGGGGTCCTACGGCCCCGGCGCACCTGCGCCTCCGGTAGATGGCCGGTGAGCGAACTGCTGGAGGAGGTGATTGCGCAAGCGCCTGCAGCGGTTGTCGTCCCCCGTGCGGGCCTGCCCTTTACCTTTGCGCAGCAGCACGGCGTGTTACTTGACGCTGACGACCATGGCGCCACTGTGGTGGTGCACAGCGGGCAACCAAAACTACAGGTACTGACAGAGCTGCGCCGTATACTCGGCGGGCCTTTTGCGTTGCAGGGTGTATCGGACGGCGACTTTAAACGGCGCCTTACCTTGGCCTACCAGCGCAATAATAATGAGGCCGTACAAATGGCTGAAGACATCGGTGCCGATGTCGATCTCAGCCGTCTTGCCGACGCCATCCCCGATGCGGGAGACTTGATGGACGCCGAGGATGATGCTCCCATTATCCGTCTGATCAACGCCATCCTGTCACAAGCCGTGCGCGAGCAGGCCTCGGACATTCACATCGAGACCTTCGAGGACAGGCTGAGCGTGCGCTACCGCATTGATGGGGTGCTGGCTGAAGTACTGTCGCCCAAGCGGATGTTGGCGCCGTTGCTGGTGTCGCGTCTGAAAGTCATGGCAAGGCTGGACATCGCCGAGAAGCGTGTGCCGCAGGATGGCAGGATTTCTGTGAAGATCGCTGGCCATGCGGTGGATATCCGCATGTCGACCATACCCTCTGCCCACGGCGAGCGCGTGGTGCTGCGGCTGCTGGATACCGCGTCGGGCCAGTTGCAGTTGAGTCAGTTGGCGATGAACGAGCAAGTCTCGAAGGCTTTTAAAAAACACCTGCACAGCCCTCATGGCATCATTCTCGTAACCGGCCCCACAGGCTCCGGTAAAACGACAACGCTGTATGCAGGGTTGGCTGAAATCAACGAGACATCGCGCAATATTCTGACGATCGAAGACCCGGTTGAATATATGCTGCCCGGCATTGGCCAGACCCAGGTCAACCCCAAGGTCGATATGACCTTTGCGCGTGGCCTGCGCGCTATTTTGCGCCAGGACCCGGACGTAGTGATGGTGGGTGAGATCCGCGATCTGGAGACTGCAGAGATTGCGGTGCAGGCATCGCTCACCGGTCATCTGGTATTGTCCACGCTGCACACCAATACAGCGATTGGCGCGATCACGCGTCTCAAGGACATGGGTATTGAGCCGTTCCTGTTGTCCTCCAGTCTTATCGCCGTTATGGCACAGCGTCTGGTGCGCCTGCTGTGTAACGACTGCAAGGAACGGGTCGAGCCCAATTCCGCCGAGCGTGAATTACTGCGGCTTGGCAGCGATGAGCAAGCCGTGAGTGTGCACCACGCTAAGGGCTGCGAGGCCTGTAAATACACAGGTTATCGCGGCCGAACCGGCATCTACGAAATGGTCGAGATCGATGATGCCATGCGCCAGATGATTTACGAGAGCGCCAACGAACAGGACATTCTGAAAGTGGCGCGCGGCAACTATCCGGGCATCGAAAGCGATGGCCGACGCCGAATACTGGCGGGAGAGACCAGTATCGAGGAAGTCATGCGTGTGACTTCCATTGTCTGACAAACCGTTACTGATGAGCAGGGTTGAGTCGTGACTGCATATCGCTACCGGGCGTTAAATCCCCAAGGGAAAATAGTCAAGGGCGTACTGGAAGGTGATTCGGAGCGGCAAGTGCGCGCGCAGTTGCGTGGACAGGAAATGCGCCCGGTGGAGGTCGCTGCAGCCAACAAGGCCGACTCCAGTGCTTCGGGCTTTAGTGCGTCCACCGTATTTTCTCGCATCAGCGTCGGCGATCTCGCGTTGGTCACCCGGCAACTGGCGACACTTGTAGAGGCAAATTTGCCCCTCGATGAGGCGCTGCAGGCGGCGGCGGAGCAGAGTCGCAGCACTAAGATCAAGGGCATGCTGTTGCAGGTGCGATCAAGGGTAGCCGAGGGGCATACACTGGCCCACGCCATGGGCGAGTTTCCGCGGGTGTTCAACGAAATGTATCGCGCCATGGTCAATGCCGGTGAGCACGCTGGATTTCTGGGCCCGGTACTACAGCAGCTGGCTGAGTATACGGAGCAGCGTCAGTACACCGGCCAAAAGCTGAAGATGGCGATGATCTACCCCTTTATTCTGGTCGGGGTAGCGTTCGCAGTGGTATTGCTATTGTTAGTTTTTGTGGTGCCCGAGCTGGTGGGTATCTTTGAGCACAGCAAACGGGAACTGCCAGCGTTGACGCGTGGTCTGATCGCGACCAGTGATTTTTTCCAGAATTACGGTGTCTGGTTACTAGCGGCTCTCGCAGTTGCATTTTTGGCGTTCCAGCGCCTGTTGCGCAACCCCAGGCGTAAAAAGCGCTGGCATGCGCTGCTGCTGCGGATACCAGGGATATCGCGGGTAGTGATAGCCATGGACACAGCGCGCTTTGCGTCTACGCTGAGTATTCTCATGGCCAGCGGTGTGCCCCTGCTGGAGTCCTTGCGCATTGCGGGGCAGGTGTTGACCAATCTGGTACTGCGTCAGGACAGTCAGGAGGTGGCCGAGCGTGTACAGGAGGGTAGCAGCCTTAACCGGGCGTTGCGCGAAAGCGGCCGCTTCCCGCCTATGATGGTGCACATGGTGGCCAGCGGTGAGGCCAGTGGCGAACTGGAGGGGATGCTCGAACGCTCCGCGACGAACCAGGAGCGCGAGCTGGAAATGACCATGGGCACTCTGATGAGTCTGTTTGAGCCACTGATGGTGGTGTTTATGGGCGGGATGGTCCTGACAATCGTCCTCGCTATCCTGCTACCGATATTTGATCTTAATACAATGGTGAATTGAACGATGAAACAACGAAGTAATGCGGGATTCTCGCTGGTTGAAATCCTGGTCGTACTGGTAATCATGGGCCTGCTGATCAGCGTCGTTGCGCCCACGGTACTCAATCGCGCTGACGATGCGCGCATACAAAAAGCGCAGGCGGATTTCAAGGCGATCGAAACCGCCCTCAAAATCTATCGGCTCGACAACTATGTTTACCCGACCACAGAGCAGGGTCTGGAAGCGCTGGTGGAGCCGAGCACTCTCGACCCCGAACCGCGTAATTTTAAAGAGGGCGGTTATCTCTCGGAACTGCCGGTCGATCCCTGGGGCCGGCCTTACCTCTACCTGAGCCCGGGTGAGAACGGTGAAGTGGATATTTACTCCCTTGGCGCTGACGGTCTGTCGGGTGGGGAAGACCAGTCCACCGACATTGGCAACTGGAAAGAGCAGGACTGATAATCTATGAGTAAGGCCCCCGAGGCGCTGACCGGACAGCCGATCAGCGCCTCGGCGTTTTCCAGGCAGCGGGGTTTTAGCCTGCTGGAGTTGCTGGTTGCCCTGATGGTGGTCGCGCTGGTGACTACCATGGTGAATCTTTCTGTCAGCTCCGGTGGTCAGGATATCAAGCTGCAGTCAATGGTCCTTGAGTTGGCGGATGTAGCCAGTTATGCGCTGGATGAGGCACAGATGTCAGGCGTGGATTATGGCCTGCTGTTGCGGGAGGAGCCGCAGGGAGGAGAGACCGTTTACAGTTTCCGCTGGCTCGAACGTCAAATCGATGGGTGGGCGGAGCCAGCCAGTGGCGCGGAGATATTTGCGCCGCAGCAACTGCCGCTGGGGATCGCGTTGGAGCTG
>Ga0208903_1000509_pt1 | contig 30834 bp, 63 predicted proteins | sample AntAceMetag02UKJ_FD_184769 | JGI IMG/M metagenome (GOLD analysis project Ga0208903, IMG submission 184769) | Saline lake microbial communities from Ace Lake, Antarctica - Antarctic Ace Lake Metagenome 02UKJ (SPAdes) (version 2) | ecosystem: Environmental > Aquatic > Non-marine Saline and...
GCGCAGATTGGCCCCGCTCAGATCGGCATGGCTCAGATCGCTAAGATCGGCCCCGCGCAGATCGGCCCCGCGCAGATCGGCATGGCTCAGATCGGCGCGTCCCAGATCGGCATCGCGCAGATCGGCCCCGCGCAGATAGGCACCGCGCAGATTGGCCCCGCCCATATTGGCATTGCCTTTAAGGGCGACCTTTACAGCCAGCCCCAGCTTTACGCCCCAGTCTGCGGCTTCATCGCATTCGATTTCAGCCGTGTACTGTACCTGTTTCGTCCAGCAGTTTTTGATTTCGTATTTCATGCTGCATCCCATGATTTCTGTTCTCCTTAGCCTTTAATATAGGCGATTTAGGCATACATGTCAAGAACTATTTTCGACCAACGTAACACCTTGTTTTCATTCAATATTTTGCCGCCAAAAAAATCAATGAAAACAAGGTTCTACAGTTCTCATAGGTTCTTTCTATACCTTCCCCTAGGTTAACCAAAACTTTTTCTATAGTGCGCGGCAGCGCCGGCAAGACAGTGCTAGTGCTAAAATTTTTTCTGCGGCCAAGTTCGAGGATTCAGTAGTGCAAAAGCGAGAGTTAAATTTTGCGCCGGCGCGACAGTGCAAGATCTAAATTTTTACTTGCTAGCGTGTTATAGTGCCAAATCAAGGACTTTTTTATGACTTTGCACGAATTTTGCCCAATGTGAGATTTCTCGGCCTAGAGAGTACTAAAATGAACTTTTTCGGGGTTTTCGGGGGATTATGCATTCCATGAGGGCTTTTTGAGCGAGAGAGTTTTGGGAAGTTTTTTGAGGCGTTCCCATTGGGGTGAATTTAATTCGAAGAATTTTTGCTCGACCCGCCCCGGAGCGTTATTCTCTTTCGCTTGTTTTTACACCAAAAAATAGGGTACGGCTGACAGTGCAATCTCGAAATTAGTTCTTGACTCGGCACTCGAAATGGGGTATTCTATAACTCAAGACTGAAAGAAATAGGAAGTATTAAAATGATAATTAAAAATGATCTCCCAAACCGTCGTATGTTCCCACACACGGATGAACAATACGTTATGGTATCTGCGGGGTTCGCTACAGAAGAAGAATCTAGGAATGACTGCCTTGAGGATGTGCAGGCAGACGCTGCCATACTGATTCGGTACGAGCGGTTCATTGACTACGAGATCGTATCTACCGAAGTTGGATCTGCTCTGTACGTTCCAGTGTCACAACATGCAGCTGCTATGACTGTTTTTACCTGCTATGAAATTGGCGACGACATGACAAACTGGGTGCCCTATATTTCTCCTAGAGAACCGAGCTAACCCATATAACAAATTTAATGTAACCAAAAAGAGGAATATACAATGTTCGCAACTGGAGTAGTTATGCCACAACCTAACGGTGAGCTTTTCGAATTGACACCTACTGAAAACTACGAGTCTGTTTTCAAAGACACTAGTCTTTTCCTGGAGCTGTTTTCTATGGTCACAGAACCAGATTATATTCCTTGGCTGTCTGAAATGGTGCTGTCTTGGGGTAATGTAGAATACGGCATGAAAGCAATTTTCGGTTCAGACCTAGTGCTTAACAGCCACGCGGTAATGATTACTGCTGCGGATAACGAGAATGACGAAGAGTTTACCGTAACTGCAGAAAGGTTTATTGCTAATCTGCTAGAGCGCTATGGTCGCCTTGCCCCTCTTGAGTGGGCAGAGGATTACGACGCAGACGACGTAGACTACTGGTTTCAGACAGGTATGTTTGGAGAGATTGTTTACGGTTAAAAGTACAGTACAGATGCTAAAAATAGTTCTTGACTTTAGTATCTGATTGAGCTATTATGTATATTCAATTGGGGCGAATGAGTGATGGCTCTCGCTGAGGAGGTTCGACGCCTCGACGCTCCCAATAGGCTTGCCATTTGGCCTTCCTTCGGGTAAACAACACGCCCCTAATGGTCCTGCAGGGTTACGCTTTGAGACTAGGGCTTGCCAGTTGTGGTCCTATCTAATACACATTGGTCGGATACCGTTTCGATAAGGGCGGAGGTTCTAGAGCGATCCAGAATGCTACTACCAGAAGTGGGGCCTGTACCAAGTGCAGGGTAACTATTCGTGCTGACGGCACGCGGGAATCACAGTAGGGGGAGGTGATTACGGTAAGGAGCGCGTGTCGGGGCACTTACTTTGAATTCTAGGGGCAATAAGTGAAATATACTGAAGAACAAACCGCTTACATTACCGAAAAGTATACAAAGTCTCCCACCCCGGAGACTATAGGTAATCTCGTAGCAGAATTAGGGTTTCCTAAACGCTCGATTATCGGTAAGCTGTCACGTATTGGTATATATAAAAAAGAGCCTTACAAGCCTAAATATGCAGAGAAGCCAATCTCTAAAGAAGAGCTGGTAGAACATATTGCGGCACAGCTAGGATGCGATGCTGAGAAGCTATTAGGCCTATCAAAGAGTCAAAAACCTGCTCTAATGTACCTCGAAGAGGTGTTACTTGAGGCAGGCTATATTGAGGAAAGAGAATAAAAGTATATAGCCCCCTTGGCGTAATAGGTAGCCGCGAGGGTCTTAAAAACCCTTTCCCAGTGAGTGCCGGTTCGAGTCCGGCAGGGGGTACCAATAAGAAAGAAAACATATGAGCATAGTAATATCCATCTTAGTAATCGCAGCCATCCCGTTTGTAGCGGGCTATATTTGTGCGCGTAAAGAAGACTATGAATTGTGCCGAAGTTTTAGTATAAACTAAATCTTTAGGGCACTCGCAAGGTGCCCTTTTTTTATGTCTTGACTTCACCGTCTAAAGATGCTATTCTATTATTGAAGGGAAGATAATGCTAACACAAGATAGATTGGAAGAATTTTGGTTCCTCTGGAGTAAATCTAGTAAAGTAGAGCGCTTCGGACAGTTTGTTTGTAATCGAGCTAATGACCCGGATATTTTAGATACATTTTATCGCGTAGACCATAACGAGGTTTATGATGAACTATTACAATGGATAATGTTTAGAGACAATGCCTAAATTTCAAATCAAGTACGCTGGCAATGGCCGCCTAGAGAACGCAGAGTGGGAAACCATTGAGTGTAACACACTAGAGCAGGCAAACCTAGAAGCATGGCAGATGGCTAGTGAAGACTTTAACGATCACTGTTACGCGTACCTCGATGAGGATGAAATGACGGGCTTGAGCGAAGAAGAACAAGAGCAGATATGGCATGAAACATCAGAAATGGTTATTGCCTATGACGCTCGCCCATACCAATAAGCTCGATTAACTCAGAGGCAGAGTAGCTCCTTTACGCGGAGAATGTCGGCGGTTCGATCCCGTCATCGAGTACCAATTAGGAGAAGTGAAATGTTTTTTGACGATTACTGGAGAATACAACTAAGAATAGCTACTGATCTGGCTAGGAAAGCCCATAAGGGCCAGCTATACGGCGATAAAGACTACTTTGAAGCACACGTATTGCTAGTGTACCGGAGGGTTGTATCAGACGGGAAAGCATCCCCAATGCACGCTGTTGCAGCAATGCTCCATGACGTGCTAGAGGATACGGAATACACAGTGGCTAAACTAGCTGCCGAGGGAGTTGACCCTGGAGTTATTAGTGTTGTACATGACTTAACTAAACCAGAAGGTGCCGATTACATGGAATATGTAAGTAACCTGCTGTGCAAAGCCCCTATTGCTGTGCGAGTTAAATGGCATGATATGTGCCAAAACTATTCTGTAGGTTTCCGGGAGAAGTACGTAAAACCTATTGAACTCTATGTATTTAGTGGGATGCTATAGTATGGACCTAGACAAAGCAATTGAGGTTATCGGCCCTTGGTTTATTACCATTCAAGGGCTTAAAGAGTGTATTGTACATGATGACTTTGACGCGGAAGACGTCGAGGCTCTGCATACTATTCTTTCTAATTGGCTAGAGTACCAAGATAAGGCCGCTGTGCTGCGTGCAAAACATTTTGCAGAAATTGACGCTTATCGCACTGATAGCTTAATTGGTTAAAGCTGTCCGCTCATAACGGATCGAGTGCAGGTTCAAGTCCTGCTCGGTGCACCAAGGGTCTCTCGTATAGCGGGTGCGTACACTGGTTTGAAGAACCAAGGGATGAGGTTCGAGTCCTCAGGGGCCTACCATCTTTTTAGGCAACACATCTTACGGGTGTGTTGTAATAAAAGGATAGAGAAAATGAAACGTTATATTGTTCACTGCTGCACTGGTTGGGTAGGCTCGGATGCCTATCTACCCCTTGAAATGCCTGACAACCACACGGAAGCAGAACTCTCTGCAGCCTGCTGGGAAATGGCCGTAGATCATGCTCAGTTCTTTGGGTATGAAGAATACCCTGATGATTACGACGAAGCAGAGGATGATGGAGAAATCTACTCTGATGGCATTGATGGCCACCCAGAACTTTACGACCCCGCTAAACATGATATGCATCGTACTGGTGGTGGTTCTTTTGAAGGAGACTTCTGATGTTTAATATGTTTGTATCAGGCTTTTGCCTTAGTATGGCTACAAATGACCTCCCAAGAGGACACTATATTTGGGCACTGCTTAACGGAACTATGGGAGTTATTAACCTCCTTGTAGTATTTCTAGTATAAAAAATTAAGGGGGTGTAGCTCAGTAGGGAGAGCGTTTGCTTTGCAAGCAAAATGTCGCAGGTTCGATTCCTGTCACTTCCACCAAATAAGGAAGATTGGCCGAGTCCGGTTTATGGCACTAGTTTTGAAAACTAGCAAACCGAAAGGTTTCGTGGGTTCAAATCCTACATCTTCCGCCAATTAAGGAGTATGGCCGAGTGACCTAGGCGTAGGATTGCAAACCCTATTACGCTGGTTCAATTCCAACTACTCCTTCCAATTTAGTTCTTGACTTCTTCTCAAGAGTTTGATATTATAGAGACTATGGGCTGCATGGTGTTTGCTCTAGTGCCCAACATACTAGAGACGCTTATTTGGGTAAGCGGAAGACGGGTTCGATTCCCGCTCCAGTCCTCGAAATTAACTCCGACCTACACAGATCTACCCCGGACTAGAAGGTTGCTCCCGATCGACGAGTAATGCTGGCCTACCGGATACAGGTTAACAGCACAGGCTGCCCTTTGTGTATGAGATGGACGACTTCTAGAATGCGGTCCAGGGAGTTATTCAGTTACCGGTTTTTGGTTCGTCCGGCCTGCGAGGTGCAAGTTAAGGGAACATGGATTAAGTTGCCTGACTCTTTTCCCGAGCCAATAGTGATACAGGTAAAAACCATACTAGGATAATGAACGTAATCTGCGTACAAGGCAAGTGTAGTGATATGTTTGACGCCAAGGGGCAAGAGCTGTAGCAGATTAACTAGTGGGTGCGCCAGAGCTGGAGTAGCTGGGCTAGGCTGTAAACCTTCGCGTCATTGCGACTAGAGAGTTCGAATCTCTCCACCCTCACCAAGAACCCCTAGCTCAGTGGTTAGAGCAACAGTCTTTTAAATTGTCGGTCCTGGGTTCGAATCCCAGGGGTTCTCCAAAGGAAAAATAGCATGAAACAGGACTATGTGGTAAAATACTTCTATCTAGCGGAGGGTCATGCAGATGTTATGTACTATAAAGTATCTGCAGAAAGCGCTACGGAGGCTAGAAGAATAGTGGCTCGTGAGTTGTGCCAAATACCATCGGAGTATAACTTTTTGCTTAGCTGCTTATCTGTTGAAGATTAATGACTAAACAAGATTACTTTATATTCTCAAGCTTTTTTGACGTTAAGGACGTCATGAAGTGCCCTGAGTACGCCAAGTTTCTCCGTGGTGAGATGAACCTCGATGAAGACGAGGAATTGGCGTTATGTGGGGTAGTTGAGAGAGTAATGGATCATTTTATGGCTAAAGAAGATGTAAAAGCTAAAAATAATACTTGACTTCCTATCTGACTTGTTGTACATTACATATTCAATAGTGATGAGTCGTCTAATGGTAGGACATGTAACTTTGATTCATAGAATGGCGGTTCGATCCCTCCCTCATCATCCAACTTATTCTTATAAAACCGAGTGTAGCGCATTCGCTTTGGGAGCGAAGGGTCGCATGTTCAAATCGTGCCTCTCGGACCAATTAAGGACGCTTAGCTCAATCGGGAGAGCATCTGCCTGTCGAGCAGAAGGCAACGGGATCGAAACCCGTAGCGTCCGCCAATCTCGCATAGCTCAGTTGGTAGAGCGCGCGCTTGATAAGCGTGAAGTCGGTAGTTCAAGTCTACCTGTGAGAACCAAATAAGAGGATGGCATATGGCAAACCAGGAGAAGAGACTATGAAAGATACACTTTTTGAGACTAAAGACGGCACATATGTGGCTACTAACCGTGAAAACAAGTATGTGCTAGAGATGAAGGATATTAAGGGCTATGAGGCCCTTGGTAAGGATGAAGTCTATGAAGTCATCCCATATACTTTTGGGGGTTATGATGAGACTGCGTACTCCTTTGGAAGGCTCAGTAGAAGTGAGAGATATTCTGGTTCGTGACAATCTTACGTTCTGCGTTGTTGTGGCGGTAGACACGAAGTCTCGCAAAGCTACGATGAGCTTCGATGGGCGTAAATTGCTCTCGGAAAAACTATAAATATACGCTGCACTCGTCTACTGGCTAGGATACCACCCTTTCAAGGTGAAGAAACGGGATCGATACCCGTGTGCAGTTCCATAAGTATGATGGCTCAACCTTTATTTTAGATGTCGCAGGTTCGATTCCTGTCGCCTGCTCCAACTTCTACATTTTAAAAATAGTTCTTGACTTTGTGGTCTGATTGAGCTATTATGTATATTCAATAAAGAAATAGGCCTCTATGGGCAAACTGGTAAAGTCGCTCGGTTTAGGTCCGAGAGTTTTGTAGGTTCAAGTCCTACTAGAGGCACCAAATTTAGTTCTTGACTTGCTTTAAAAGTTAGGCTATACTTAGAGATCGGAAGGAAGCCCGGCGCGAGCGCTTGGCGAGGCAGTAGGAAACAAACGAAACCTCGGTTGAACGGAACACTACCCTGCGGGGAGTTAGTACCAACGATATTTCTTCCTGAGAATCTGGCTGCATCTCTCGATGCACCAGTATATGCGTAAGGCTTCAGAAATCGTCTTGCTACGGTGAGGGTATCCGTGAAGTCACACTGGCGGCGTGGTTGGGGCTGGTCAGTGGCCTTAGAGCATTTGGCTCTTATCTTTCGAAAGGTAATTATGAAAACGATTCTAGCAGTGGCTGCAATGGCAGCTCTAGTGGCACTTCCAGCCTGTAACACAACAGCAGGTTTTGGTAAAGATGTTCAAGCTACGGGTAATGCAATTGAAAATGTTGCAATGAAGCAGAAAAAATAGTTCTTGACTCTCTATTGAAAGTCTGATATTATATAAGAACAGTCGGGCGAGAGGACTATAACTCTCAAGGTAATGCAGACACGTACCGCCCTTGCTAAACCGTGTCCTAGGCTTCTTTGCTCTACTAGAAGTCTAGTATTTAATTGATAGAGCCACCGCTAGAACGTCGGTATATACGTTATCTTCGAGGCAACTCCTCCCTAGCAGACGGTGACTAATAGTCTGCTATTTTATAAGCTCTCTTATTGGAGCGTTTATAAAATAGTTCTTGACAGGCTCTTCGGAGTGTGTTAATATCTGTTTGAGGCTTGGCTCATAAACTAGAGTGATCTAGTGAAAGGGAGAGGTACTACAGTATCCCTTGCTACCTTCGGGTAGTGAAATCCAAGCAAGCTGGAAACCCTACGAAAGTAGGCTTTATCGTAAGATGAAGAGAAACTGACGATTAGGTATGGAGCTTGAAAGAGCAGTACCCAGGCCGACGGTGTAAGTACTGAACCCCGCAAGGTTGTTCATACATGCAAACTAGTCCAAGTGGTTGGTTAACCAGTAGTAACTTAGTTCGAGCAGCGATGCAAGGGCGGGTTGCAGTGTTATAGGTGACGTGCAAGCGTTAATCTAGAAACATCGTCAAGTAGCCGAGAGGTGAAAGATATAAGGCGTGTTGTATTTTGTGTCTAACAAGGCATGGAGCGACAGAGGTAGCACGTCTTGGTAGTTTACTTAAGAAAGTTCATTGGCTGAACAACTGACTCTTAATCAGTAGGCATAGGTTCGATCCCTATTCTTTAATCACAAAAAGCGAAAGACTACCTCGGTCATTGGTGAAAATCACCTAATACTCCACTTTATAGAATGGAGTCTAGCAACTCTCGCAAGGACGAGCTAGTTTATATGGAAAGTGTCATAATGGCTTAGCGGCTGTGAACAGGGTACAACCTGGTGGTGTGGAACATATAGAGTAATCAGTGGCGACAAGTCGAAAGCCTGACTTTAAAAAAGGCGGTGTTGTTGGTTTACATAGTTAGTCGAGAGGCAATTATGTGGAAATCTAGTTAACGTGTGTTCGCAAGACGCTCGGTACGGCTAGAAGGATCAATAGGAAGCGTGTATTCTCAGCGCTTCACATATAATATAAAATGTACTATACTGTAGTGTATCTTATATTATATGAGGAAAGAAAAGCGTACATCATAGAGTCCCGGTTAGTAACCCCTCTATGCTCTACGGCAGGACTAACTATCCTGAAAGCGGAGAATGGGAAGCCCCTCGTGGCGCATACCTCACCGACCTCACATTGAGTGGAGCACTGAGCAGTCTATGCATGGGTGTAAGTCCGTTGCTCCACAACAAGTTTTGGTGTACTGAGATCGAGTAAAATACTTAAATGTGGTTTCTCTCCTAGGGAGGTAATCGGCTACCACAACCAAATCCATTTCTGCGGGATCGCCAAGTTCGGTTCAAGGCGTTGGCCTCATAAGTCAATTATCGTGGGTTCAAATCCCACTCCCGCACCCAAGATTACAGAGAGCGTCCTCATGAGAACACGGCACGCTTAATATCTAGACGTTTTTCTAGAATCTCTTATAAACCATGCAGAGTCCCTGAAATGAGTATGGGGTGTCACTAGCGTAAGTATGTGGCCTAGGTTGTACCTAGTTAAATGACCATTGTGGATACATAATCGAAGCTAGTAATAGTGTTAGATCGCGGTGGCTAAGGACCATCATTTCGCGATAGTCGAATTGATAGACAACCTGACAAGGGGAAATTTGCAGGAATCGAATCCTGCTCGCGAAATCCGAGCCCAGAATGTGATAAGCGTGGGTAGCCCTATGGCGAAACTGTAGGCGGCGCAATACCGAGAGACCAAATGAACGTGGTTGTACTCCGACTGAACGGAGTAGCTTGTGCCTGAAGTGTATATTAGGACTGTGGCTTTGTCCATCCCTAATTGTTTTGTCAGATAAGGCACTATAAGCATGCCCTTGGTTTCTATAGAAGCCAAGGGCATTTTTATTTATTCCTGTGTAGCTCAGCGGTAGAGTAGCTGGCTGTTAACCAGTGGGTCAGAGGTTCAAATCCTCTCTCAGGAGCCAACTTAACGGAGAATATAATGCAAGTAGAACTAAGCTACGAAACTATGGATGCTGTTACTGTAGCAACATTAAAATATAGTATTCAAAGCCTTATAGAAGATATGACGGAGCTAGAAACACAGGACAGTCTGCGACCACATGAGGTTGCTGACCTAATGGACCATGGTGAGAACCTTAGAAATTTGATAAGCGCTCTTAAGTATTTTACTACTGAGGATGAACTACAGGAATTTTTAGATACCGTGTAATTGGTGAGGTGGCAGAGTGGTAATGCAGCGACCTGCTAAGTAGTACAGCCTTAACGGTTGCCCGAGTTCAATCCTCGGTCTCACCGCCACACCACTTCGAAAAAAAGTTCTTGACTATTGTTCAAACTTCCGCTATACTGTCTTTAATGATTAGAAGAGCAGTGAGGTCTTGAAGGGTGAAAACCCACCTTACATATAATTATGGACATAAAAGCTTTCTACCCAGTCGGCTTCACTGTTCTTCTAATAATTCTAAATTAAGCTGGCTTAAGCCGGCTTTTTGCTTCTGTAACTCAGTTGGTAGAGTACCTGTTTTGTAATCAGGCGGTCGCGGGTTCGATTCCTGCCGGGAGCACCACTTAAAAAGGACTATAAATGGCTAAAGGTACTGGAATACTAATACTAGCCCTCGTGTTCTTTATCAGCGTCTACTCAATGGCTTACATTGGTGGATTCGAGCAGAAGAGGCAAGAGGTGCATCGAGTACTTCTAGAACAGTACCAGATAAGTGCAGAAACTGTAGAGTGGAGCGCTTGGGGTTGTGGTCAAGATGACCCGTTCACCTTCCGGTGGACCTCACATAAAGACGATAAGGCCGTCTCAGGCTATGACTGCAGTGGCTTTCTAAAAGGCACTACCATCCGCTTCAATTAGTCCACGTAGCTCAGCGGAAGAGCAGGAACCTTCTAAGTTCAAGGTCGTGGGTTCAAGTCCTACCGTGGACACCAAACAAGGAATTATAAATGCAAATTCGAGGGGATACCCCAATCCAGTACATTTTGGACGATATCTGGAAGCCAAGTATCCAAGTAGGTCCTGGGCGTAAAATAATGTCCATGCATCGTAAGCAGATGAATACGAGTTATAGCGGCGCGGTTATTCGCGAAGCTAATCGCCGTAATGGCGTAGGTAGGCCACCTAAGAATAAAGAGTGGCCCAAACAGGACTAATATGAAATTTAACGGCAAGGAACTGTCAGATATGAGCAGGGCCGAAGTTATAGCTGAGATTACATTAAAAATACATAACCATAACGCACACGTAGAGGCTCTCTCTAAGAAGTATGGTTTGGACAAGGGGTCACTAAGTAAAAAGCCCTCGAAGCCTTTAGAATTAATGAGCCTAGAAGAATTACGTAGTGAACTCCTAAACATAGGGAGATAAATATGACTCACAAATGGAAAGAAACAGACGGGCCTACCCAGGTAAACCTGGAACTGAATATTGGCCCTCAAGCAGAAGGCCACAATGTACACAAGCACTTGCTTGTCACTGCTATTATTCAAAAACCGCCTAGCGACCCCTACTTTATAAACACATGGTTGAAAGACCTAGTTGAGCTAGTGGGTATGAAGGTTCTAATGCCCCCACGGGCACAATATTGCGATGACATTGGAAACGAAGGTGTTTCTGGAGACGTTGTCATCACCACAAGTCACGCATCTATACATCTATGGGATAATCTGCTACAGGCCGACCTGTATAGCTGCCGTGAGTTCGATGAATTTGGTGTGCTAGAGCATATTGCCACATCTTTTGATATTAAAAAGATGGCATATCAGGTCATTGACAGGTCCCCTGAAAGGATGATATGGTCGATTTCACCGACACACTAGTGTATTTCATTACGCTGGTAGCACCAGCAATGTTTGTTGTTGCGCAAAAGCTAGGGGAATTAACTACTAGCTGGCTAAAAACTAAAACTCCCTTCGGTTTCCTCATTCCAGAGGAGGTTGTTCAAAAGACTCTACAGGATGCTGTACAGTACGGTGTAAACTACGCCACCACCGTGGCAAGAGAACACAGTGCCAGAGTTGAGATTGACAACGCATTTCTTCTAAACGCGGTACAATATGTCAAGGCATCTGTACCAGACGCACTACGAAGATTTAACGTAACTGATGAGCGAATCGCTGATATGGTTCGTGCTAGGATTACATAAGAGAAAGCCCAGGAGACTTCTCCTGGGCTTTTTTACGTTCTTATTCGGCGCGCGGCGTGGAGAATAAATGCTGTTGACACAGGTTTACCCTAGGCCCTTCGTAAAGTTATATAAGAACTTATATCTTTCCCAGCAAATTCATTTTTGTGGTCTTATGGATAAGACGGTTGTGTAGCCGTAACATCATAATCTATGATGCTATTGTAATCTTTCAGATCCCATACGGTTTATTCAAACATGCACGACGGTACCTCCATGATGGGAATAGAGAAGTGGGGCTATCGGGTGGGTGATCAGGAGGCCCGTCGTGCAAACAAGAATGCTTAAGTTAAATCCATCCTGCTTCTGAACTACTAATATATCATAAGTTTAGCTAACTTACAAGATAAATTTTTACCAGCTGTACATAAGTTACAATATTTATCCTATAAAGTACAGTAACTTTTATAATTTTGAAAAAAATAGGTAGAAAAAAATGTTCTTGACTTTTATATCTAGATATGTTACTTTATAGCATGACAGAACAAGAAGTTGTTGACAATTTTCAGGATTGCTCTAGCGTTCAGAAATTTGCAGATAAATTAGGCATTTCTAGGCCCACAGCCTTAAAGAGACTCCGAGAGTTTTATCCTAACTTTAGGGGTAATTGGAGTAGCTATCTTAAATTAACAGGAAAAGAAAAAGACCTCATTAGCATCAATTATGCTAGGGGGATAGAGGCTTTATCATTATACCTAAAGAAACCCAAAGCAGTGCTTAAAACTATTGATAATCCTAGGGTTTTAGAGTACTGGGGTATTGAACAGAAAACAAATACTAAGGACCAGCTAGTAAAAAAGTTTAAGTACCTATGTGCTGGCCTAAATATTACACCATTTGAAGCCATTGATATACTTTATAAAGAGCCTACTATGAATAGTGGTACGGGCTATAATAGACCCGGGTATTTATATGTATGTTACTTTCCAAAGTTAAATTTTTATAAAATAGGAGTAACAACTAACTGGAACACTAGAAAACTGCAGTTTGGAGAGACCCCCGAGTTACTCTCACTTTTGAGTGCTAGCTATAGGATGTGTTTGGCAGCCGAGAGCTACCTGCTAGATAAAGCAGTTCCTTACAATTCTCGTAGACTAAGTAGTGGTAACACTGAAACCTACAGAACAGTCAAAAATAGTTCTTGACTTCCTAGATGAAGCATGCTATTCTGGTAAAAATGAGAGAGATAAATGAGTCACAGACGAATTATAACCTTTAAAAAAGCACAGCCTACAGAGTACGACAAAGGGCAGGCCATTGCATGGCACTTTCAGCACGCTTTTAGTCAAAGTTCAGTGCGTATGCCTAAAAAGTACTATATCAAAGAAGACAACCCAAATAGGCTCTGGTACACGACTAATAACGCAATAGCTAAAGATCATATCAATAAAGACCTAGCTGACGTTAAAGAGCGATTGGCTGCTATTGATAGTTGGCCTCAGTTGAGGTATGATAATCGCCCTAGAGAAGGTGTGATCTGTATTCCCACGTACCCTAAGCATAAAGACTATAAGTTTGCTCGTGGTATACTAGGTCGCTGGGCACTTACAGCGCAGTTATTTCAAGAAGAATATGGGTGCATCCTAGTAAATAGAGCCTCTAATAAGCGAGTGTATAAGAGCACAATTGATGCCTTAGCTGCCGCAAGTGAGTGGAATAAGATATATTATAATGATGATTTTGTGTATCTTAAAGATCCTCCCATGTTTATGCGTGAGTTTATGAAGCTAACGTATCCAAAATACGTGGATCGTAAAATCCCCGCCAGTGCTAAAGAAAAACCGCCCACTCCCCCCTTGCCGGATGAATTAGACATACCAGCTTATGATAGTAAGATTCACCGCAAAACCTCAGAGATGTTTAAATGATAACAGCAATAGTAATTTACTTACTCCTTGGTCTACTTGTTGTATGGACACAAATACCGGTGCTCGTTGAACTAGCACAGTTACGCGGATATCCACCGCATGTCACGATGCTTGCAGGCCTTCTAATGATAGTAGTATGGCTGCCAGCTCTCTTGATTGAAATGTCGAAATGACCTATTTCCTAGTAGGATTGGTGTTTCTCTTTCTTATACGGAAAGAAGTAGGCACAGAACTAAAAGGGCACAAGGCAAAGTATATCGGTGTTCTGATCGCGTGGCTGATATGGCCGCTAATGGCAATTGCAATGATAGTGGATGAGCTATGAATTAGAGCGCGCAAAGTTATAAGTAAGGAGAATATTTTGTCAATAATTTATAAATATAAACTAGATTTTCAAAAACCAATCGGTCTAGAACTACACTCTCAGTATGAGATCACACATGCTGCTATGCAGGGTGGAGAACCATATCTGTGGGTTAAAACAGAGCCAGTTATTGGACCGCGACGCGTAGTAGAATTTTACATCGTAGGTACGGGCCAAGAATTTTCGTCGAAAGATAACGTTTTAGTGACGTTTTTTGACGGTGATTTAACATGGCACCTAGTCCAAGCGCGTAAGCCGTTGCAGGCAGAAGTTATCAATCGTAATGAGGGGACGTTAGGGCTAGAAGATGATATCCCAATCGATCCTCTTGAAGCATTGAAGAAAAAATGACAATTTTTGCAATCTATCTATTGATAGGTATGATTATCTACGCATTTAATATTCAAAATGCAGTAGCAAGCATGCGCTATATGAGTAGATTTCGTGCTACAGTACATATGATAGTAATGTGGCTAACTTGGCCCCTAATTTTGACAGGACAATATCGTGGTGATTAAATTTATCTTTAGTTTAGTAGGGTGCTTTCTAGTAGCCTCATGCGTAATTGCTTTTATTGGGCTACTTCAAATGGCAGCGGGACTTCCTGTAAATCTTGATGGTGCTCCAGCTGCGTTTCTAACTGCATCCTTTTGTGCGATGCTAATGACATACCTAGCGGGTGACGTAGAATGATACACTTTCTAATCGCATTACCCGTATTTGCCCTTATGGCAATACTTATTACTATATACATTGGCCTTGAAAGCGAACATAACCTTCCATGGTACGTTGGAGTCTCTAGTATTATTGCTATTTCTGTAGGCTGTGCTTACCTATTCATTCTCTTGGAGACATACCTTACATGACCGTACAAGAATTTTACGCTATGATGCAACGGCGTGAAGACTGCCCAAGGTATTATTACCCAATAGGCACTTTCTTTACAACACTCAGCATTCAGGGTTCTTCACTACACTACTGTACCCCTGGAGAAGACAATCTAGCAGAATATACACATTATGAAATTTGGTGTGACGACGACCTCCCTGGGCTACGTAAGTGGAGGGACTTTGATATAGTGCAGCTATATGTTCAAGTTCCTGTAGAGGAAATAGTAAAGGAACTAAATACGCATGGCACCATTAGAGTTCAGTACGACGATCCTGAAAACACGCATTAGCGAGTTTGATTTCAAAGAACCGCCCGTCGATGCGGGAGACTTAGTAATTTCTCTATATGAATTTATGCTAAAGAACACTGGTATTGGGCTTGCTGCTAACCAAGTAGGCCTACCATACCGGTGCTTTGTCATGTACCCAAATATGGCCATATTTAATCCTCGTGTTATTATGTATAGCCAAGAGACTACTATGATGGATGAGTATTGCCTATCTTACCCAGGTAAAAAGGTACGAATTAAACGCTCTAGCGATATTTTCGTAACCTACCAGGATGTGTATGGGCAGCATGTATCCAGAGCCTTTGATGGAATACACGCTCGTGTATTTCAGCATGAGATGGGTCACCTTAACGGGATAGTTCATCTAGATAAAGCCTCGCGCGCAAATATTATAGAGGCAGGAAAGGTGGTTTACCACTAAGGAGACTAATGGCTACAATTAATGAGCTATATACAGAATTAGGCACGATACTCAATGCCCTGGAGGCTACTCAGCCCCAAAAAGATAGTATCAATAGTCAGCTAGCAACACTAGCGGCTCAGAAGGCTTCTTTAGAAGCATCCCTGGCTCAGCTAGGCGTACAACGCTCTGCTAGTGAACTCCGCTTCAAAGAGCTGCTAATTGCACTCAATGAGGCTTTCGGTGGCGTTATTATCGCACCAACACCTACACCAACACCAACGCCTACACCAACGCCTACACCAACGCCTACACCAGAAGGTTGGGTGCCTTTCGCACCATTTGATAATGGTGTTGAACTTGACGGTTCACCAGCTTGGGGACGCGAATTTGCTATCTCCAATTGGGGGGAAGGTAAGTTAGCTAATGGTACTTGGAAACAAGACCATGTAATTACTCGCGGTAACGAAGTAGACCTAGTAGTTGACGGCAACGGTAGTGCACAAATTCAGCAAGGCAACACAAAGATGTCAGCGGGGATTGTAGGTGTCGTTGTTAACTTTAAAGAACTCCGCAACGGTATTGTAGGTGCCCCTCTCTGGCTCTACAGTGGATACAAAGATGGCCCTAAGTATGAGCTAGACTTTGAGTTTATTGGTAAAAAAGGATTACAGCTAAACTACCACGATGGTATTAAAGCTGGTAAAGAAATCCTGATGATCCCAGGTGACTTTAGCAACGGAGATATCAAGCTAGAAATTGATTTTGATGTGGCTGCGGGTTACGCGGACTTCTTCGTTGATGAAACTCTAGTATACCATCTAACTAAACAAGAAGTGCAGGGCTGGAATATGCGCTGGATCGACCTACCTATGTTCCCTCTTTACGACATGTGGGCAGTTAATAACGCTGGCTGGACTGGCGGAAACTTTGACCCTACCGGTCCTAAGGTAGTCGCTACTCTAAAGCAGCGACGCACGAAAAACCTTGGGTAGACGATGGACGCAAGAAGAGCGTTTTCTGCTAAAGAAGCATTATAACGCTATGGACCTAGAAAAACTTTGCGATCTCCTAAACAGAGATCGCAAAGCGATCTATAGCCAGGTGTATTACCTGCGTAAGAGAGGTTGGACCTTTGCCCGAATCAAAGACGATTAAGTGTGCCCTTTGTGGTACTATAATTAAAACCAAGCATAGCAAAAGACAGAATAATACTAATGTATGTATTGATACAGTACAGTGTTCTTCTAAGCGTGCGTACAAACTGAGACAAGATAATGAGTGGCAAAATTAAGCTATTTGGCCTGTCATGTGTCTGGCAGATATTTCTAGACGACTGGCAATGGACTAATATTAAGCATGGAGAGGACCGTTACGTTTATATTGGCCCTCTACTGATGATATGGTGGAAAGAATGAGAATACTAATATGTGGGGGTCGTGAGTTTACCAATGAAGAAAGTATGTATCAACTTTTTGACCTAACTTTAAGGTATATGAAACCCTGTACTATCATTCAAGGTGGTGCTATTGGTGCCGACAAGATGGCAGGGCGTATTGCTAGAGAATATGGTATGGATGTAGAGGAGTATGCTATTCCAGACCACTACTGGAAGTTATATGGTAAATGGGAAGGACCAAAAGTGCGTAACCAAGACATGCTAGACACTGGCATAGATATAGTGTACGGGTTTCCAGGAGGCCCTGGAACTCTAGATATGAAACAAAGAGCCAAAGCTGAAAAGGTATTCACCCTAGATGTTTGGTAAAAGGATTTTGAATGATTAGTGTTCGTAAAGAATGGACTGCAGTTAAGACTGATGAGGATAAACTAGCTTGGGCAGAGAAGTGGGGCGACCTACTAATGGAGACCACAGGCAACCCAATCTGGACAAGTGGACACACAGAAGCAATTAAACAAATCACTAAACAGATAGAGCAAGTTAAAGAGGGTGAGTATCCTGATAATATGCATCCTATGCTAAAGGAATATGCAAAAGCTCTAGAGATGACGAGTAAGGGGTTTAAGGTAGTTAGTTTTGCACTTCATGGAGATGGAGAACTAATGTTTAAACTAGACGAAGATCAGTTGCGTAGTTTAGCGGCGGATGAAATGAGTAAGATACTAGCCAAGCATGTAGCCATCGATATTGAAGAATCAGACGATGGACAGGTTAGTTTTAATTTTAATATTGTAATGTTAGAGGACTAAATGGGAGTAATCGTAAGAAAAAATAACGTGGCTAAGGCCTGGGCGCTGCTTAGTAAGAAATTACGCGAAGATGGCGACCTCCGCCGCGTAATTGAACGCAGCGAATTCAAGACAAAAGGTGAAAGACGCCGCGAATCTCTAAAGCGCAGTAAGATGCGTATGGCTAAGCTTATGCGTGAAGAGCGCGAAGAGGCATGATACCAGCAATTGTAATACCTATTGGCGGGCTTATTGCAGCGTTCCTTGCAACCCCCAGTAGTGGAGGCCCCGAAGCTGGACTTTCTGTAGCTCTAGGCCTAGTAGTATGGATAATCGTATCACTAGTGTCCTGGCTAATTTATTTTATGGTGTTTTAAATGAGTAAACATATTTCTAACGGTGGTGGCACATTCTACAAATTTGACCCCACTGATCCACCGTCTTTATGGCCCCCTGGTGTTATTAGGGACTCTGTAACTGGTAAATACTGGTATATGGAAATTCATAATAATGAACCATATCGTACTATTATTCATGCAGATGAAGGATTGCTACCTATAGGTCCCGGTAAAGCAGTGGTGCTAGAAGCACATGAGGTAAAAGAAATCTCTAAAGATACGGCAGATATTAATGCCTTTCTAGAGATGGGGGTAAGAATATATAATGAAGTAGCATACTACCATGGAATTGAGCCAATGGTTTTCCGACCAATTTGATGACCGAGCTGAGCTAGCAGAAATCTCCTTTATGGATATGCTGAGCGTAAACGACATTGTGCTAGCAGTGCATTGTTTTGAGTGCGAAGAGCTTATAGAGATGTATTCATCCTGTAAGTTTTGTAATAGCTGAATTCAGTTCTTGACTTTGGTCATGGTTTGTTCTATACTATAAACTGAGGAGAAAAGATATGTATAGACCAGACTACTGGGTTCCAGTAAAGATTACATCACACTTCGGTACTGTATATAAGATTCTAGGCATATGGTCAGGAAGCTACTTGGAAGGCTCCTGGTGGAGACTTAACTCTGGCATTGCTGAATATTACATTGAAAGTGATTACTATAACTTCATTGGTCATAGTGGAAGCTCTTATCTTTGTAAGAAAGATCACCAAGGCCTTAATGCTTATGGATTTGGAATACTAGAATACCTAGAAAGAAAACTTGCCGAGACTGGTGCAACAATAGAAGTAATGGAGGATATTAGAAATGAAAATTCAATACATGTCCGACCTACATCTTGAGTTCGGTGACAACTTTAGGCCTAAAAACCACGGTAGTGAAGTTCTCGTCCTAGCTGGCGATATCGTTACTGCACACGGTTTTATGAACGTTAAATCTAAGCGTAATCGCTACAAGGATTTTTTCCAGCATGTTTCTGATAACTGGCGTACAGTTATCTATGTTGGCGGAAACCATGAGCTTTACGGCTGGAACAATTACTCCAGAGACTACATGGAGTTTATCCGGCATCAACTAGCTTATCTACCTAACGTTCACGTGCTAGAAAATAAGACCCTGGACGTGGATGATGTTACTTTTGCTGGCGCTACTTTTTGGACTGACTTTTTTGGTGATAATGATAGACGTCAATTCTATATGAGAGAAGTTGGTCGTTCCTTGAATGACTACCATACCTCATGTTATTCTACTACAGATACGCTGAATTGGCATAATCGCTCTAAAAGCTTTTTTACCAGACTTCCAGCTACTAAAAAGAAAATTGTTGTAGTTACGCACCATGCACCTTGTGTGGATAGTGTTCACCATCAGTACCTTGGTGACCCAATAAATGCTGGCTACTATAGCGATCAAGTAGATTTTATAAGAGATAACCCTGAGTTTAGGGTTTGGATCCATGGACATATGCATCACAGCTCGTCCTACAATATCGCTCTCACAAGAGTCAGAGCTAACCCAAGGGGTTATCCCCATGAAGTCAATGATCGCTTCGATGAAGCGGCTATACTAGAAGTATAAAGGAAACTATGAGTAAAGAAAATAACTATAATATGGTGCGTGAGTTTCACACAAAGTTTGCGGTTGACCCAATTCCTTTTGTAAAATCGTTTCCACTACGTGTGGAACTCATTCGCGAAGAGTCTGCTGAACTAGAAGCTGCCGTTCTTGCTAGAGATGAAGTGGGCATTGTAGATGCACTTACAGATCTTTTGTACGTTATTTACGGCAGCTTTATTTCATTCGATCTTAATGTAGAGTGGATTGATGAAGACCCCACTATTACAGAAAACTTTGATATTGAACGACTAGCAGGTCTAGTAGATAGTTATGTAGAGGATCTATACGCTAAAAGTAACGCGGATGAGATACTCACTGTTATGTCTGATATGGGGCGTTATATCTATACAGTAGGTACAGGGCTTGGGTATGATCTAGATGGTGCCTTTGCAGAAGTACATCGCTCTAACATGTCAAAATTGGATGATGATGGTAAGCCTGTTAAGCGTACAGACGGTAAAATTTTAAAAGGGCCTAATTATACACCCCCTAATCTTTCGCCATTTATTCCAGACGTCGATTAAAAATTTCCCTTGACTTTGTATGTGTTTTATGCGATACTACAAATACTAAGTGAAATTAGGGCATGGAAACTCTGAGGAGTTAAGTGGAAGACAAAGAATCCAATCTAGAAATAGATAAAGCTGCCTACGTGGCAGAATACAGAAAGAAATAATGGGAATTATTACAACAGCAAGAGCCGCTATCGCAGCGGTATTTGTAGATGAAAGTCAAACAACAGTACCTACAAAAGCAGAGTTCATTGCCCTAGCTACTGGATATACTCCAATGCAAGTTCGCCGCATCTTCGGCGGATTTAAGCGTGGCATGAAGAATTGCCTACGACTAGCACTAGTAGGAGGCGTTAATAACCCACCATTTGTAGCTAATGCACTAGTGGATCAGACAGTAGCTGAAGGTGGCGCACTAAGCTACGCTTTTGCCTCTAACTCCTTCGGAGATGCAAGTACTCTAACATACACAGCAGTAGTTACTGATGATGGTGGACTTGGGTCGTGGATTACGTTTACTCCAGGTACACGTGCCTTTACGGGTACAGCTCCTGCGGTTGATGTAGATACAGTAGTAACAGTAACAGTAACAGCGACGGACCCTTTTAGCCTAACAGCAGAAGATACGTTTACAATCACAGTAACGGCGGTCTAAATGATGACAACACTTCAAGATGTACTTGACAATAAAGATAAGTATTCAGCTTCAGTTATTGAGCTGGCCACACAACTTGACACTATGAGCAAAGCTTACTCAGGCTATCTGGGTGGTTTTGCTCATACAGTATATATTAATGCAGATACTTTGGGTATCACTTTTGATGAAGCCACAAAAGCAATCGGGGCCCTAGCTTCCGTTCGTGGGGCTATGCAAAAGGAAATTCAAAAGAGCCTAGAAATGATTCTAGTAGGCGCTATTGTTAATGAAGCAAAGCGTCTAGGAGATGAGAAAAAGCAGAATGCCACGAAAGAGCCAGAAGCTTGAAAAAATTCAGTGCCTTTCCCGTAACTGGGAAAAGGCACTGAAAAAGCGTGTAAAAAAGAAGTTTAGGCAGACAGAATATGGATATAAGCCTTAATTTACACTTTGGTTTTGGTATCGAGTGGGATTTATGCCAACAGTGCTATGTAGCTAGTATGGCTATTAGTAGTAGGGGTTTCGTATATTATAAAGAAATCCCAGTAGCTGAGGAAGACTCTAGCGAGTACGTAATGGCACATATGCTAGATAGCTTTAAGCTGAATACTTATAAAAGCTGGAGTAATATGAAATCCTCTAATGAAATTAAGTTTAGGGACTATGATGACTAGTGAAAAATTAGAGCACATATTAACACTATTTCGTGGTGAACGTCTTAGTAAAGACCAAATAACTGTGATAGTGCGTATGTTACAGAATTGCTATTCTCCAGAAGAATTAAGCAAACAGAATATGATTGTATGACAGTAAAACTACTAAAGCTAATGTTAAAGAGGAAATAGGGAATTGCGAACTTCTATGCCATAACTGCCATATGGAGGAGCACCACCCACACAGAATGATTGTAGACGAGGACTGAAGGGTTCTAGGGACAGGCGTTCGAATCGCCTCACCTTCACCATGTAAACATCTAGGATTCTATGGTCTTGCACGACCCATGAGCCGAATAGTATAATTCCTAATCCAGTGCAACGGTGAAAAAAGCGGCGGGGCTCATACCCTCGTGAAGGGTGAGTGGGATGCTCCCGGCTGGCGTGTGCCAGTCTAGCTTATAATGCGTGGTGTTTATTTAATGGGGGTGTACTGGGAATCGACCGGAACTTACTAGGAAATTCGAGATCATCGGGTGACACCGTTAAACGTCAAAAAACTATAACAGCAAATGATAATGACTTTGTTGAGGACTTTCGCCTCGCGGCGTAGTTCTTAGGGTGGGCCACCGACCTCGTAACAGAACTGGTGGCACTTAGAAAGCACATATTTTGAGGTTGAGGCCCTTACCAGCGTAGCAAAAAGGGCGACAATATGTGTTTTCTAAGTCCCGACCTAGCATTGAAGGTGGTAACTAGACAGCGCTGTCGAATCATGGTCATTTAAATAAAGCCTGTTACTGTAAACGACAATTAAGGAATACGACATGAAATTCTTCATCGACAATGAATTTAATGCTTTCGGTGGCGAGCTTATTAGCATGGCTATCGTCGCTGATAAGCATGAGTTATATCTGGTTAACTCAGACTTTGACCTATACGGTGGTAATGTTCACCTATGGGTTGCTAAAAACGTGGTCCCTCTGGTCCACCTAGATCAGCAGAAGCGTATCATTAAGAACGCCCCTAAGATTGAGTTTAAGAAGCACCTAAGCCGCTTCTTCTACGACAGAGTTAAGTCTGAAGAAATCACTATTGTTGCAGACTGGTATACTGATGTAGAAATGCTAATGAATGTACTAGTGGGTGATAACGGCAGCACTGTTACTCTCAATAGATCTAGAAAGATCAACATTGAAATTGACCGCAATTTAGATCAGTCTCGTGACCCGCTCCCTGGCTCTAGAGAACATAATGCACTCTGGGACGCACGTAACCTTCAAGAAGACTATTATAGGAGAAACCCAATTGGATATACAAAGAGCGACTGACGCACTGTTCGATTTAAAGGATCTACTAGAAAATGTACCCATGACTGTTGCGCAACGCAGTAAAGCAACCTCCCGTATTGACAAGATCAAAGCGGAGCTTAGTAAGGGGGTGAAATTCTGTGAGTGCTACTGAGTGGAAAAGTAAACGAAAAGGGTCTGGGCTAATATACACCTTTCCAGCGCTAGAAAATGCTATAGTAGATAATAGAGGGATGGGTTTAAATCCAGGAATCTACTATGAAGGCAAAATGTACGATACAGTAGACTTAGCTAAAAAGGCAGCACTAAATGGCAACAGTAATAACGATAAATAGTCAGGGCAATCCTGTTAAGGTTATTACCAAAAATAATAAAGCAATGAATAATAAAACTATCTTAGAATCCTGGGCAGAGGGAGTTATAGTTTTAAAAAGCGGCACATCAATAGAAATTATTGAGGTGCCTATTGAAGGACCCGATGGGTAAATATTACATATTTGGGTTTCTAGTAATGTTTGCTACTATATTTGGGCAATATCGCTATAATAACCTGCTAGACGAAAAAGTAGACCTTAGAGACGCTACTATTGCTGAGCAAGTTATAAAAATAGAAGAACTAGAAACTCAACTTATCAACACACGAGCTATGCTAGTAGAACAAACTCGTCAATTAGAAGATAATATCGCTCAATTTGCAGAGTATAAAGCAAGGGCACAAAAAGTAAAGACTAGAATTATAAGAGTGCCTGTTTTTACTGAACTTGTAAAATATCTCCCTGCTGAAGTAGTAGTAAAGAGAGCTAACGAGGAAACAAATGAGATTATTAACGATATTAATACTAGCGCCACTGATTTTACAGGCATGCGTAACTAATGATGTTATACGTACTGTAGAAGTTCCAGTACCAGTGTACGTAACTGTACAATCCGAGAAGCCAGCTCCTCCGGAACTGGCAGAACTGGATTGGGGTGCCCTTGGGGACCCTATAACATATTTTACACTAACACCGGAGGAATTCGACAAATATGCAAAAAACCTCGTTTCTACAGAAACTTACATCCTCCTACTTCAGGAAGGATGGACATATTATGAGCGAGCAAGCAGCGACCCAAGCAAGCTGGGGACTTCTGAACTCGGAACTAACTGAACTAGATTATGTGTTTGCCCGTGTTAGGGCCGATGGATTACATGAAATTTTTCAAGCTCGCGCCGAAGCCATTGAAATCCCTCTAGATGATCTCGCGAACGCTGTATATCAAAATCCTAGTGATGAACTAGAGCTAGCAGTGCTAAACTCTATGAAGCATCCCATTATAGTGGTAGAAAATACCGAAAAAGAACATAGAGAGGCAGTTCGTGGTTTATCTAATCAGAACCCATATTACCCAGATAAGAAATATCTTGTTATTATTGGGAATCAACGAGTTACCATAGCTTCTAGGAATGGTTTTAGTGCTATTCATGGCTTTGTAGTAAATACAGGGCGAGAAGCTAACGTAATTAAAGTGACTTATGACATGCAAGAGGGCACCAATGATTAGCATGGAAGAAATGGACGACTTTAATGAGCTGTTGCAGGCTACAGAAGCAGTTAACTATGCAATGATTGATAAAGATAAAGAATTTGCTATTAGTCTTATGGTAGCAGTTCGTGATTATATTTGCGACGCTTATGCAGATGATGATTTAGGTTACCAGATTGCTTTAGAGGTGTCTAGAGGCAAGCTATGAGTATTAATGTGCCAGTAGTAGCGCTATTAGCCATACGGCACACCTTAAAAGAAACAGTATCAATGTATGATAAAGATGCCGAACACGGGTATAAACATTCAATAATTAGAAGAGATAAAGCTGCTGCATTGGTGGCTTTATTAGACATTTTAATGGAGCCGCAGGAGGATTAGTTCTTCTGCGGTTCTTTGAATTTAACTCTTGACAGCCACTTAGAAAAGTTGTAATATACAACATGAATTTATTTTATCTAGACGAAGATCATGATACCAATGCACAGTATCATGTAGATAAGCACGTATCAAAAATGGTGCTAGAGGTTGCCGAGATGATTTCTATGGCACACTGGGTTACTGAAGCTGTTGGTTACATACCGCGTAAGCTAACCAAAGAAGAATATATAGAGGTTCTAGAGCACAGGCACCCGTATAAAATTCTGGCCCCGGAAGATAGACCAATTCCATATTTTGGGCAAAACTCTCACCTTAACCACCCATCTACGATTTGGGTGCGCTCTAGTGGTGAAAACTATGCCTGGGCACATAATTACATGGCTGCTCTAGAGGCCGAGCGGAGAGTGCGAAATCCACGCGGGGTTCCCGTTCATAAATCTTATGCCTTGACTTGTGCTCTTGAGCCTGCTATTATTAAAGATGTAGGGTTCACTAAGTTTGCTCTGGCTATGAAAGCCATGCAGGAAAAATACCCACAGTATTATAACGAAGATGATCCTATCCAATCTTATCGCTACTTCTATATGCTAGACAAAGCTACGTTTGCATCTTGGAAAGTACGAGGTAAGCCGCATTGGTGGGATGAATCTATTGCTAACTACGAAGAGAGATTATAACCTTAGTATCGTACCTTTTGAGGAAGAAGTACAATGGTAACATATAGTACAAATTGGATGGGCCCAGCAGGCCTTTGGTGGTATAAAGAGCGCGGATTGCTAGCTGAGCCAGAGACTCGTACAAACCGTTTTGGCACTTATGAGCATGAGGAAATATTAGTACGCTACAGTGGCGGCCGCGTCGACGTGCGCAGTCTAGGAGACGATTATCCCTATGGTAGCGAAGTTGGTCTTCCGCCTATGCGGGATGAAGACTGGCACACTTTTTCTGATTGGCTCGAAGACTTTACTACAGAAACTATGTGGACTCTAGACCAACTTCTAGAAGAATATGAAAAAACTAACCCAAAGGTGAGATTCTATGACCCACGATGAACTAGTAACACTACTGCAAACCAGTAAGCTTGTAACCGTTAACTTTCTTAAAAGAGATGGCACACCGCGTACTATGTTTTGTACACTACACGAAGATATTATCCCTCCATCTACAGGCAGTTCAGTGCCGCGTGAAGGCCAAATCACAGCCTGGGATCTGGATAAAGAAGCCTGGCGTACCATTAATACAGATACAAGGTTTACAGCTGTATGAAATACATGATCCTAGCCTTAATGGGCTTCTCTACAGGTGGGTCAATTACTCCTGTAGACATTACGTATTACCCTAACGGGTATTACTTCGATTCGCAAGACTCTGGTTATGGCGAGTTGCTTTGTGTAACTGACCCAGATGACAATGAGATGATTTGCGTACCAATCACCAACTATAATGGGGATGTGGCCCTACCTCCACTGGATACAGATTGATGGAGCTTTCCTTCAAAACTAGAAATAGATTCATAGTTGTTGGGCATGCACGCCACGGTAAAGATACTGTAGGTGATATACTTGCAGATAGATTAAGTCTAACTGCTAAATCTAGTAGCATGGTGGCTGCTGAAAAAGTAGTAATGCCATACATAGAGAGATTTAAGGGTATTACGTATGATTCCGTAGAGGAAGCCTATGAAGACCGTGTTAACTATAGGTCTACCTGGTATGATGCTATTGTAGAGTTCAATACTCCTGATAAAACCAAGCTGGCTAGGGAAATATTTAAAGACAGCAGTATTTATGTAGGTTTGCGTAGTCAAAAAGAGTTATGGGCTATTAAAGCCGCAGGACTAGTAGACTTTATAATTTGGGTTGACGCGCTTGACCGGCTTCCACCGGAAAGTCCTAAATCTATGACAATCCAACCATGGGAAGCAGATTTCCATATAGATAATAACGGGTCTCTAGAAGCGACTATTTTCCAAGTAGAAACATTAGCTAAGAGGTTTTAAAATGGCTGCAAAGCGCACAGTAAAAGCAAAAGATCACGAAAAGCTTGACGATGCTACTATTGAGCGCGTCATGGCTCTTCTTAATGATGAGAAGCCAATTACTAAAAAGGCTGCATGCGAGATTCTTAATATCTCATATAATACCACACGGCTAGGAGCCATTATTGATGGGTACCTAGAGCGTAAAGAAAGACGACGTAAAAACTTTGCTAAGAATAGAGGACTACCACTATCTGATAGTGATAGGTCTCTTATTGTTAGACTATTTCTATCTGGTAACGGCATTACTGAGATTAGCGAAACTGTGTATCGCAGTGTAGCTATAATTAAGTCTGTAATTGATGATCTTAATGTCCCAGAAAAGCCAAAAGGAGAAGATAAAAACTTCCCATCCTTCCTACCAGATAGCTGCGTTCTTACCGAGTGCCATGTAGGCCAAACAGTATGGTCTGCTAAATATCATGGACCTTGTGAGGTTATTAAGCAGCAGAGAGACGATAGAAATGGGAATCCTGTGTATCAAATCTATGTCTATGAAGAAACGGAAACCCGAAGTAGGGGTGGCTTTTATGCCTCTGCTAGAGTTGAAGAGTTGGGGTCTCTAGAACACCTCAAAAAGTATGTTGCGATTGAACAGCTTACAAGTTAAAAAAAGTTCTTGACTACGGGTTCAACCCGTGTTAATATTTAAATTAATTAGGAGACATTATGTCAAATTGGACCGACGAACTACGAAAAGAAGCAGTTGATACTTATACAACTGCTAAGCCTAACCCTGACAACTCAATGGAGATTGTTAAAGAAATTGCCGAAACACTAGGAGACGGAAACTTTTCCCCTAACAGTGTTCGCATGATTCTTACCAAAGCTGGGGTATATGTTACCAAGGGTGCTGGAGCTGGTAAAGCAAAAGAAGCTGGCGAAAAGAAAGCAGGCGGAACACGGGTTTCTAAGGAAGCCTCTCACGCAGCTCTAGCAGCAGCTATTGAAGCTGCCGGTAAAGATGCTGATATGGAAATTATCAGCAAACTGACTGGTAAGGCTGCCGTGTACTTCACGAGCCTATTCTAGATGGAAGACATTATGGCCAGGGTTCTAAAAGACCCTGGCAGTTTTCGTGTTCATCTTGATAATGATATGTTCTTCATTGAAAACCTAAGGCACAGTGATGAGATTGTTGGAGAAATCGTCGATGAGCTTCCAGAAGAACTCTTGGAGTATCTACTAAATCACTTGGGTATTAGCACTACATTTGTGTGAAACTGCATCGGTGTCGTCTAATGGTAAGACGTCTGCCTCCAAACCAGAAAACGTGGGTTCGATTCCTACCACCTTTGCCAATGGAGAAACATGAAATTTTTATTATTTATAGTAATGGTATTTGATCCTGGATTTCAGTGTATGTCTGAAAATGTTTATTATGAAGCGCGCAACCAACCATTTATTGGGCAAGTCGCTGTAGCTGACGTAACCTTTAATAGAATAGAAGATGATCGCTGGCCAGATAGTGCTTGCGAAGTAGTAAATCAACGAAAACAATTTAGCTGGACAGCCACTAAGCATAAAAAGCCTTACGGGCCCGCGTGGGTTAAAGCTCAACTAGCAGTATTAGAATCTGCAAGAAGAGGCCCTAGTATAAAAGCTACGCACTTCCATGCGACGTATGTGGACCCATACTGGGCACCAGAACAGCAGTACATAGTAACAATCGGAGATCACGTTTTCTATGATTAATCTCCATGCGAATGGCGCGCAACAAGGCTTTCAATCCTAGGAAAATCGGTTCAATTCCGATATGGAGAACCAAATGAATAAATGGTTTATTTTTGGTGCAATAGTGGCAGGCTTAGCTACAATGTTTGGCCTGGGTAAAGTTTTACCCGAACCACCTAGCACTGCAGAAATTATTTTAAGAGAAGAACAAATTGCCTACAATAATGGTAATCGTTGTTTAGAGTCAAATGAAAGTATTATATGCACTTCATTATGCGATGAGCTATATGAAGAAAGCAGCCTCCGTAACTGGATGGCTTGCAAGCGTGGAATGCTAGAAAGCCAGAATGAATAAATATTGAATGGCCAAGGGGCCCTCCTAAAACTCTCAGAAAATAAGGATAATTTTTAACATGAGAGGAATAAACTAATGAACTATGAACTAAAAGTAAAAGCAATTAATCTGGGCGATGAAGCCCGTACTATTAAACGGTTTGAAAAGAAACTTTTGGATACCGCTTGGTACGCTAATTGGCAGGTAATACTTAGAGAACAGGGACGCAGTAATGGTGAATTTCAACGTGAGCTTGAAGCCAGAAGAGATAAGGCTAGAGCGGGATTTGACAAACTACATCAGCATCGAATCCACGCCGTTAGACCAGAAGCCAGAGCAACTAATATTGCAAGAGGCTTCCTTCGCGGACTTGTCTACGAGGAAATTGAAACAAATCCATGCAGCACGCCCAACTGGGCATCTGTCGCTCGTATGGTCAGCAAATATGGAACGCTAGAGCAGCGTACCCAATTTGAGGCTTGGAGGCCTGATAAAGACCCTAGCCACTGGATGTATATTAAAGCTGCTTAAAGTAGCCTAGGGCGTAAAGTATAAGCTTTACGCCCTATAGGCATGTCGAGAGGACATAATGTCAGTAGTAAAACTAGTGGGGATGAGAGAAGGTTCGCATAGCTGTGCTATGGACATGGGAAAAATTTGGCCAGATACTTGGCCGGCTATTCCAACTAAGCAAGTAAACGAGCTTAGTACTGAAGAAATTAAAACTTTAATAGAAGCATATAAAGTTGCTACTGATAATGATTATAAAGATTTAGAGGTATGCAACTATAGTCATGGCGAAGAGCTTTCAGAAATATCAAAAGAACTGTCAACTAGACTTAGGCTAAGTATTCAATCAGGATACTTTGAAAATGCCTATGAACTTCTTAGCTTGATGAAAGAAGCAAATAGATCACGTATCCAGCTAGAGAAGGAGTGCTATGATAGCAGAGCCAGTTAAAAAAGATTTTAAGGTACCACAGGGTGCCACATATCCTATTGAAATGCGTTATATTGACGCAAATAGTGATCCTATTGATCTTACAGGCGCGACAGTAGTTGCTCGACTTAAGAATCAATATTATGAAGCTGATGCTGACCTAGAGTGTACCATCGCTAATGGTAAGGCATACTTAACGCCTACTACTTGGTACTTTGGGTTCACACTATTACCAGCAGATACTCTAGCCCTAGAAGCTACAGTTTATTATTATGATTTAACGGTGACTAAGTCCGACGGAGACGTTACTAGGGCTATGGAGGGGCAGATTACCCTTACTCCGGCGGTGTAAATGACTCAAGTACAGGTAATCAATCCTGCCGGTGTAACCCTAGAGGTTACGGTGCCAACCCTACCATCAGTAGAAGTTAGAACTTCTATTGGCGTTCAGGGTGTCCAAGGTGTCCAAGGTGTCCAGGGCATTACTGGAGTACAAGGTACTATTGGCTCCCAAGGTACATTAGGATCCCAGGGTACATTAGGCGCTCAAGGTGCTGTAGGTACGGGTATAAATATTCTAGGCAGCGTAGCTGATGTAGGTTCTTTACCGGGTTCGGGCGCCGCAGGAGATGCTTATCTAATAGCTGGGGACCTATACGTATGGAAAGGTTCAACGTGGGAAACCGTTGGTAATATTCAAGGGCCTCAAGGTATAACAGGCGCTACGGGCGCTCAAGGTACTACTGGTACTACAGGCGCTCAAGGTACTACGGGTACAATAGGCGCTATAGGTGCTCAAGGTACTGCAGGTATAACAGGATCTACAGGCGCTACAGGTGCTCAAGGTACTACTGGTACAACAGGATCTACAGGCGCTCAAGGTACTACGGGTACAACAGGATCTACAGGCGCTCAAGGTACTACGGGTACAACAGGCGCTATAGGTGCTCAAGGTACTACGGGTACAACAGGATCTACAGGCGCTCAAGGTACTACGGGTACAACAGGCGCTATAGGTGCTCAAGGTACTGCAGGTACTAATGGTGCTCAAGGTACTGCAGGTACTAATGGTGCTCAAGGTACTACTGGTACAACAGGATCTACAGGCGCTCAAGGTACTGCAGGTACTA
>Ga0208903_1000511_pt1 | contig 30714 bp, 26 predicted proteins | sample AntAceMetag02UKJ_FD_184769 | JGI IMG/M metagenome (GOLD analysis project Ga0208903, IMG submission 184769) | Saline lake microbial communities from Ace Lake, Antarctica - Antarctic Ace Lake Metagenome 02UKJ (SPAdes) (version 2) | ecosystem: Environmental > Aquatic > Non-marine Saline and...
TCATTGGTAGTAACTCTAGTACTAAGTGAACCAGTAGCTGCTTGTAAATTAGATACATCAGTTTCATTGGTAGTAACTCTAGTACTAAGTGAACCAGTAGCTGCTTGTAAATTAGATACATCAGTTGCGATTGATGAACTTATGCTAGATAATGTTTCCGTGCCGACTAATGCATTTGACACGTCTCCCACGATAGAACCGGATACTTGAATTGATCCTGTTTGTTCAATATCACCAATTAGTGTTATAGAACCAGTGGTAGTTGAATTTGTGGTGATGACGGATTGGATGGTGTCGTCATTTCGTTTTATATAGACTTTACCATCTAATGTGTTTATACCAATCTCACCTAAGTCAAGTGAACCTGCAGTGGGTACTCGGTCAGCGACTCCACTTCTTTTTAAAATAATTTTTTGTGCCATATGTAGACCTAATTGTAATACTTATATAAGTTAGTTTACTCAATATATATTGAGGTATCTTATATAAATATTAATCGATCCAATTATATTACACGATCTAATTAAAAAGTTCCGCCATTAATAACAGAACTCATCACGAGAGCACCATCCGACTCTCGATATCCAACGAGACTACTCAGTTCAGCTTCTGTGTCTGCAACGGATGTATATCCGAGTTGATTCGATGAGTTTCTAAATACAACACGAGAAGTGCTTGAATTTGCGTCTGGTGCCGTTGTATCTAGTAATGTTACCAAACCCTTGACTGTTGTGTTTCCACTCGACTGTGAGACAATTAGAGCATCTGTGTCGTATGATAATACAGTGCCAGTATCTTGTAGTAACGAATCTCCAATTGTATTACCCGAAGTTGCTTTTGCAATTGAGTTAATTGAGAGTGATAATTCCGAACCGAATGAGCCAGTGCTAGTTGTAATGAGTTTTGCACTTGTTGCATTTGAATTCTGAATCAACCAATAATCATTAGTAGAATCCCATTGCATCGATGCAGATGTGCCAGCCGACCCACTATCGACGACTGAGATGCCAGCATATCTATTATATGGAGAAAATGCGTTTAACTTAATTATATTATCACCTATATTAACAATCGACGAGGATATATTAACTTCAGTCGCAGACCCTAATATGGTCAAATTACCTTGTATAGATACATCACCACCGACTGCCAAAGCTCCTTGAATAGTCACATCGGTAGGTAGTCCGATTTGATACACAGGATCATCTATTAAGTCTTGTGAGGAATTTCCAATAATTTCTATTTCGTTGGTGGTTCCTGTCACGGTGAATGAACTTGATTCTAGTTCATCGAGTCGATCATTCGCAGATTGACTGTATTCGTTTACATATGTATAAACAGCAAATTGCGTAGGCACCGTATCTTCACCAATCACACCCTGTGAGTTAGTTAGTGTTGAGTTATTACTAACTTCATTTAGCACATTACCAACAGGTACTCTATTTCTACGGAATGGCCCAAGTCGATCGATTCCTGTTAGGTTAAAATTATTTGCACTGATGCTTACATCACCCGTCAGTTGATCGACCGCAAAGAGTTTACCTACTCGCAAATTACCAATATTGTCTGTCGTAGTATGGAACACTCGGCCAGGAGAAACCTCACGCACCTCCATAGTCTTATCCGGAACACCTCCATATTTTGGAAGTGCGTTATATGTTACGCCACTGCCTGGGTATTCAAATACAAGGGCACCTGTTGATATATTTGATAGCTTATGAAAGTTGATGGCATCATTCACCTCTATTTTAGGAGGATTCGGAAATGTTGTGATACGTCTATATGCAGATCCTAAATTACTCGGCTCTACATTAGTCACGAGGTAATTGACACCATTTAATATCATATTAGATGAAATCTCAATAGCCCGCACTGGGTCGGACAATTCAATTTCCATCCTAGTCACACCTGAAATAATAGATTGTGCCGTTGCTTGCACTCCTAGGTTGGTGGATGGGGCGTCGATGACAACCGATGGGTTGGATGTATATCCCGAACCTGCTTCATTTATTGAAATTTGATCAATTGTACCAATCAATGTTACATTGGCAAATCCTGTTGCTTGAACACCACCTACAATATCAGGTGCACCAATCACGACTGGTACTTGAGAACCAGTATATCCAGCACCGTCTTGGTCTATTGTGAATCCACTAACTCTACTAAAATTATTCTCTCTACCGACTCCCGTATTGAATGCAGTTGGGAAATAAGTCTTAGAAACTAATCCATCATTACCGAAGTCAATCACCGAGTTTGAATTGTTTGCAAATCCACCACTAGCTACCTTAAATCCATACGTACAAAATGTCGTGAAACATGATACAAACTGAGCATATCCGTTGTTGATGACCAAGTGACCCGGCCCACCTTGATTTACTTGAGTAAATGCATCTGCCACAAATGACTCAAGTGGTGAGCTAGGATGTACTAAATTACCATCAACTCTAATACCACCACCTGCACCAATTGGATTAACCCGTCTGCCTTCACCATCGATGTCGTTTGGATTATAAGGCGGCGCTACTTGCACCTTAACACCATTCATGTCAAATGGGCCAGTTATAGAAGAACCATTTTGCACATACGGTGATGTAACTATGATAGGTCTTTGTGACAATGGCGCAGGAATCGAAATATGTGGGTTTTCGTCGTCGGCATACCCACTACCCGAATTAATAATATTGATACTTGTAATAGCGCCGTCAGTGATGTTAGCGGTAAGCACAGCCGCATCGGTGACAGTACCTGCGTCTGCATGCTCTACGAGAATGCCAATGTCTTGATTTGCGCCATTTGTATACCCAGATAGAGAGTGTATAACTTCAATAGACGACAGTGACCCATTTGAAATCGTTGCAAGTGCCGTTGAGCATGGGAATGAAAAGGCAAATGCAGGAAATTGCAAATCTAAGAATCGTAGATCATGAAAATAATTAGCAGAGTCTGCGTGGAAAAAGTCTTTTCTTGGATGTAACGCAGTTAGTCTAGTGGTTCTAAGAGTATCACCTACGATGGCAACTCCGGCAGGAACATTGATAGGGTTATCTTCTATATAGTCACCACTACCCACGTATATGGTGTAGTTCCTTGGATTTAATGCATTTGGAAAGTTTGCCCCAAGGTCTTCTGTAATACTTGCGACCGCTGCTTTGATTGTCTTAAATGGTATGTGGGGTGCTGTTCCACTATTTACATCACTCCCTTCAACAGACACGTACAGTCTACGTGATCCTGACATTGCGTTTTCTAACCTGGTCGTCTTTTCGTCAACCGATGCAGAATATTCTACTACGTCGCCGAGTCCACTAATATAATCGACCGCAAGTTGCCCACCAACTTCCAAATTGTGCGATATACTACCTGTTGCTGCGAATAAATTATCCCATCGTGATGATGCAGTACCCAAATCAAATGATGTGGTATTAGTTGGGTTTAATGAACCACTTAATGGTTGATTCCAATCTATTTGTTTTGGGGAAATTTTTGACATCTTTTAATTATATAATGGGTTCCCATATAAATATAACAGTTTACCTATTTACTAAATCATTTTTCGAAATGACCACGTACTAATATACTATCGAGGTCTGTTAAAATATAAAGCAAGTTTCTCACTTGCACTGTAACATTGCCATATTGCTCTATGAATAAATAATCTGTGTGAAATATGCCATTTATAAAAATCTCAAAGTTCACAGTAGATGTTAAACTTTCTCCTGATACTAATATCCGATTTCCACTTAGGACACTCGCAGTCTTTTCAATGAAATAACTCTGAACTTCTGTGTTATATTCAATAGACTGTTCGAAGGTATCTTGTAGAGTGGGGGTACGCTTTTGAATATCAGATGTTTTAACTCGGTTACTTATGATATTTTGTATATTTACGACAGTGGGTCTACTCATATTGACTTGCATTAATTAATTGATGGTTTCAAACTTTCCAACACCTTTAACTTCGTCTGTGTTGGATAATTCAAATCCAATTAAACTTATGTCGAATGTGAAAATTAATGACTCGGTGCTCTCGACATAACTCCAGGCATTCGATGGTATTAGCACTCCGTTGATGAATATCGAAAATAAGTCACCTGCATTGTATTGCAAGTAATCCACATCCGGTATTGGACGTATTCTTTGACTTTGAAATGTAAACTGAGTTGATGATGTGAATGTAGCGATGCGCACCGCTTCATACGATACGAAGGCAAGTGCGGCTTCAATCTCAGCATTTTTAGCAAAAGTTGTATTACTAGCAGTGAATGCCTCTCGCCCAACGAGCGCCCCAATTCGATTAGATTCTGAATACCCTCGTTGTCTATTTGCCAAGTCTTGTATGATGTCTCGTTTTTTCATAAGTTTTTTACAATTGCTTCAGTGAATATAACAGTTTTTTGTGTACTAAATGAACGGACTACTGCTTCGTCATTTTCGATGTCATCTATATTATCAGGTAATATATATCCTTTGACGAGTAAATTGAAATTTGTTCTAACAATTCGTTCCGAATTGTCTGTCATCTCGTTCGATGTATTAAAAACATCGATGGTAGATTTGAACTTAGGGCCGTTCGCAACCCCCCAATATTCATCCGAGTTCCAATTTAACTGCTCGATTAGTTGATTGCTGTGCGTGACATAGTCAGTCCATATTAAAAATTCATAATCCATTTGCATAAAATCACCCAACCTAACTTTATACAGTTCCTTGGTTGGCATCAGTCCTGTTTGCTTGGAAAATTTATCATAACGGTTTTTCTTAGAGTATCCAGTCGTGAACGAAATTCTCTCTTCTTGGTTAAGTCTACGAGTGATATCATCTCGTCTACTTATATTAACACGCCTGAACATCAGTATGGGTATCTGAACTTGTCCCTTTTGATCTTTTATATAACCAGTCTCGGTTGCTTGTGCCCATTTCTCAGGATCACCATATATAATTGGAACGTGTTTCTTAGTGCCATTAACAACCACCGTTAAATTTATTTGCTCTAAATACGCAAGTATAGCCGTATCAATATCGAGAATTGATATGGTTTCCTGCTTATAATCAGAATTTACCTTAGACCGCTGCAGTGCTCTATTCATGGGTGGTCTGTTAGGTGCAAGTCCTTGTTCAATATTAATGAATTGCCCACCCTCACCCAGTGTAAAATTATCAGTACCTTGTGCCATATTATGTCAATTCCTCAAAATTAATCTTTGAATTTCTCATGATTGCGGTATTACACAGTATTGAATGCTTGAACTCGGGGTTACCCGCTACTAGTTGGTTATCGATCATACCACCAATTTCATAGTACATGCCATTGAATTTAATAACATCACCAATCATCGGTTTAAAGTTTGCGTCAACGAGTGATTTCCGTAAAAATCTAAACTGATATGATTGGTTAACGTCCGACCCAAATCCTTGATAATCTGTGATTTCATCATCTCGTTCAATCAGGCAATTTATGCTAAGTCCAGTCATGTATGTTTTACCGTCGACTGACTCACCATAAATGTTTTTTTCAGATTGAACTACATCAAGTCTGAAAATGATGACGGAGTTTTCGACAAAATCATTTATCAACTCTTCATTAATTGATTGAAATAGTGTAAAATCTCTGCTTTCAAAAAACGGCATACTGCTATCCTATAAAGATGTATGTGGGAACTCTGCTCAATTGACTCTGCATCATGTCACCTATTTCAGACTCTATTTCCATTTGTCTACGACGGCCTGTTTCTTCTAAGTTCTCACGAAGTTGTTGAACTAAGGTATCTCGTTCTTGCTGTGCCTCCGCTCGCAATGCAGCACCGTCGAGTGATACTTCTGATCCAGGAATGGGTATCGATGAATATTTTTCTCGTATCGCACCAAGTAACTCCTTACACAATGTGAGTGTATATTTCTTCACCCATTGATGTCCGATATCATTTATATCAGAAAATTGTATATTTTTATATGGTGCGTTCGAATAATCAGATACTACATTAGCATCACTGCGGGATGCGATATCACTTCGGTCAGTTTTTAAAATATAGTCAAACCATATATTAAATTCTCGTCTAGGAATTGGGAACACAGTTAACTTATTATTAGTCAACTTGAATGTATAGGCAGACCTGCGGATAGTATCATTCAGTTCAATTGCCTGAATTCGTAGGACATCTTCATATACAGGATTCAATACAAAGTTCATTCCAGGAGAAAACCCTCCAAATCCAAATGATTCCATCATGTTTCTAAATCCACCACTACCCCCACCTGTTGACAGTGGGTCAAAGAATCTGCTAGAGGCAGGCCCGATTCCATGATAAATCTTTTTAATTTCCATGTTAGACTTACCATCCTTAAAAATATCGAGAGACCCACTCAGTGAAGACTCTGTTAATAAGTCATATACTTGAGATCCAGTAACCACCTTAACATGTGCTTTTCTAATTTCAATGTCACCACCCACATTGACTTCCGATCCATAGTCAGACGCAAGTTTTACGATGTTCGCCATCTCACCACCTTGTACATTGGTGCTATTTAGATTGGCATCAAGGGGGGATCCTTGTATCTTCATCATATTTTGTCTAATATTGAATTGATGAACCTGTGAGCTGTACTCGGACGTTGCTTCTTCAAAGCAAGTATATATTTGAAAATCAGTTAGTTCCACGTCAACTATAGGATATCCCAATCTATTAGCAACCCATACGCCAATGCGAGGGCCTTGTTGCTGAAAAATTGGGTCATCGTCGTAGGTTCCGAATGGAGTCGACCCACTTATCGCAGACCCACTTCCTGGCCACTTTGGTATACTTGCCATTATCTATAATCCTTTTTACTATAAATATAAGGCAATATGGGATTATGTGAGTCTAAAAAAATTAATCAACTATCGACGCACGTAATGAGTCTGCCAAACATCTTTAGATAACCCCACATCAATCACAACTGCTCTGCCATCGAATATTCCCCAATTTGCCTTTGTTTTAAAATCATTCACCTCTATGTCATATGATCGTGCGAGTTCCGCTATTTTTTCAATATACTCACGGCGAGTCTCAGCATCATCCTCAGATAACTGACCAACCGATAGTCCGGGGTCGAGTCGATTAGTACGAGGCCCAACATTTCCGACGTAGTTTGCCATTCGTACTAAGTCATCTAAGCTATCGCATTTCATTATATTACATAACTCACGCTCGGATGCTTTTTCAGCAAATTCCGTATGAATCCATACAGGTGGGTCATTTTGCATATCATAATCAATCAAGGGGATTGCAATTTCAAGACCTTCCATGTAATAGTCATCTAAAAAGTCTGCCTCTGCCTTATTTTGAGCAAACCCTTTTTTATTCTTTACGAATTTCAATATAGTCTTTCGTCCCTCAAACTCAATCACGACTGCAATTCGAGAAGATCCTGTACCTGCTTTTTTTGCACGATCTATTGCATATTTTAATCTAGACTTAAATGATTTATTAGCATTAAACTCAGTCTTGTCCCATTCAATTGGGAGTGGCATTTCTATTAATAATGATCTTTTCATGTTTTTTAATTATGTTAGGATGTCCCCTATAAATAGCATCACTGTGGTAATTTCTCATAGCACTTTACCCATTTACTAGTACCACAGTCCCATATTCTATCATAACCATTTACTTGCATATTTTCCCACTCGGTTAGGTTGGCGTTAAATATGTCTAGTTTTTTTTCTAATTTATGTTTTTGGAAAGTCACTCGATTGTACATATGTAGATAGTCATTTGATTTGAAGTACATGTATGATGGTTTTGTGTAGTTCACGAACTCAAACCCGAGTGACCGATAAACTTCACCTTGAAAGTACCGTCTGTCTGAGAATGTTACCATTGATGTGGGGTTGAACATGCGTTCGAAGAACTTAAGCAGTTTAGATGCCCCACCAACAACCGATGTGTTGAGTTTGTTACAGTATCTAGAAATCTCCCACTGGTATGATTTACTATATCGAGATTTAACAAAACTCATAACCGATACTAACTCATCAAGGTAATATAGTCCAAGTTGAACAGATGCTTGATCATGTCCTTGTAAATGATTTTCGTCTAAGAATGACGCACTCTCACTATGAGTGATTTGTAATATAGTGCATTTTCTACCATGTATTCGAGCACTATACCCTCCTATATAGGATTGTATTATAGATTTAACTATATTTTTTTTGTACAACCATTCATTTTCAAACACATGGAGTAAATTAACTCCAACCGCATCACATGATATCGTCTTACTCAAGTGATATGCCTTATCAGTACGACCACTTCTCTCAGAGTGCCAATATAGTCCGTTATATTCAATGGCTAGTGACATACTTGGTAGGTAGATGTCAACTTCTTTTGGTGAAATAACCGACCTACTGTTGATTATAACGTCGCCGTCGTACACTGATTTTATAAATTCATGCAATTCTACTTGCGCGGATGATCGTGTGGTTGTATAGCATATAGGACATATTGGTATATTTCCATTGTCAATAGATGCACTGAAGTCTGTGGTGCATTCCGTGCATTTAAATAGATATTTCTTAGAAGACACTCCCTCATAATCGTCCAATGTAAATAGTGGTTTAATTTTTAGTTCATCTGACATAGCAATAAACTTATGAATTACGGACTGTCCAATTTGTTGCCTATACTCATCCGTCTGTTGGTAATAGTCTACCCCATACTTGGACTGATTGGTCTGTTTATGTTTAACCATGTTATTGTAGTTTTCGTCACCATACCTATCTAATTTAGTTTGTTTTATAGCACGGATGCCATTTGGGGTTGCCGTGTATGAGTGGGCACCATATTTAATTAAATTAGTTTCTATGATTTTAGCAGCATTATTGTAATTAGCATCACCATGTACACCTAGCTTAGTTTTTAAATTTTGCTCTGAATTATTATAGTTAGCATTTCCATATCTGTCGAACTTCGTATCCTTGATTTTGTTTCGGTACAAGTCTATTTCCATGATATTATCAACACCGTAATTAGACTGCAGTGTAGTTCGGATCGATTTCCTTATTTTATCCTTGGTGGCGTCAGTGTGCGGTTTTTTAGGTGCGTGATTTTTGGTGTATTGTTTAAAAAACGGGCCTGTCTTAGTAGGTTTGAATGCTAACTCAGTACCACACCCACATGCACATGTTGGTACTACTCCATTGAAATAATGTTTAATGATATAGCAACGTTTGCTCATGTTATGAACTTTATTAACATGAGACATGCATAGTCTAGCAGTGTCAAACTTAGTATTACATTCGTTACATTTCAGTAAGTCGGTTTTATTGATTATTATATCAGATGGATTCATGGTTCAATATATGAATTTTAAATGTAATAACAAAAAAAAAGGAAACCCTTACGGATTTCCTTTTTAATTTTTCAACTAAATTCAAACTTTATATTAAAGTCTGTTCAGTCCCTCAACATAGATACGACCGTAGAATTCACCACGAGTCATTTCTTTAGCATATCTAGTCATGATACCTCTTCTTGGAGAGAAGTTGGTTGGGTCATAAATAGTAGGAGTCATTATCAATGGAATGTATGGGGCATATACCGCACCACTCTCAAGGAAGTTGTTTCCTTTATAACCAACTAAGATAGTATTCTCAGTCATGTATGGATTTTTGTAAACAGTGTATCTGTTTGACAGAGACCCTACTTGAGTTACACCTGCTGCAAATGTCATAGCATCCTTCTCAGGAGTAATATTAAATGCTGGAATTGATTCAAGGATTGTACATACATCAGGAGACGCAACTAAGAAGTTTGCTCCACCTCTCATTGTCAACTGGTGAATCTTGTTAGATACTTTGTTGATTTTCGTTCCAAGTGTTTGGAACCAAGTATTCTTTTGGTACGCAAGAACGTCAGTTCCTTGTACAAATTGACGTGCTGTGCTATCAAACTCATATCCTTCTCTCACTGACCAATACTCAGTCGTAACTGCATTTTGAATCAACATGTCAAGAATTTCAAGGTCAATTTCTGCTGCAATATAGTCAGAAAGAACTGATGTTAATTCTGCCTCTGCATCAATTGAGTGATATGCATTTAAATCCTGTGCAAGTTCAGGTGTCCATTGTGCTTTCAACTTACGTGTCTTCGCAACAATTGGTTTAGACTTAACATCTAGATTGATTTCAGGAATGTCAACATTGTCACCATAAGCGCCACCAGTATTACCATCTTCAAAGTCACCACGTGATTGATCGGTCGGTTGTACTTGGTATGCAACTTTTATAGCAGTGAAGTCAGCTGTGGCTGATGCTGATACAAATAAGATTGCATTCGTACCTTGTACATAGTTAAATGCGTTAAGGTTAGATTGTATAGTAGAACCAGATATTTGGAATGCTCTAATACCATTTACGTCAGGATTAGTAAAAGATGCCAACGGCACAGTTACTTTTTTGACTTCGTCGGCTTCCAAAGAGGCAGATAGTGAAGAGTCGTAGTTAACGTCCGCAGTTACTGCTGATCCAGTTGTTGTAGTTGCGTTAATAGCAGCTGACAACTTATCATTGATAGAGTATCCAAAACTACCTGCACCATACAGACCGTTTACGGCTGCATCGGTTGGTACTTCTAAGTCATTTGTTCCAGTACCACCAAATACTGACTTACCATTACGAGAGTCATTTTGATTAGTACCATACTTGTAATCTAGATAGAATACTAGACCAGACGGTAAGTTCATTGGTTGTACAGAAACAAAGTTCTGTGCAGCAATTTCTCCGAACACACGTCTTACGAGTGGAAGAGCAACTCCTGCCCATTGTTCTGAGTTTGAGTTAGTTCCTGTACGAGATGCCTCGTCAAGTAATTGCCTTGCTTGGTTTTCAAGCATCATTGCGACTGCACTTTTTTGTTGGTCAGAACCTAGTCCTTCTAAAAGGCCAGTTTCTTGCCATTTCGTAACATGCTGTCTAGATACTTCTGAGAGTACCATTCGCTCGTTTGCCGAGTCTAATAAATGTCCTACATTCATTGTGTTATTTATCCTCTTTAAGTTAAATTATTTGTTATATGAAATTAATTTTTTAAACCTGTTGGTCACATCATTACTTTCAGTAATAATGTTGTTTATTGGTTTGGTTGATTTCACAACCGATGATGCCAACCCTTCCGTTAAGGAATTGCTTGCTCGTCTATTTGATTTGTTCTTACTAGTACGACCACTAGCCAGAGATTCTGACAGAGTTGTATAAATAAGTTTTGCTTCTCTCACAGTTTTTGTTCTGTCGAATGATTCAACAACTTTCATTTTCTGCGAATTATCCAAACTATATTTTTTAAATAGTTTAGTGGTGTAAAGCAACTTAGCATTCAACAGGTTTACTTCATTTAACTTAGTGCGGAGGATTTCTATTGCCTCACGATGTTCCGTAAGTTCGGAAGATAGTCTTTTATTTTCTGTTGCTAAATGTTTATCTTTTTTTCCATCCGTGCCTATTCCAGACATTGATAAAAGTTCTTCTAGGTCGATGTCATCTTCGTCTTCATCATCGTCACCTTCTGCAAGTTCATCATCTTCGATGTCATCTTCTTCGGATAGTCCGAGAAGTTCTTCTAAGTCGATGTCCAGATCGTCAGATTCACCTTCTTCAAGGTCATCGTCTGCAGTGGCATCTAATTCGTCGTCGTGTTTTTCTTTTAATGACTTTTTAGGTTTACCATAACCCTCTCCCATATCGTCATCCATATCGTCATCCATATCGTCATCCATATCGTCATCCATTTCTGACTCTAGTTCAGCAATAATTGACTCAAGATCTAAATCAGTATCTTCGTCGTCTTCGTCGTCTTCGTCGTCTGCTTCATCCAACTCAAGATCATCCATGTCATCTGCATCGCTTTCAGTGTTAATCACCGCAGTATCTGCATTGGTTGGGTCTTTGATAGTGAAATCATCTTTTTCAGTAATTTCATCTTCTTCATCATCTTCGTCTTCATCGGCAGATTCTGCCTGAATAGATCGTGCGATCATAGATTTGATTCTAGGTTCAAATGCTTCTTCTAGTGCAAGTTTAGCATTTGCAAGAGCAGTTTCTCTTACTTGACGTGCGTCGTCTAGTGCTTCTTCAATTAATGTTTTTTTCATTTTAATTTTATGATGTAAAACTAGTGTAGTTTTAATAGGATTATCTGACTCGTTACATTATAAGAATAATGTATTCGTAATATCTTTTGTATATAAGTATATTTAACTTTTATTTAAATTTACTTTTTTCTTAAAATTTGCATCTTTTTTTTCTCTGCGTCTTTTTGTAGTAGGTTTTTCATAATAACATCTTAATTTATAGTCATCGAGTATTTCAGAACTTCTGACTTCTTTTTTAAATATAGATAGTGCTTTAGCTAAGTTACCACGGACTACATTGACGGTTAAATTGACTGACATATATTATCTACTAAGTATTGGTTTTGCTTTATTTGCAAGTCTAACGGCAAACGACATTGCAGATTGAAACGTACCAAACTTTGCAGGTTTAGTTAATTTTTTTTCCATAACAATGTCACCGATAAATACATGGTAATAACCACCCTTAGATGCGATGTAAAGTGCATTTTGTTTTTTCTCGTCTATGTAGTATTGAATAACACCAAGTGAGTTAACACCGACCGTACCCTCTACGTCAAGTTTATTATTAATATTGAGTTTCAGCACATCCATCTCAGTCGATGATACGTCGGTAGTTTGTTCTGATAAAATATTATTTATTTCATCAATTACAATTTTCTTAAGTTCTGATTTTTTCATAGTTATGCTCGTAATAATAAGTATACATTGCCGTTTGCCACTGATGATATTGACTCGACTGATAGTTCGTGGACAACTCCAGCATCTAAATCTGATAATGAAATGGTTCCACCATTCGACAGTGTTACGGTGCCTGTAGCACCTGTCCCACGAATGAGGGCACATACGCCATAGTTTACACCAGTGCAGTCGTATGCACCGGTTGTTATAGTGACACTCTTAGCAAACTTGCCAGGATGTCTCAGTCTATTAAATATTTCGTTTGCCATAATTTATTTATTAAGATTTTCCTATTTCTGTCATTATCTGCTTGAGGTACTCTACACTATCTTTGATATGCGTACTTTGTATCTCAAAATCTTTAATTGCCTTTTCGAATACTTCACTCATTGTAGTTACTAAGTTTGGTGAAGTTTTTAACATCTTACCCACCCATAATACTGCTTGCATCTCTTGTGGAATCATACCATATTGCTTTGCTAACTTCTGCACGTGCTTTGCTAAGTACGTGTAGTTTCTATGCTTACCCAGTAATTTATTTTTTTCAGCAGAAGTCAGTTCTGGATAGAATAAACTTGCCATCCATGTATCAATTGTCACAGGAAACCAAGTTTCACCAACTAGTCCATCTGGCTTTATAAAGTTCATTGCAAATGATAATACCTTTTCGGCACTTAATATAGCAGAAGATTTTTTTACCATCCCTACGTCAGTATCCAATGTGTTAGATAATGCACTAAACACATCATTCTCGTTGAATTTATAGTTACTTGCCTTATATAAATCTAATACACGGCATATATTTGGATAATAATTTGGTAATACTCCAGTATTATGTATATTGGATAAAGATTTAAGGTCTAATAAAGTCTCATCGTTTGCTTTTATGCGTGTATGTAACTCGGCAAAGTTGATATTGCCATTCAATACTGCATGCAGTTTGTCAGGATTATTCTCAATATCGTATTTTACTCCATGAAAAAACTTAATAGCTTGTCTAAAGTTTTTTGCTATCGAATTCCTTGGAGAAAATGCAGCAAATAACATTAGAAACAAGCACCCATCGGATTCACCCAATGCCGACTTTATATCAAGTCCAAATTGTGTGTACCAATTTTTTGCATGCATGCCTGCTTGGATATATGAGTCAATCTCATTAATAATTTTTTTACTAACACTCAGTACATAATTACCATCTTCTAATTCGGCAATAGTCATGGATGCTGCATTTAATGCAGGTGCTTCTGTTAATTCACCAGTCACGGCAACTTCTAGGTCACCTCCTATGCTAGAAATAATTTTGTTTAACTTATCAAACTCATCTACAGAAATCTCAACCGATTCCATGTCTGAACTAGACTGCGAAGATGCCTCATCTATAATACTTGCAAGTTGTTCTCGAATTAAGTCATGTAGTTCTGTTCTATTCATGAGACTTCCTTATATTCGATGCCCATTTCCATTATGATTTTAGAAATTAAATCTTCCGTTTTACAATACTTATCACAGACATGAGGTTTGTCACCTACTGATTCATTCATTTTATTTAGAAATGCACCATGAGTGGACGGATTCGATACGAAGTCAAATGCAATTAGATTGAAGTCGTCTTGGACTTCTAAAGTATCACCGATTTCATTAACCGATCCCATACCACGTGAGCTAATGCCTAGTCTAATTCCGCAATTAAATAATTCTTTCAAAATATTACCTGCCGGAGTTGGTAGTATCTCAACGACTCCGACTACATTATCCCCATCCCATCCAATTTCAGTAATGTTATGTGATACGTTTTGTAAATTCACAACCGAACTATCAGGATGATCTAACTCACCTAGAGCACGTCGTTCTCGGATAAGTTCTCTGTAGTTTTCAACTTCACGAATGAGGATATTCTTTGGATACACTCTACCGTTTTGATTGATAGCACCTGCTCGTTGTAATACGCCTGACACTAATAATCTACTAGTAGTTGACTCTTGTATGACAGCTTCGAATAAGTTAGTTTCTATTAATAAATTCTGCTTCATTATACCCAAACTCCTCTTTTTCTAAATAATGCGAAGAAAACTTCAGCAATTTCTGTTCTAATTAATTTTCTAATGATATCTACATCTTTCGAAGTAATATCTTCATTTATATAATTAGATACATTTTCTAAAAAAACTTGCTCACTGAGCATTTTATTATTTGTTTTATTCTTCATGTTTAAGTGATTGTAGCTGTTCTGTTATACTATGAACTAATTCAGATATAGACTCAATATTTTTTTGTGCACGAGTATGGTATTTCATAGGAGTCAACTCATTTTCGTTCTTAACTCTACCATACCATCTAAGATATTTGCTAATTTCACGCAGTTGCCTGCGGACGTATGTAGTACCATCTGCAATTTTTCTGTAACTGTTGCGTGTGTCATCATTTTTCAACTCCAACCAACGGGTTTCATTGACGGTGTTATTGCCTAGATCAGCATTCGTGTTTAGAAATGGTTCGTTGTACTTATCTTTATCAAATTTTTCATTGGTTATTGTATACCCACTCGACTTAATTGTCTTTTTCAACCTACCCATGTCTATTTTACCTGTGGCAGAAAATGCATTCGGTGTACTGTATCCTGCGACTCCACCACTAGTACTTGCTTCTCGCATGCTACGGTAAACTCGCATAGTTTCTTTAACGATTAATCGAATAAGACTGTTAGTATCATCCATGTACTCTCTCCATTTCATCTACCATCTCGTAGTAGTATAATAATGATTGCAGTTGGGGTTCTTTAACGACTTTGCCTGATTTCAACCCAGCAAGCATCGACATGCTTTCTTTTAATTTTATAGATGTAACCTTTGAGTCAATTTTAGTTAGATGTGTTTCCAACGAAGCATGAATTGTATCAACTTCTGAGTTAACATACTCTCTAAGATTGTTAGTATTTGATAGGTTGTTTATATATTCACGCAATAGTTTTTTTTGCTTAGTACCGAGTCCCTTGTATTTCTTATTGAACTTTTCGATCAATAACTTATATGCAAGTAATCTAATGTCTTCATCCTCTGCCGAGTATGCTTCATTAACTTGAGCAAGGTCTGTCGTGTCTTCTGATCTTTTTAAGATAAAGTCTAAAACGGCAGACTCGCATAACTGTAATTGATGCAAATCCGATGTTTCAGTTAATGTATTAGATTCAAAAATTGCATATATCGACCCAAATATTTTATAGTTATTAATTGGGGTAGTTAAAAAGTTTTTTATATCGTACTTGGACTTTATTTCTTTAACTAATCGATATTTTTCTTCATTTAACTTTTCACTATTAATCTTTTTTCTTGCAACGATAACTTGCGATAGCAAACTCTCAGCTCGTGACTCTTTTTGAAGTTTATTCTTAAGTAATACTTCGTATAATTTATATTCTTTGTAGAGTTCACTATTTTTGTGAAAAAACTTCCGAATGATATTCAATGAAATATTTTCATTTACATCATCAAGGGTGTCCACTGTGACCTGTCGTGTCAGTAATTCGAAAAGAATTCCTGTGTTTTTGTACTTACTGTGTTTTATTTTTTTCATATAGTGTTTCGTGTCGGTGAAAATCCATTTATCGACTTGGGATGGATGAGTAATTGATATATAATAATGTTACTGATTATAAATATAACCTTAATTAATTATCATCTAATAGATTTTTCTCACTCAATAACCCACCAGGTGCACCTTTGCCAATATCTTTAAGTTTTTTAAGATTTAACTTATCAAGAATTCCCTCATTACGACGCAGTTCTTGCCTACCTACTGGATCACGACCCATGACATAGTCATCCTTGCCATATCGACTCGTGTCTTTGGGACGGCCACCTCGTTTACCAAACATTTCAAAATCTTTTTTAGTATAGACCCGTTTGCCTTGTTTATTTGGCACTTTCGAGTACTTATCCGTTGGATCGGCATCACTATCTTGTAGTGGTGGCAACGCACCGTCCTCTTCAGTATCGGTGTCTGCATCATTTGCGTCGGTGTCATCATCTGCGTCGGTGTCATCATCTGCGTCGGTATCTTCAGGTGGTTGTTTATCGGGATCTTTGCCCTCATTTTGAATAGTTTCTATGCGATAAGCAAATTCCATATCTTTTACGATATTATCTAACTCAGTTTGCCTATCATCTTGAGGTAAATCAAGTACATTATCATATATCCAGTCATTTGATAATAGATTCAATTCTTTAATGTCAGCTACCAGACTTATTCTCGTTGAGAGTAATTCCATCTGCTCTCGAGTATAAATCGTAGATGGGTTGTTTAGTGTCACTCTGAAGTTAATAAGTTCGTCATCGGTATATCCCTGTGTGTACAAGTGTACAATTGCGATTTTTGTTAGTTCAGATTCAACTATGCGTTGGATTCTCTCTATAGTACGAGCAAATCGAATATCTTCTTGTGCTAAAGTTGCCTTACCATTCAACCCCTCCTCATATCCAAGATATGCTTTAGGAATTTTTAACGCAGACAGTAGTTTATTTTTAAGATATTCGATATCTTGTATACCGTCATAATCAAGTCCACCAAGTTCACTAACCTCAGACCCCCCATTGGCACCACGCACTGGAAAGTAAAAGTCTTCAGTCATATTTTGCATATTGTATCTAAGGTTGTACTCTCCAGTTTCCCTATTCATATGCGGTTCTTTCTTCATCTTATTGACCATCTGGTTCATGTAGTTTTCCACTTCATTTGGTGGAATGTTACCAATGTCAATTTTAAATACTCTTTTAGATGGTGCTCGCATAATACGATGTATCAACATCGCATCTTCCATTAATTGTAATTGCTTAAATACACGTCTGCCATTTTCTAGCATAGAGTTGTGTACAACCACTCCATTTGCGATGAAGTTTGAATTGGATGATTCAACTTGAATGTCATATGTCGGCTGCGTTCCGACATGATTAATTGATGTGATTGGTTGAACGAATATACTAGAGTCATCATCGAGTGTATTATATTCGTAGGACTGTTCTTTCTCAGAACCATCTAAATAAAAGTATATACAGTGCGAGTTAACTCCATCACATATGTCAGTTATAGCATCATATCCATGTGCGTCTACTTGTGATGCTTTTATCAGTAACGTATCAAGTAGTGTAGTTACATCTTCTTTTAATTTTAAATTAGATAATTCTAATTGATATCGACTAGCACCGCACTCATCTGTAACCACCGAACCGTTGGCATCGACCAATCCACATATAAACTCCAACTTTAGATCGTCTGTTAATTCAAATACCCATGATGGTACTCGTTTAGATGTAGCACGTTTCTGTAGTCCGTTTATAAGCAAAAACTCAGATAATTCTTCTGAGTTAGACCAATACTGACCACCTGAATTTATAAGTGGGTTACTGTACTCAATTGGTGTGTTTGAGTATTTCTGTAGTAGTGACGTATAAGTATTATTCACATCTTGGTCGGTACTCAATGTAATATTGACCGATGAGTTGTTGGGTGATGTCCAACCATGACCAAGCATAAATCCAAAGAATTTACAGAACTCAGCATCTGCTACTGTTGGTAGTATTTCACTACCATCTTGCAACTCCGTATGATTACTGGTTGTTGTGGATTTTTTAGAAAGAGTTACTTCCTTACCAGTGAACTTTTTATAATTTGATACAACAAGTAAGTCCGCTACCTGTAATTCGTCTGCTCGTTTATATGAGAATTCCACACCGTTGTGTGTCAGAAATGGATGGGTTTCACTTGCATGCACATACGTATGTGAAGTTTCGATAGATAATATATCTTTATCACCCGACACCGTGGTGTGTAGCACACGTGTTAACTCATATTCAAGTGTATCGTAGTTAAATGACCAAACGTTATCATCCACATTCAGTTCATCAATTCGAGTTTGACCAAACTCAGTCATCACATATGAATTCGATGCCAGACATTTTCCATATGGTAAAAAGTTAGAATCGGACAGTAGTCTAAAGTGTGCTATCTCAAAGTTTTCATATTCATTATTTCGTTCCAATCTATGCACAAACTTAACATGATGAGGATTCTCTGGATCAGACCCTTCGACTCTATCAATCTCATGCACTGCAAGTGGCTGTACATTGATTATGCCATACTTTTCACTAATATCTAACTTTAGGAAAAAATCACCATATTTTGCTAGATTTCTAACCCAAGGCCATAAATTAAATTCTATATTTAATATATCGAAGAATAAATTGTCTAAAATTTCTTTAATATTATCATCTTGAGTTGATATAGTTAATATATTACCATGCTCATTTCGTGTAGTAGATTCGTCGGCATATATATCACATGCTGATGCGAGGATTGGATCCTGATCCATTAGTTCATAATCACGATACAACTGCTCTCGTATTGCAGAGTAACCCATCATTTCATGTCGTTTCGAGTGGGCTAATGAAGTTTTATAGACTCTACTAAATCTATCACGCAGGTAGTCATCCGCATACGATTGAGTTCGTGAAGTATCGGATATCTTTATGTCGCCTTTGCCGGTTTTACGCACGATTACATTACTGCTAAATAACCTACGCAACGCACCTCTTAGTGATTTATCTGCCATGTATTATATTATATATGTTTTCTAGAAAAAAAGTTAATCAATTATCGTATGTGAACTACACACCTACGCAAAAGCGATAGATGTGCTTCGGGCTTCATCGAAAGTGCTACCTGAGTAGTCTGAGTCTTTCTCCACCTTTGTATTGGACAGTCCCTGCCCAAATATTTTTAATCCTTCTTTTAGAACGACCTGTGAGTTTTACGCTCCATCTATAAATATAACTATTAAACTAGAAATAGCAAATTAGTTTTACTTGTCAAATAACCAACGAAAGTCTACGACTTCTCCTTTGATTTCTTGCGTATATGGATTCGATGAAATGGATGATGGTGTAAATACACCTGAGGTGGTGGTTCGTTGAATTCCATTAAGTGCCTGTCGGGTCATTTCCATACTTTCCATGCGAAGTTTCAGTGCAGTATCACGCACCCACAATGCAATCGCATAACTCATTACTAAGTCATCATGATATCCACCCATTGCTTCTGCTCTCTGACCTTTCCATATGAATGTAAATAGTTCATCTATCAGTCGAGTATCTTTTATTATAGCATCTTTTTTTCGAACATATTCATCTAACTTAGAGATGAGCATAGGTCTTGTTTTAGTTGATGTGGTGAATCCTGGAGTAGTTGGGTTCTCCGTATCTGCTCGCTTATTTATATAAGCATAATGAGTATCAACCACTTGCATGTCCTTTGATGAGTAAAATATATTAGGATACCCGATGTCTATCATTTCTTGTAATGTCGCCCAACCTACGTTTGCATTTTCCACCACAACCAATGCGTTATTCCACTCACTTCCAACTAGTGTCAGCATCCGTCCAAATTCTTTTGTGTCTATTTTTGCTTTAAACGACGCAACTTGTCTGAGGGTTTCTACTTCTAAAACATTAAATGTGGAAAAATCAGATGCATCACCTCGAGCAACGTCGGCTGATACGATGTAGTTCATAGCATAGTCAGGATACTCCCATAACCAATAACTCTGCAACATGCCACGTTTTTCGATAGGATCGCATACGTGAGTATCTCGATACCACTCTAGTACGTCTCCAGGCACAATACTGTCACCCGATGACATAAAACTACAGTCACACTCTTGTGCTGCCAGCTTAGGCCCTAATACATCGTCTTGTTCGTCCCGCCATGCTTGGTCTCGGTCGGGATGTAGACTCCAGTGTAGGTTGATCGTATTAAACCTATTAGTCCCGTCTTTGGCACCATTCCACGTCTTGTGAAACCACCCACCCATACCATTCGGAGTTGACAGTGCGATACATTTACCACCTGTTGCGAGTGTCTGTTGGGCAGATGCCCATATGTCATCGATGTAATCTATAAAGGCACATTCATCGAGGACTAATAGCGATACAGATTCAGAACGACCTGCGTCAGGAGAACTTGCAACTGCTTTAATAGACGATCCATTTGCAAAAACAAGGGATAACTTATTATCTTCAATGGTGGTTCCACGCAACCACTTAGGTAATGATTCTTGTGCATATCGAACTTTAGTAACTAAGTTCTTCGCAACATCTTGTTTGGTTGCAATAATAAGAACTTTTTTATCTTTCTGAAATAACATTAACCACAATGCGTATGCAGCGGTCAGTGTCGACAGTCCCATTTGACGTGCCTTGAGTATTACATTATAATCGTTCTTTACAAGTTGATCGAATGCCAGTTCTTGAAATCTATATGTATCAAACTTTATCTTACCCTTCGTTGGGTGTGATATATAGATATACTTTTTAAAAAAATAGATGGGGTCACGTGCACATCGCACGTACTCTTCTCTAATTAGTTTCTTATAGTTTACGTCAGAACTCATTTTTTAATTAATTAGTTATATATCTATATATATCTAACTACATTAAAATTTGATTAGATTATAATTAAATCCAACTCCAATATACGGTAAAAAGTTTGCACCATTGAACTGCATACCACTACTAACTCCGAATCCAAATCTACGTGACTTTGGGTGAATTCGAGATTTTTGAATAACAGCTCCTTGTAAGTTTGTGATTTGAACATTGTCCAAAGGACTCCTTACAAAAATAGTGTAAATATCGTCATACTCTCGGATGCCTGTGATAAGTGATAATTTTATCACATTGTCGGTTATTCTAGTACTAATATTGTATGGGGTATACAACAGACTATCCCATCTAAATTCTACATATCCTTTTATGAAAAAATATGTGGAATCTCTATTAAGAGACGATTGAAAGTTTACGGTGAATGCGTCGTTTATCTGAGTTACTGACGTTTGAGACAAATATACCGTATCTGACTTTACTACAACAGATGTCTTAATAATAGTTTTGACATTACCACGTTCCTTTTCCAACTCCGCAAATAAAGAATCACTATATACTTTCAATGATTTTTTATCAGATACTAGTGCCTGTCGTTCAAATCCCAACTCACCTGTGGTTGTCTCATAGGTGCGAACAGAGTCACGCAATGCATTGACGTTCTCTAATCTATTTTTTGAAATAGATTGTTCATCGAGATATGCACCTCGGTACTTAGCGATTCCTAGACCTAGTATAACTACTAGTATAAATAATACATATCGTTGATTGTCAGGCTTTGTTATGAAATCAAAAAATGATTTTAGTAGTGGAATTATTAAACTCACGGAAAGTCCCCTACTATAAGTTTAGCAACAATTCCAATTAATGCCATTACAATTATCCATAATAACTTAACCACATTTTTTTTAAATGAAACTAGGTTATTATGAGAACCGACTATGTCATTATTAATAACATCATCAACTGCTTGTTGTATTTTAAAAAAATCTGCTGGATTAATTAATGCTTTATCCAATAAATTAACACGCACCGCTAGTCCAGTCTCAGGGTCTAATATTCGTTGTTGCAAGACCCGGACTTTATCGTCGATTTGTTTGATGTGATTTGCTATATTGTCTATGTTATTTTGTATAACATTTAACTCACCATTCGGCAACCTCTTTCTGAGCAACTCGAGTTGAACACTCAGTTGCGATAGTAATTCGGTGTTAGTGTCATTCAATTCGCTCATTGTATTTTGTATAATACTCATCTATTACATTATGTAACTTTCTTCTATAAGTATCAAGGCTTTCCGCATATTCATCGATAATCTCATCAAAATTTATGTCAGACGACCATCGTTCTCTAGTTCCGTCCGACATAATAAATTCAGGGTTTTTCTTTGCGTTTTCTTTGAAGTCTTGAAACTGATCTTCTTGATCCCGTAACCAACTCTGTGATGATTTAATTCGCTTCTTCCATGTAAATTGCTCAAGTGTACCATCTTTGCGCATGGTATTATGGTCATCAACCATACAGTCAAGGCAAGTGCCATTGTTATAGTACGCAGTTGTTCCTGACTTTCCCCTTATAACTCCACTACATCGAGGACAGAATGTTGGTATACGAACATCATCAAATCTTGTTATATTTGTGACAGTACCATTTTCCATTTTAGTCCAGGTTTTTCCATTATGCTCCCACGTATCCCCAACTTTCTTACCCTTTGAACTTAACCCTTGCTTACCATTACCAAATCCAACTTGGACAGCTTTTTGTATATCCTTGCCTTGTAGTAATGTCTTTAAATTATCTATATTTTTTGTATCCATAACCTTGTATTAATTGTATGTGAACTGCCCATCCACACCAAAGGTGATGTGATGGACTTCGGAGGTCATAGGCTCACCTAATGATGACTCCTTGCTCTATTCTATAAATATACATATCTATTGAATATTGTATATATTTTTTATTTCATGTAATTTCGAATTTCCAATCACAAAATGAATTACGCTATAATAAATAGGAAGGAGGTCGGCGTCATCTACCTCACTCAATGCGTCTTGTATAGTTTTTATAAACGAGGCACTTGCATTAATTTTTTCAGAAGAAATAATGTATTTTGACATAGGTATAGATTCTTTATTTCTTTCAAGTAGTTGAGTTTCATGTAGTATTACCTCATGTAATGCAAGTAACTCACGTGTGACAATTTCCTTTACCTCGTCACACGGCAGTTGAATACGGCCTTCTGTATTCATATCATTGTATATTACATCAAACACTTCATGTACGTATCGGAACGTCCGAGGATTTCCGGTTCCCTTATTGATAAATAAGTAATCATTTAGTTTCTCAATAATTTTTGTAAAATTCTTAAGTATATCAGCACCAAAGAATATATTTTTCTTTATCCTAGACTTAGCTGATGTAATTGCACGAGTGACCTTGCTTGAGTTTTCGGATGCTACTTTATTTATTTCAGAAAATGAATCTTTGTCCACTATCTTTACCACGAGATTGTTTGCAAAATCACGCACAATAACACCCTCTGGCTCACCATTTCCAATGTGAGACACTGTACCCTTTACAAAATAATTTATAAACTGTAACTTAATATTATCTTTGATTGTCTGTATTTGAGTTGTTACCTCAGTTTTCAATTGCTGAGTTGCTCGTTTGCGGGATCCTAATAAGGTTACATTGTCGGAACTTAGTTTACGTAGATCGTCAATTGGTTTGGTATTTATCTCAAACCCACTAATATCAACTTTATTTTTTACAACCACCACCCACCCACCAACATCGTGTAGTGTGCATGCAATGAATTCGAGAATATCGTCGGACGTAGGTAATTCTAATATAGAGTTACCACCAAGCAGTACGTCAAATACCACAATAGATTTATTGGAAGCATATTGCACAATGTTTGTCTGTGAGTTAGGCATTATTTCACAAAATACTTGAAAGTTAAATTCACCAGAAATGTCCAACTTAAATTTAATGAAGTCGTATATTTCACTTAATAAACTTGAGTTGCACTCTAGTATATCATGATACTCACGCAGTCCTTGCATGAAAGAAAAGTCTGCATATTCACTCGAAGATTTAATTGGGAGTGATCGTTTGGTCTTAGTATACAATTCCCCATCCAGACCACGTCCAAACGAAAAGTTCTGTCCGTCTATTTTCTCGGATACTTCTATGGTATCAGTTGAATCTTTTATAAAATTATCTACAAATAGTAAAAAATTTTTGGTAGATAGTTCATCCATGTGAACTATCTTTTCCATATGCGATACACTGTCTAACGTCATGTTACCAGTTCTCCTGCATGAATGGGAATATACTTTCTATATAGGCAACGAATCCATCACCCCACATGACATTTGCCTTGTTTGTAGTAAAGCTTTTACGCATGTCGTGAAAGACACCAATCACGTCAGTCTGTTGAATTTTATTTTCATCTAATTGTTGACGTATGAACTGCATGGCACTTGTGAATGTACCGAGTGATGATATGCAATTGTTTGTAGAAAATCTACGATCTAACTCATCACGCCACGGAGTCTCTATATAAACTCTGTTAAATAATAAATCAATTAAAACTTCATACCCGAACGGCACTTTACTAAAATGACCAAATGCAAATCGTGTATTCAATACACCATCGATGGACAAATAGCTCCGTAAGTAATCAATACCTGTGGTAAAGGTGGTCTCTAGTATGTCAATTAACTCAGCAGTTTGTCTTTTCTTTTCTACTAATCGGAATCTTCTAGTTTTTTTGCGGAGAATTTCAATCAATGCCTCCGTGTCCAACATGTCGTCATTCCATAGAAACTGCTTAAACCCATTCTCTGCAGCAGACAGTCCATTTGCCTTGACGAGTGATTTAATTAATTCCGACCTATGAGCGCCCTTAATAGGTAGTCCTGATTCGTGTGTGGGTGCTTCATCCGACCAATATTTGAATTCATACATATATGAATGTATATCACCACCATAGGATGGGTTTGCTATCATTAAATCTATTTGATAAAACTTTTCATTAAATGGATATTTAATGCTCACAATGCTACCAAAACTAATAAATGAGTCGATTCCATGACCTGTCATTCGCTCAACAAGTTTGGTCGTTGCATCTCGATTATCCGTGATTGCAGTTGCGATTAAATCTATATCACTACTCTCGTCCTTTGCATTTGAAAGTCCAATGAGCATGGCACGGGTACTGCCGAGTGCTTGAATCGTATCTGTATCGAATATGGGTATATCGGATGTGGATACCCCCGACGATAGTATGAATCGTGTGAAGTCATCAACTATGTCTTTTGTGTTGTCAGACGTAACATATGAAATGTCTGAAAATCTCTTTCCTACGACCAATCTTCCCAGAGAATAATTTTTTGGCATACTAGATGTCTATATTTAAAATGTATTAAGTTGATCATTAATATAGACAATCTGGGTGGTAATGTCAACTATGTTTAGCTACATCAATTACAATTTTACCATCCTGTGTAGTTACACTAAATGATTCAGGTGATATATTTGTGTAATATTGCTCATATCGCTTGATGTGCTCTTTTAAGTTATTTTCAGTTGTCGATAGCTTAGTGTAGTACTCTGGATCATTCGTGAGGTTGTCTAGTACGATTTCAGCTGCCGTTATATTATTGCGAGTGTGTACACGTTCGACCGATATTCCCATTTCGAATTGATACTTGATATCATCTATAGACACTCCATGCTTTTTTGAAATATCTAATATGTTAAGATCATCCCCAACTCCGCCACGCACCTTATCTATATGTGACACATAGTTATTGGACGTGTCTTCCCCAACTCCACCACCATCCATAGCACCGTCTGGTAATTCACCGATCGACGGATTTATTACACCAAATGCTCGAGTTGATCCTGTATATTGAGTTTGTATCGGCACTGCCTCGTTCGTAGTATCTGATTTGTTTATATGGTACTTATCCCAATTCAACAAAGTCGAGTTGATAGTCTCAGTCACGACGTATTGGAGAACTTCATCAATACCACTCATTTGCTCCTTAGTTAGTGGAACTCTATACATTTTACCTGCACCTATTGCGTAATCTATATTCCTACCCTTACTTTCAACAAATCCAAATTCTTTATAAAACTTGATGAGTCTGTTTCGTGAAGTGGTGCCATGATGCTTATCTGCGAGTCCAGGTGTCAATATAATTCGTTTACCGTGCGTATCTGCATAATCAATCAACGACTGCATTGCTTCAGTACCTGTGCCTTTTTTTTGAGCATCTTTTTTTACTATGAGTGAATCGAGGTAAATATCATTATTTTTTTCATATAGTGCAAAAGTATGTAAGTCTAATCGTTTTTTTATTTCAGATGCGAGCGTTTTGATATTTTCATTAATATGCTCGAACGATAGCTTTTGGTTACTTGTCTGAAAGTTTCTCTTTCTCATTATAGTTTTTGCGATTAGTTGATTTGCCATTTTAACAAATGGTATATTAATATTCGTTTTTTTATCAGACAGTACGATTTCTGAGTACTTCTTTAATACATTTATAAGAGATTCTTTATATGGAATCAGTCTATCAAAAAAATCAATAAGTTCATTTCTACTGATAGGTTTTTCATTTCTAGGGTCTAGTAGTCTATCAAAAAAATGTCTAGTTCTTAAGTTTATGTCAATTGGATTGAATTTAGCGTCTGCATAGTTGTCAATGAATGCCACGTCTGATTTGCTGATATCTTCACCCAACCCAGCCTTATCGTACTTAGTACCGAATTTTTCTAATTTATCAAATGCACGAAATGCTTTGAGTTTTTCTTGCTTTTTGGGACGCATGTCATTTAATAGTTTAAACTTCATATGATTCTTTACAATATAAAATACATTCGCAAGGTTAGCACCCATATCTGTTATCCAATCTGAATATTCTTTTACTAAGGCAGCGGATACTTTTTCATGCCCAATATGTTGAACTATGCCTTTTTTTGGATTAAAAACACCAGTTTCATCCTTGCCTATGTCATGAAACATCGCAGCGATTGCTAGGTCAATATCATCAGACTTCAATGCACGTGTAACTACCATTATGGTATGCTTCAATGTGTTCCCCTCGGGATGCTTATCAGGTCGTTGTGGTACTTGCTTCAATCCATATACACGTGTCTGTAAGTCCTTTGGCATCTTATCAAAAAGACTTCGAAAGTCCTTTACACCAATATCAGTTAATTTTGACTCATTCATAAATTTATCATACTCCATACTTTTTATTTTAGATGAAATTTCGGCACCTTTGAATCCGAGTGAGGTGACTTCATTACCAGACACTGACAGTTTAAATCTTGCATACTTTTCTAGTGGAGTTTTTGTAAATTTACCCCATTTAATTATTCTATTTACATCTAATGTTGTATCTTGTTCTGCCTTTTTATAAGAAAATATATGCTTAGGATTAAACCTAGATAGCGCAATTAATACTTTAACATCATATGCTTCTTGCTTTTCATATTTGATATCTTTTAAATACTCATACACCTCACTTACTTCATACGACTTTAGTAAGTGCGCCACCTGGAAGATATAATCATTGCTTTCAATAAAGTCAGTATCGCATTTCATGTTAGGAAATATTTCTGACAGCATTCCAAGGTCGTCGACTGCTTTCAAGTATTTCACGGTACTTTTGGCCGATGTGATTGATTTAATGAACTCATCTCGAATTCGTTCAGGTGATACATCATGTAATGATGGGTTATCTATGATTGCCTTTTTAATAGCTACATCAAAGTTTCCATCGAATTTTGCATAAAATCGAAGTGCTCTCAGTTTTCTAAGAGAGTCTTCTTCAAACCTGCTCGATGCATCTCCAACGGTGCGAATTATGTTATTTTTTAAATCAGAAACACCTCCAACCAAATCAATGACTTCGTTAGCATCAATGTCATAAAATAATGCGTTGATAGTCAAGTCACGTCGTGCCACGTCCCCCTCTATATCGGTAAACTCAACACTATCAGGTCGTCTACCACCACTCATATCTTTTCTGAATGTGGTGATTTCTTCACCATCCACTACGATGACTCCGAATTCTTCACCAACGGTAGTGTATTTTAAATTGGAATTGGTTGCAATTTGTTTAATTTCAGTGGGAGTTGCGTCAGTAGTTAAGTCAAAGTCTTTTGGGTCTTTGCCTAGTAACGCATCTCGCACGGCACCACCAACTACATACAGTTTCTTACCAGCCTGCTTGAATGCGGTGTGAATTGTAATCACATTATTAGGTAAATGTAACTTCAATGGGTGTGTAGACTCTATGAGTTGTTTATTCTCAGTTACATTTTTCATATTCTTAGCACCTTTTGATGACAGTGACTTAGTAAGTCGTGCTTGTTGCTTGGATTGTGCGAATTCCCAACCCATAGTTGCAACCGTTCGAGCGATGTGAGATTTCCACTTATTATAGGCACCAATTCCATAAATATCTTGTTGGTTAGTTGGCGTGTTTACACCGAAATCTCCGGCAGGGAAGTAAGAAACAGAGTCAACAGGCCCATTTGGATATGTGGGTGGTTCTAGTGCCAATTCCATATCATCATCTACCATATAATCAATGATAGACCAACCTGTTTTTAGAAAACTAACTAAATCTGCCTTTGTCGCACTCTTATACGCATCGAAGTTGGGATATACGAAGCCTGGCCCATCATCTGGTGAGATTGTTTCAAGTAAGTTATCTTTGTTTGACAAAATCCATAATATAATATCAGATTCATCTAAATTAATGTCAGTTAAGTCTATTTTATTTATATTATCCATTATATTACGTGTGATGCGACTCCAAATATGCTAAACGTATCTTGTCCATGGAAATAAATATACAACTATGTTGGTATTTCAAGATTAATCTCCACTACCCGACGCAATTGTTTGTAATTCAATGACTTGATCTTTTAGTTCTTTAATCGATTCGATTAGGATAGCAATAATCCCATCGTAATTAACCGACTTATGACTTCCATTATCCGTTACGAGTCGTGGTGCTACTAATTCAACTTCTTGTGCAACTACACCATAATCCGAAATTAGTCTCTTATCAGTCTCCGATCTTAGTGAGTTTTTGGGACTATCTAACTTCCAATTGAACGAATGTCCTATTAGTGATGATATTAGGTCGAGTGATCCTGTTATTGGTAGTATGTCTTGCTTATACGTAATATCGGACGGAGTGCCGTTCTGCGTAAGTGATCCGTCAAATACTACAGAACCGTTACTGTCAAACGAGTATCTAAGAGTCGAAACTGCTGCGTTATTACCAGTTCCAATGAATAATCTCGACGGAGACGATTCCCCATCATTCCAGATGTTAAATATAGACCCCACTCCTACTGGTTGGAATGATAAGAATCCGTGGTTGGCACTATCTAGATCATAAGTATCTCCGACTTGAATACCACCTTTAACTCGGAGGGTTTTGAAATTCGCACTATCTGGTGAAATTTGAACCCATTGCGCAGTCCCGACTTTCGATAAAAATCCACCACCATTTATAACTGTGCTATTAGATGAACTTATTCCATTTATTGTAATAGATGTACCAGTAATCGAAACTCCCGCTGATGGGGGATTACTGTTATATATTCTATTGGTATTTTCGAAGAGTGTAATATACGTTATTCGGAATCTTAATGTAAGTGTACCAGTTGTAGTAATGTCACTCGTCAGTGAAAGTGCACCTGACGGGATAGATACGGTCGATTCCACCCCACTATACCGAAGTGGGTCTAATTCTACGACAGTATCTGACCCGTGTGCTGAAGCACTTCTGATATTTGATGCTGCAATTTCAGTACCATTTCTATATAGCACAAGCTGAATAGAAATGTGCGACTGCGCCACACTGCCACGTGCTATGGCACGTAACGCATTGGATGGTACGGTGCATGAAAATGTGTATGATCCAACCCCAGCAGTGCCAATAACTATATTAGATGTGAGGGTTGATAGTACAGTCGTACTAGATATTGGACTTCCTGATGTAACAGTTGCAGCTGTTAAACTGCTAGATACTGCAGCAGAATATCCACTAACAGCTGGTGATGGTAGTGTTGTTGAATTATTAGCAATAAATCTAGGAGCACCCGATGTATCTCGTACTTGTATTTGATTTGATGCAATTAATACACTACCATTGTCCGATGTCGAATCGAGTGTATTTTGGGTGATATTAAATCCACCAATTTTACCTGAATCTGCTGTAATACTTCCACTGATAGATAACGTGCCACCACTGAATGCTAAATGTTCTCCAGATGGGTCGCCAAACCTAACAGCACCACCCCCTTGAAAGTAGTATCCAATTCCTGCGTCAAACGCAGTCGCATTTACACTCCGTATTAATCCAGAGTTAGGAGCATCAGTACTACCCATAACCAATCCAAGTGTTATCGTAGCATCTTGTGCAAGTAATATATCAGTTGCGACTGATTCAAACTGAGCACCGAA
>Ga0208903_1000513_pt1 | contig 30663 bp, 22 predicted proteins | sample AntAceMetag02UKJ_FD_184769 | JGI IMG/M metagenome (GOLD analysis project Ga0208903, IMG submission 184769) | Saline lake microbial communities from Ace Lake, Antarctica - Antarctic Ace Lake Metagenome 02UKJ (SPAdes) (version 2) | ecosystem: Environmental > Aquatic > Non-marine Saline and...
ATTTAGGTGAGATTTTCTTAGAACCTTCGAGCACCATGATAGAAGATGCTGAGGTGTTGGGGGGTAAAGAACTCATGAGATTAGAGATAGACAAGCGAGTGTTTGATGTCTCTCAGAATATTACTTCCGCTGGTGGTTCTGCTAATGAGGTATTAGAGAATATTCCTTCGGTAGAAGTAGATATTGATGGAAATGTGAGTTTAAGAGGTAGCCAAAATGTAACTGTTCTTATCGATGGAAAACCATCTGGTTTAACAGGCTCTTCTCGCCAGGCTGTACTGGACCAATTGCCTGCGAGCAGCATAGAATTTGTGGAGATTATTACGAATCCTTCTGCTAAATATGATCCTGATGGAATGGGCGGGATTATTAACATAATATTGAAGAAAAATAAACTCTTTGGTTATGGCGGAAATGTAAGTATTACGGCTGCTACAGGCGATAATTATAACGGGTCTTTCAGTGTGAGTAAGAGAAACGATAAGCTAAATATTTTTGCGAATTATGGTTTTAGATATGCAGATAGATTCAGCGAGAGAAAGACAGATAGAATCACTTATGACGATACTCGTTCTACAGAACTAATCCAGGAAGGAAAGGGAAGCAAGGTCAGCTTTAGCCATAATATGGGCTTAGGAACGGAGCTTTACCTATCCTCTAAATCTACTTTATATCTGAACGGTACTTACCAGATTAAAGAAAGCAATGATGAAGATCGAAATGAGTTTTTAATCTTCTCAGATATGAATAATTTAAGTTCAAAGGAGGAATATTTTAGAGAAAACACAGAGAAAGATTCAGGAAATAGCATAGACCTAAATCTAGGTTATGAGCTAAGTTTTATCCCTAGACAAAAAGTGCTTTCTGTAGATTTTTCATATTCAAATAATAGCTCAGAGGAAGTAGGAATATTTAATGAATTTGAAAACATTGTTAGAACATTCGATTATATAGAAAGAAATGATATCGGGGGCAGCTTTCAGTTTTATTCTGGACAGTTGGATTACATAGATAGGATAGGAGAAAAATGGAAATTAGAAACGGGGGTTAAAAGCACACAGAGAACTGTAGGGGATGACTTTAGGGCTTTCACCAATTCTAGTACTTCTGATATCCTCTTGCTAGACATCAGCAGGTCTAATGATTTCGAGTATGAAGAAACTATTATGGCTGGTTATGCGATAGTGGGAAGAAGCATAGGGAAAGTAGGTGTTCAGGTAGGGCTAAGAGCAGAGCAGGCGCTTACAGATTCGTACTTGGTGACTACAGATTCACTTTTTGAAAACGATTATTTCTCCTTGTTTCCGAGTGGACATTTAAAGTATCAGCTTAGCAAAGAAAAAGAACTCATGCTAAGTTATAGCAGAAGAATAAATAGACCTAGAACTAGGCAGTTAAACCCATTCACAGATTTCTCTAATCCATTACTTATAAGAGTAGGAAATCCTTTTTTACTACCTGAGTATGTCGATGCTGTAGAGGCTTCATATAGCTTTAGAACTAAGGCATTTCAGTTAATGACTTCCGTTTATTATAAGCAGGTGAATAGTGTGATGAGCAGATTCGTTAGTGTGGCAGATGATGTTTCTACCGTGAGCTACCAGAACTTAAACAACTCCGTAAATCAGGGCTTAGAGGTTATTTTCACTTGGAAGAAATGGGAGAAGTGGAATATGATGCTTAGTGGGAATGCGTATAAAACAGCGAGTGATGGGTCTAATGTAGACAGTGATTTGTCTAACGAAGGGTATGCCGGAAACGCCAATGCTAATATTACCTATAAAAACAAGGGCTGGCAGGCCCAAGCATCTGCGCGTTACAGGTCTCCTGTTGTTATACTTCAGGGAAAAATTCAGAGTATATTCTTCTCTGACTTAGCGCTGAAAAAAAACATACTGAAAGAGAAAGGATCCTTAGGTTTAAGGGTAAGTGATATGTCGGATTCTCGGGAATTTAATTTCGAAACTTCAGGAAGTAACTTCGAACAGAAGGGCAGAAGGAAGATAGAAAGCAGAAACGTTTACCTTAGTTTTTCTTATAATTTTGGAAAGTTAGAGAATAAAAAGAAAAGAAATAGGGGTGGCTCTAGCGAAGAGGGAATGGATGGGATGGATCTATAGCTTACTCTTCAAAAGGACTTCTGAGTTCGGCAGGTTCAAAGTCTGTTCTGCTAAAAAGCCAATTTAGAAAATCTCTTTTCCAGGTTTTTTTCGAATGAAGAAAAATAGAAGTTTCTATAGGTAAAGCTCCTAAACTAGATTTGGCCACAGGAGCTGTTCTTCCGAATTTAACTTTATTCATCTTATGCTCGATTCCAATTTTCACCATATCTACCAGCATTCTGTGGTATACGCTGTAAGTAGAGTTTTCCCTGTATCTCTGAATAGCCAAGTGTATATAGTAATCTTCTTCTTTTCTAGCTGCTATAAAGTAACCGGCTATTTCCTCTCCATCCATATACACATATGCTCTCCAGCACGGATTTTCTCTTTCTAAATGATTGGTAACTGTATTGAGGTCAAAATGATCAAAATGAAATCTATATTTTTCACTAGCTATTCTATATAACTCAGTGAGCTTATCCATATTGGATTTCCACCACTCTTGAGTAGGTTCTAAAATGGTGAGATGGTCGGTTTTATTAAGAAGAGAGTTAGCTCTCTTTCGATACTTCTTTTTTAAGGCACTTTTGTACTCCTCGAATGATTCCCAGCTTATGTCTAAGCTGAAAGATTCTTCTGTAGGAACGTAAATCCATGGACGTTGGAAATACCTTTTTTCTCCACTTTTAAGAAGGATGTACTGCTGTTTAACTCCTTTGGTCTTAGTAATAGCTATACCTGATTTTAAAAGAAACTCCGTCTTTTCTCCTTCACTAAAAGCAGTATTGAATTTAAAACCCAATGCTCCGTCTAATATTTTATCACCACACAGTAAAAGCCGGATATTCCTCATTCCTGCCACGAATTTTATAGCAGAAATCAAATTTTTCACGAAACTAGAAACATCTAAAGAATTCTCTTGAAAAGTGAAAGTCACTTCTTCGAATAGAGCTACGCCAGCTATCTTAGAATCTTTTCTGAAAATTACTGACCACAATTTAGTGCCGAACCCCTTTCTATGCTCTATGTTTCCTAACCCCAAGACAGGATGTCTATCACCCACAAAACGAGCCCATTCAGATTTTTCTTTCTCTGAATTTAACGTTGTTATTTCGAATTGAAGGTTTGCCATGTTGAATGTGTCAAAAATAGTGACCTTCCATTCACGGAAATCTGTTACTTTGTAAATAAACTATAAAAAATTGGAAGGCAGAATTGTATTTATCGATGGGTATTGTGTGCTTTGCAATAGGCTGGCCAATTATATCCTCAAAAACAATAGAGATGAGTCCATTTCTGTGGCCTCTCTTCAAGGTAAAACAGCAAAAGAAAGCCTGCCTAAAGAAAAATTGGAGTCAGTAGACAGTGTCCTTTATTGGAGAAATGAGAGGTTGTATGATAAAAGCTCTGCGGCACTTTATGTAATGTCAGATATAGGAGGATGGAGGAGCGTGCTAAAAATTCTTTTTGTTTTCCCTAAATTTTTTAGAGATTGGGTGTATGATAAAATTGCTAAGCGCAGGTATGAATGGTTCGGAAAAAATGATTCCTGTGAGCTTCCAGATGAATCCACGAAAACCAGAGTTTTAGACTAATGATTCGACCCGCTCTTACCTCTGATTTACCTCAGCTTCTAGAAATCTTGAATGCAGCTATTCTTAACTCGACAGCCGTATATGAATACGATAATTGGAGCCTAGAGAAAATGTCCGTTTGGTATGAGTCCAGAATATCAGAAGGTTTTCCAGTAATCGTTTTTGAGGAAGAAAATAAGGCGGTAGGGTATGCCACTTTTGGTTCATTTAGAAAAAGAGTAGCCTACAGATTTACAGTCGAGCATTCTGTGTATGTCCACGAAAAGTTTAGAGCTCGAGGCATGGGAAAAGAATTATTGACTGAACTCATTAGCCTAGCCATATCTCATGGAGCTCGGTCTATGATAGGAGTGGTGGATGCAACCAATATAAGAAGTATCACGTTCCATAAACAGCATGGGTTCCATGAGGCGGGACTCTTAAGAGAAGTAGGTCATAAATTTGACATGTGGTTGGATGTAGCTTTATTGCAACGCATGCTGTAACCTTAAATTCTCGATAATGAAAACTATCTACGCTTTAGCACTTTCTATGCTAGTATCTACTCTTGGTTTTTCTCAAAATTTCGAATGGGCTCAATTAATCGATTTTCCAAATGCTAATGAAGTCGCGGCCATGGATGTGAATAGTTCAGGGCATGTATATCTAACTGGAGTCTACGGTGAAGGCTTTTCTCTGCCTTATTTAGGAGAATCTTATATAATAAAAACGGATGGAGATGGAGCGCAATTATGGGTGAAGTATTTGGGCTCAGAAATCATCATTGGTGACTTAGTTTGTATAGGTGAAGATGTGGTGGTTGTAGGACATTCATTTGATGTGATTCAGTGCGATGGAGCAGTGCAGGTGGATTCATTTGATGGGTCTTCCATGTTCATGGTCAAGATAAACTCTGATGGTACTATTGGATGGTTAAAGAATTACCCGAATCACTACGGTCAGTTTGCTCACCTGGATTATGATGATGGTATCATAGCGTTGCAATGCAGTGGAGCATTCAATTCAGGAAATCACATCATGCATTTCGATACGGATGGGAATGAGATCAACGATTTAGAAATAGATGATTATATCATAAATGAAATAGCATATTACAATGGATTCACATATGTAACAGGAGGAACTTCCTTCGGGCAGGGAGTACAAATAGGAAGCGTAGATATTCCCGCACCAGCCACCGAATCTTTAAGTTTTGTTCTAGCTTTCGATGAGAGTTATTCAGCAGTATGGGGTCATGCAGGTAATACTATTAATAGTTTAGATAATCAAATAGTAGCTGGAGAAAGCGGAGTCTATTCTTACCAGTCAATACTTATTCCAGATATTTTTTCTTTCACTTCCAGAGTTTGGAAGTTTGATTTTAATGGAACTTTACTAGAAGAAATAGCTCCACCAGTTTATACGAATGCCGTATCGTTATATCCAGACTTAGCTTTAAGCGATTGTCACCTCAGTCTCTTTGTACAGAATGACTTCAACTTCGATAACCATGAACTTATCATTTTCAATCATGACTTAGAGGTTCTAGATGAGAAACAAATCAACGGAGATTCTAATTTATATAGCGGGCAAGTAGCCACACATGAAAACCAGATATACATTTCACATGTGCATACAGCTGATTTAGATTTCAATGGGGAAGTAGAAATAATAGATTTCTTGGATGATGCTATCCAGTATCCATATTTGGCTAAGGTAACCGTGAGTGAAACTTGTGGAGAGGTACAAGTTGGTGACTGTGAAATAAATAACTTAATAGTAGAACAGCATGAATGTATCAATGGAGAATTCATGATTGATTTTGAGTTCTTCGCTGAAAATGTTTCTGACAGTTTTTATGTTTCAGGAAATGGGATGGATTATGGCTCATTTGTTTATGGTCAGAATTTTTATACAGTCGGCTCTTTTATAGGAGATGGAACTTCAGTCTATGAGCTAGTTATAACAGACTCAGAAAATGAAAATTGTTCTGGGTTTATTGAATTTGGGGCCCAAGAATGTCCAGTGGGAGATTGTTTTATTGATGATTTAGAAGTGTTCGATATGGAGTGCGATACAGACTCCACTTACTCTATGACATTTAATGTAGAAATCGTAGATCCAGGAAATGAGTTTATAGATGTATGGGTAAATAATGAGTTCTGGGATTTTTACGAAATAGCCGCACTGCCTATTACCATTACTGGAATAATTCCTAGAGAATCTGATTATGACATTATTCAAATCTGCGTAAATGATAACGAGTTTTGCTGTGTGGTTTTAGAATACATGGTTCCAGATTGTATAGATGATGGAGCTTGTTCTATTTCAGAGTTAGAAGTGTTCGATATGGAATGCGATACAGACTCCACCTATTCTATGACTTTTAATGCAGATGTAATTAATGGTCCATCCGATTTTATAGAAGTATCGGTAAATAATGATTTCTTGGGAGTATTCGATATCAGTGAGCTGCCAATCACAGTAAGCGGAATTACACCTAGAGATGCTGAGGAAGACATCATCATGATTTGTGCAGGTGATTTAGATGCCTGTTGCACAGCTATAGAATACGTAGCTCCAGATTGCTTGATAGATAATATTCAAGAAGTAGAGCAGGAGTTTTCAATCTACCCGAATCCAGTTTCAGAAACACTATTTATTCAATCCGATTCTAGTTTGATAAACCCAAGAGTAATCATTTATGATTCTGTGGGAAGAGAGGTATTGGTTCATTCTGGAATTAATTCACAGCTATCGGTTTCTATGTTGGCGAGCGGTGTTTACCAGCTAGCCATCTTCGAAGGAGAAAACAGAGTATTAATTACAGAAATCATAAAGAGATAAACGTTTTTTAGCTATTTGAAGCTCTCACCGCATTGATGTCAAAGATCAAATCAGGATTTTCTTCGAAGGCCGTTCCAATAACGATTAGGTCAGCACCAGCAGCATAAGCCGCATCGGCTTGTTCAGGAGTTTTAATTCCGCCACCTACTACTAAAGGAGCAGAAACAGACTGGCGCACTGCAGAAATCATTTCTGCAGAAACAGGTTTAGCAGCTCCTGAGCCACCATCTAGGTAAAACATTTTTTGTCCCAGCATTTCAGCAGCCAGAGCCGTAGCAGCAGCTATCTCAGGCTTGTCGTAAGGCAGTGGTTGCGTTCCAGATATGTAAGAAGCAGTAGTGCTTTTACCACAGTCTACAAGCATATAACCAGTAGAAATAGTCTCCAGTCCATACTGCTTAATTAATGGAGCAGCTATCACATGCTGCCCTATAAGAAGCTCTGCATTCCTTCCAGAAATTAGAGAAAGAAATAAAACAGCGTCAGCACCTTTTCTCAGTTGAACAGGACTTCCTGGAAACAATACACTAGGAATAGAAGTGAGCGTTTTAATATCGTTGAAGCACGCGTTCAGATGGTCTTCAGTCATCAAGCTTCCGCCCACTAAAAACAGGTCTACACCGCATTGAGAAGCCATAGAAATAATGTGCTTTCTCCTTTCAGAATCACCCAGTTTATCAGGGTCTAGCAGAACCGCTAAGCCCCGCTTTTTAGCAGACTGAATAGATGTTATGTGGTTGTAAACGTTCACCAGAAGCAAATGTACAAGATTAGGATGGTTTACTGCTTAAAAGTTATGCCAATTGAACTTTAAAATGCCACTTTAGAAATTGACTTTTAGATGAAGATAAAGGGAAAAAGGAATAAATTATATGAGGCGTTTTTAAGGTCTAATAGGTGTTATTTAAACCACAGATTATTTTCCTTAATGAAAGTGGCAGTAGAAGCCTCCAATATCACATGCCCCTTGTTTAGGAGATGTAAAGTTGCCAGTGATTTATTAGAAAGTCTTTCCATGAATTTCTGAGCCAAGCTATGGTGAATCACTCTGTCGTGTTCTCCGAATATGAACGTAATGGAGATTTCGTGTTTTTCTATTCCGCGTTGCAACGCGTTTAAATCAGGAAGAAAACGCCTGTACACTCTATGCACATCATACACTAGTTCCCTTCTCGTTTTATCACCCACATGATAATGCACGAACTTATTTAACCGAAGAGGAAGCACATTGTACTTGGTAAGTCCATCTGCGAAGTTTAAAAAAGCCTGAGGTTTTCTAATCACACCTCTATACGTCCATCTGCCCAGAGCAGAAAGGCTGAGAAACTCATAGAATCTATTCCGTTTAAAACCATCAGGAGAAAACAGCAGCAGAGATTCCACTTTTTCAGGAAAAAGGTTCACCGTTTCCAGTACAACCTTTCCTCCTAGGCTGTATGCCATCAGAGAAAAGCGCTCATGTCCTAAATGAGTTAAAAATGCAAGTAGCATGCCTTTCCATCCAGTCCTAGAAAGCCCATTAAAATCCTTAGGCTCGCTATTCCCATGAGAAAACAAATCCACCGAAACCAGTTTCTGATGAGGTTCCACCAAAGAATGAAAATCCTCAAAAGCAAATCGATCCATCCCAAACCCATGAAAAGCCAGAATCAGATTTTCACCAGCCCCTATTTGAGCATAACTGATGGTGTAATCGTTGTATGAGAATAATTGGTTTTTCACTTGGGTAAAGGTACTAGTCGTTTTGATTCGAAATTTGAAATTATTTAGTCCGTTGGTTATTAGTTTTAGCAGGAAATGACTTTTTAATATGGCTAATATCTCCCGCAACAGAATAGGCATTGTATACGCAGGACTATCAGCAGGAAACTAGGTTATTCAAGTAACAGAAGAAGGGAAGAACTTCTCGGTCAAGTTGATGGTGTAGTATTTTTTTGGTTTGAAGTTGGAAGTTGGAGGTTTGTGTGCGAGACTTTTCAGCCCTCCAGCCCTCGGTCGCCAAGCGCCAGCCGAAGAGGGAACCTCTAACCTCAAACAGGCCCGTTATAATTAAGTCTCTAACTTCAAACTTTAAAACAGATTTTCATCTGTTTTTAATAGCTTTGCAACGCGAAAAAAATTAGAAGCACATGAAATACGATGTAATAGTTTTAGGTACGGGCCCTGGTGGATATGTAACCGCCATTAGAGCTTCTCAGCTAGGTTTAAAAGTAGCTGTGGTAGAGAAAGAATCACTTGGTGGAGTTTGTCTTAACTGGGGATGTATACCTACCAAGGCACTGTTGAAAAGTGCCAATGTGTTTGATTACATCAATCACGCTGCTGATTATGGAATAGAGGTGAAAGAAGCCAAGCATGATTTCGGTGCAGTGGTAAAGAGAAGTAGAGGAGTAGCTGAAGGAATGAGTGGTGGAGTGAAATTCCTCATGAAAAAGAATAAGATAGACGTGATTATGGGAACTGGAAAAATAGCTCCAGGAAAAAAAATCATGGTTACTGATGATAAAGGAAAGGCTACAGAGTATTCTGCAGACCACATAATTATAGCTACAGGTGCTCGCTCCAGAGTACTTCCTAATCTTCCACAGGATGGTAAGAAAATCATAGGATATAGAGAAGCTATGACGCTTCCTAAGCAGCCTAAGAAAATGGTAGTAGTAGGTTCAGGTGCTATAGGAGTGGAGTTCGCTTATTTCTATAACGCTATGGGAACTGAAGTAACGGTGGTAGAATACATGGACAGAATAGTTCCTGTAGAAGATGCTGACGTAAGTAAGCAGTTAGAAAAAAGCTTCAAGAAAGCTGGAGTTAAGATTATGACTAGCTCAGAGGTAACCTCAGTAGATACTTCAGGCGCTGGATGTATGGTTACTATAAAAACCAAGAAAGGAGAAGAGAAGATAGAGGCAGATGTAGTTCTTTCGGCTGTAGGTGTGATTTCTAATTTAGAAAACATTGGTCTAGAAGACGTAGGGATAATCGTAGAGAAAGGAAAGATTCAGGTAAATGATTTTTACCAAACGAATATGCCTGGATATTATGCCATAGGAGATTGTGTTCCTGGTCAAGCCTTAGCTCACGTAGCTTCAGCAGAAGGAATCACTTGTGTAGAGAAAATAGCAGGTCAAAGCCCAGAGGCTATAGATTACAACAACATCCCAGGATGTACGTATTGTATGCCAGAAGTAGCATCTGTAGGATATACAGAGCAGGCTGCTATAGATGCAGGTTATGAAGTGAAGATTGGTAAATTCCCATTCTCAGCTTCTGGTAAAGCATCAGCGTCAGGTCATAAAGAAGGATTCGTGAAGTTAGTATTCGATGCTAAATATGGTGAGCTTTTAGGAGGTCACATGATAGGAGCCAACGTAACTGAACTGATAGCAGAAATAGTAGCCATCAGAAAATTAGAAACGACAGGACACGAAATCATCAAAACTATTCACCCGCACCCTACATTGAGTGAGGCTATAATGGAAGCTGCAGCAGTGGCTTATGATGAGGTTATTCATTTGTAAATCGAAGATTTATAAATGAAATTTGAGATTGACCAACTTGTTAGTTGGACGATTTGAAATTCGAGATTGAGGCTAGTCTGCGTTATTTCTGCAGCGGTGCAATAACAAAATTAAAAAGTCCTCCAAAGTGAGGGCTTTTTTTGTGACTCATAATTCCTGACTAATCTAACACCCCTCCGTTGGAGGGGTGAATTGCGAAAACGAAAATTAGAAGTTTAGAAAAACCTCTTTCTAGCAATTCGGGGTGGTGGCATTTCAAATGCACCTTAAATTAAAAAAAAAGTTTGTTTCAAAACTATTGAGTCTCGATAAGTGTATTTTATCAATACCTTCCCACTCACAATGAAAACAACTCTCACCTCCAGTCGACTCACGCTAACTTTAGCCAGCCTAAAAGACTTGGCATTCATTCACGAGCTGCAGTCATATCACCAGTCCGCAGAGTTTAACACTTTAGCAGTCCCCGAAAATGAGGAAGTAACTCGAAAATCGGTAAGTAGTTGGGAGGAGTGCCACGCCAAAGAAGCCATAGAACAATACCATTTTAAAATTTCCGAAGGAGAAAATCCTGTAGGTTTAATAGGGCTTAATTTAGGAGCAGCCAGATACCGCAGAGGAGAAGTATGGTACACCATTCATCCAAGTCAGTGGAAGAAAGGAATAGCTACAGAAGCATTAAATCTAGTGTTAGATTTGGGGTTTGATCATTTGAAATTGCACCGCATACAGGCAGGGTGTGCTGTAGGTAATTTGGGTTCTATTAAAGTCTTAGAAAAAGTAGGGATGATAAAAGAAGGCAGAGGCCGTCAAATTCTTCCTTTATCTACTGGATGGTCAGATAATTACGAGTACTCTATTCTTGAGTCAGATCCTAGAAAGTAGAGTTAAATATGGGGAGTTTAGTTTTTTAAGATAAAATCACTCTTTTTTCGAAACTTCTTGTGCTCGGTTATCGTTAGATATAGAAACTAATAACCCATGACTCACGAAAAACCTCTCCTTATAGAAAAAGAATTAGTTCCCTCGTTATCCTTTCCTTCAGAAGGGCTGCCTATGGAAAAACAGCAACAGATTAATTTGGCTTTTATGCTAGAAACGGCTGTTAAGTTGGGGAACAGTTATAAAGAGAAAATAAGAATTATGTTCAGAGATGATACAGGCTTAAAAATGGTAGAGACTACTGTCTGGCAAGCCACTCAAAAGCACATCGTATTAAAAGGCGGGATAATAATTCCATTTAATAGAGTAGAATCTGTGCAGCTTCAGTAAATCTGAATAAAAACATTAATAATAAAACCACTTCAATTTTTTTAAGTGGTTTTTTTATGCCGTAAAATAACAGAAGCATTGAAGGAAATTTTAATGTCAATTTCCAATCGTCAGTCACTGAGCGCTTTCCGAAGTGTCAGATTCAAGCCAATTCTGATACAGCGCACAGCTCCTTCAGTTTATCTACGGCTCTGTCTATTTCTTCCTTTTTAGTAAACCTAGAGAATGAGAATCTTAAACTCGCTCTGCCATCTTTGATCGCATTTATACCTTCTAGCACATGTGAGCCTTTAGCAGCTCCTGAGGAGCAAGCGCTTCCGCCAGAACAAGCAATTCCTTCTAAGTCAAGTAAAAAGAGCATCATGCCCGCATTTTCGCACGGAGGGAGAGTCACATTAAGAACGGTGTAAAGACTGTCTTTACTTGCAGAGTCACCATTGAATTCTGTCCCATAAATTTCTGAAACGCATCGATGAGCCATGTGTTGTTTTAACTTACTTACATGCCTTTGGTGTTCCTCCAGATCCCTACTGGCTATTTCTAGCGCTTTAGATAAACCTACTATCCCATAAATATTTTCAGTTCCTCCTCGCATTTGACGCTCCTGTCCACCACCTACTATAAGCGGTTTTATTTTCAGATCCTTATTTACATAGAGAAATCCTATTCCTTTAGGTCCATGTAGTTTATGAGCAGCGCAAGTGATAAAGTCTATAGGAAGCTTCTTCATATCGAACTTGTAGTGTCCCATAGTTTGCACAGTGTCAGAATGAAATAGCGCATTATTCGCTTTGCAAAGCGTAATTACTTCCTCCAACGGAAGAAGGTTAGCTATTTCATTATTTCCATGCATAAGACTCACCAGAGCCTTTCCCTCTCCATTAGAAAGAAGAGCAGAAAGATGTTCTAAATCTACATGGCCATTTTCTAATAAATTCACATGAATCACTTTAGCTAGCCCCAGAGATTCCATAGTATCAGCTGTTTTTATAACAGCACTATGCTCTATGGATGTAGTAATAATTCGGGTGCAGCCTAAATCCTTTACCGCAGAGCAGATAGCCAAATTATCTGCTTCAGTTCCGCCTGAAGTAAAACATATTTCAGCTGGAGAACAGTTTAGTAATCCAGCTATTCTTCTCCTAGACTGTTCTATAGCAGTCTTCGTTTTTCTACCAAATGAATGGCTAGAACTAGGATTTCCAAAATGAGTTTCCATATAAGGAATCATGGCCTGGATAACCTCAGGATCAACAGGAGTAGTAGCTGCGTTATCTAAATAAATTGGCTTCATGCGCGTCACTTTTGTTCTTGCCTAGAAAAACTAGACTATTTCATCCATTAATTTCTTAGCTAAAGTTTCAGCCTCAGCAGGAGACTTCCCCTCAGCGTAAACTCTAACGATTGGTTCAGTATTTGATTTTCTCAAATGAACCCAACCTTCTTCGAAGTCTATTTTCACACCATCTACAGTAGTTAAACGTTCAGCGGCATACTTTTTTTGAATCTCAGAAAGCGTCTTATCTACGTCTAAATCAGGAGATAAATTCACTTTAGATTTTATCATTGAGTACTGCGGATAAGAATCCCGAAGTTCGGTCATTTTCATCTTTTTCTCAGCATAAAGTGAAAGGAATAATGCTACTCCTACTAGTGAGTCTCTCCCATAATGAAGCTCAGGATAAATGATGCCACCATTTCCTTCTCCTCCTATTACAGCGTTCGTCTCCTTCATCGCATTTACCACGTTTACTTCTCCTACGGCAGAAGCAGTATAGGTTTGACCATGCTTATGAGTAACATCTGCCAGTGCCCTGGTGCTTGATAAGTTACTCACCGTATTTCCAGGGTTTTTACTTAAAACATAGTCAGCCACAGAGACTAGTGTATATTCCTCGCCAAACATACTTCCATCTTCACACACCATAGCCAATCTGTCTACATCAGGATCCACTACCACCCCCATGTCACATCCCTTTTCTTGAACTACCTTAGAGATTTCTGTCAGATGCTCCTTTAAAGGTTCTGGATTATGTGGGAAGTCTCCGTTTGGAGTGCAGTAAAGTTTTTCTATTTGTTGAACTCCTAACGCTTCTAGCATAGCAGGAATAGCTATTCCTCCAGTAGAGTTTACCGCATCTACAGCCACTTTTAAATTGGCCGCTTTAATGAGTTCTACATTTACTAAGTCTAATTTCAGAATCTCATTCACATGCTTAGTGATATAGCTATCATCTTCCGTATAAGTCCCTAGGTCATAAACCTCCGCGTAATTAGCATTTCCAGCTTCACCATTTGCTAGCACTTCAGCCCCATCATCTGCAGATATAAATTCTCCTTTTTCATTGAGTAATTTAAGAGCGTTCCATTGAGCAGGATTATGACTGGCAGTAAGAATAATTCCAGCATCAGCGCTTTCCATAGTCACAGCCATTTCCACGGTAGGAGTAGTGCTTAAGCCTAAATCTATAATATCGGCTCCCATTCCCATGAGTGTGCCGCAGACTAGCTGGTTTACCATTTTTCCGCTAATTCGTGCATCTCTGCCCACCACCACTTTTAATTTAGTCTTGCCAGACCTGTTCTGGATGAATGTTACAAATGCAGAAGTGAATTTCACGATATCTTCAGGCGTGAGATTCTCATCTCTTTTTCCTCCGATAGTTCCACGGATACCTGATATGGATTTTATTAGTGTCAAGGGCTCGGTTTTTTTATGCGTTGCAACGCTGTTATGAATAAACTAAATACTTCAGTGTTTGATCAGAGATACAGTAGAATTAAAAATCGATTCATTTAACGCTACCAGAACTTGATTTTAATCGTGTGATGCTAAGGCATCATCTTCTCAAGAGTGAAGAGAGGTTAAAAACAAATTATTTTTTCCTCACTAAACACCTCGTACAAATTTACAGCGATTCATACATAGCTGCGCAGCTATTCCTTAAGGGTTATTAAAAGACTATTCTCAACTATCAACATCTTAAGCTGTGATTTGTTAAAAACATCGGACATAATTGGTGAGAGTCAAATAATTCATCGTTATATTTGAGAAGAACAATAATTACTGCCACTTTGTCTTGCTATTTTAACTTGGCATATGTGTTGAATAGAGTGTTTTCATATGAAAAACTAGGAATGAATGTGGATGGATGATGAAGATGCTCGTTTAGAAGAGCAAAATTCGAAGGGGTTGGTTAAAAAATTCAACTCCATGCGACAGAACGCTTCTAGCGTTTACTTTGACGTAGACCAGTTAGAAGTCATTATAGACCATTATTTAGAACGCGCTAAGCCTGAGGACGCTCTTCAGGCAGTAAATCATGGACTCTCTATTTTTAATGACAATCACTTTTTAAAACTTAGAAAGGGTCAAATTCTTGTGAGTTTGGGTGAGTTCGAGCAAGGAAAGAAAATTCTAGATATATTATTAGAGGCTGATCCTGAAAACCAAGAAATTCTTTTCGGGTTAGGGATGGCTTATGCTCAGGTGAAAGAACCTAAGAGAGCTATCAGTTACTTTAAAAAGGCTTATGACCAGGCAGATGATGACTTGCAGGCAGAAGTTCTGGTAGAAATAGCGTTGCAATACCAAATAACAGGAGAGCCAAACAAGTCGCTTTCATGTTATGAAAAAGCATTAGAGCTAGGGCTAAACACGGATTTAGTTCTCCGGGAGTTTAGGTCATGTGTGAAACGAAACGATCTTCTTTTAGAAGGTGAGCAGATTCTGCAGAAACACTTGGATAACAATCCTTACAATGCCAAAGTTTGGTTCTGTTTAGGAATGATGAAGTATGATTTTGGTTTATTGGACAGTGCCATAGATAGTTATGATTTTGCGCTTGCTATAAAAGAAGATTATGCCATGGTTTATTATAAAAAAGCGGAGGTATTAATCAAGCAGGAGAAGTACACGCTGGCTCTAGAGTCACTCTTTGCAGAGATGAAGTATAGGGCTCCTATGGCTCTTAATTATTGTATTATAGCAGACTGTTATGAAAACCTGAGCGAGTTTAAACAAGCAGAAGAGTATTATTTAAAAGCCATAGCAGTAGATGAACATTTCTCTGAAGCTTATATAGGTCTTGGTTTCTTGAAAGAGGTTCAGTTTGATTATTTAGCAGCTATTCCGTTTTATGAAAAAGCAGTAGGCCTAGATGAGGAGAATTATAATGCACACTTAATGCTAGCAAGTGTGCTGAGCGAGTTAGAGCAGTTTGATAGGGCTAAAGCGGTCGTGAGAAACCTGATATCTATAGAAGAAGGGTTAGAAGAAGCGTGGATAGAATTAGCTTTTATCTACTCTAAAGAAGAAAATATAGAGCGAGCACTATCCAGTGTGGAGGAGGGAATCGAAACTGCTTACTCAAATGAGCAACTTTGGTTAAAAAAAGTAGTTTATTTGCACAAAATTGGAAAGCGCAAAGAAGCCCTAGAATTAGCTAGGGAACTCTTGGTAGAAGACGTAAGTGTAAAAGATACACTAGCCGCTTCGGGGTCAGATTTATTAAAAGACTCAGAGTTTGTGAAACTTCTCAGTGAATTCTAACTAGACTAAAAGCATGAAATTACATTTACCTCATATTCCTGAAAGAACAACCAAGCCACGTGAAAATGGTGTGAACATGATTATGGACAAAGCGCTCTCTACCAGAGAGGCTGAAGACATGGTTTCAGTGAGCGGTGACTACGTGGATTTAGTAAAATTAGGATTCGGAACTTCTTATTTTACTAATAATAATAAAGAGAAGGTCAAGATTTATCAGGCAGCAGGAATGGATGTTTACTTAGGTGGGACATTATTCGAGGCATGTTATGTTAGAGGAAAGCTGGATGAGTATTTAAAGTTTATAGACGACTTAGGAATAAATACTTTAGAAGTATCTGATGGTTCTATCGTTCTTCCTCATGATGAAAAGCTAGAGCTGATATCCTCATTAGCTAAAAACTATAAAGTTCTGTCTGAAGTAGGTTCTAAAGAAGAAGGAATTTTAATAGCTCCAGCTAAATGGATCAGTATGATGCAGACTGAGCTAGAAGCAGGAAGTTGGAAGGTAATAGCTGAAGCTAGAGAAAGCGGAAACGTAGGGATTTACAGACCAAATGGTTCTGCTCATACGATTCTTGTGAATAAGATCTTGGCTAAAGTAGACGGAGATAAAATTTTATGGGAAGCACCTAAAAAGCCTCAGCAGGTTTGGTTCATAAAACTTCTAGGACATAATGTAAACTTAGGAAACATAGCTCCGAATGATGTTATTCCTTTAGAAACGCTAAGAGCTGGGCTAAGAGGAGATACATTCTTCAGTTGGTTGCCAGAAGATATAGTAAGTCTAAGAGCCCCTAAATAGGTCGCTTATGAAAGAGATTTCACCAGAGGAATACCAGAAGAAAATAGCTCAGAAAGAAGAATTTCAGTTGATAGATATTCGAGAAGAGTTCGAGGTAGAATACTGTGGAATTAATGGAGAGCATATTCCAATGGCTGAGATATTAGAAAACACAGCCAAGATTAGAAGAGATGTACCCGTAATATTTCATTGCCAAGCAGGAAACCGTTCTCAGGCAGTAATTTATATGCTAGAGAAAAAGCATGGCTACACGAATCTCTATAACCTAAAAGGAGGAGTGAAAGGATATGCTACTGATATAGATGATTCATTAGACTGCTATTAATATGACTTTATCAGCTCGATTATCCTTATTCTTTAAAGGTGTAGCCATGGGGGGAGCTGACGTGGTACCGGGAGTTTCAGGCGGAACTATAGCATTCATTACAGGTATTTATGAAGAGCTGCTAGAAACCCTTTCTGGGTTGAACCTAGCATTACTGAAAACACTAAGAAAAGAGGGATTCAGGGCATTTTGGAGTAAACTGAATGGAGGGTTCTTAATTACATTATTTGCAGGAATATTTACGAGTCTTATTTCTCTAGCTGTTGGTGTAGAATACGTGCTAGAGCATTATCCTGTCTTGTTATGGTCATTCTTTTTTGGTTTAATAGTAGCCTCGGTTTGGTTAATGGGAAAGCAAGTTTCTAAGTGGAACCTTTCTACAATTCTCTCTCTTTTGATAGGAAGTATTATAGCTTATTATATCACTACCATTACTCCTGCCAGCGGGAATGAAACATGGTGGTATATTTTAATAAGTGGTTCTGTGGCCATTACAGCCATGATATTACCAGGGATTTCAGGAAGTTTTATTCTCTTATTAATGGGGATGTACACTACAGTGCTGGGGGCATTAAGCGATTCTGTGAAAAGTGCTTCCGTAGGAGCTTGGGCGGAATTGGCGGTTTCTGGAAAAATTATAATCCTATTTATAATCGGTTGTTTGACGGGATTAATACTCTTTTCTAAAGCGTTAAATTGGTTATTTAAATCCTACAGAGACATTAGTGTAGCGGTATTAACTGGATTTCTAATAGGAAGTTTAAATAAGATTTATCCTTGGAAAAATGTCTTAGAAACTTTCATCAAACATCCAGGAACAGATAAAGAAGAAATCATTCCTATAGTCATAGAAAACGTATCTCCTTATAAATTTACTGAATTAGGTCTAGGAGAACATCAGTTAGGACTTTCTATAGTCTGTGCGTTAGTAGGTGTCGTAGTTATAGTAGTGCTGGATAGGTTTTCTCCTAAGGAGAAAACGTAATTCCAGTAACTCCCTTCGTTAAATCACATGAACTATTTGAAAAGCATGGAGTTGTAAGTAATTAGTGATTTTGAAGTTAGCCACTAAACGTGAAGTATCTTCTTTTAATGGCTCGCGAAGGTTTTTATTCTATTTCTTCGAGCACAAATAAATTAACTGTTAGTAGAGCTATATAGACTTTCAGAACGTGCTAAATCTTATTAAATATAGCCAACTTAAACATCAATAATTATCTGATGGTAACTGGTAGGTAAATACGAATTGACATCACCCGCTGTAAACCGTATTTTTGCAAAATCTTTTATTAATTCTCAGGATGGAATAAAGGGACTATCTAAATAACTTACAAAATGGCAGAAACATTAACACAGTCCTCGACTAATGGAGCTTCTACTCCGCATGTAAATGCAATTCTAGAAGATTACAGAATCGCTTGTTTAAGCAGGGAAGCATCTCTACTTGGAAGAAAAGAAGTCCTTACGGGTAAGGCCAAATTCGGAATATTCGGAGATGGTAAAGAAGTAGCTCAGCTAGCCATGGCTAAGCAATTCAAAAACGGTGATTTCAGATCTGGTTATTACAGAGATCAAACCTTCATGTTGGCCATCGGTCAGTTGAATATAAAAGAATATTTTTCCGCGCTATATGCACATACAGATGTGTCTAAAGATCCTAGCTCAGGAGGAAGACAGATGGGAGGTCATTATGCTACCAGAAACTTAAATGATGATGGAACATGGAAAGACTTAATGTCACAGAAGAATTCATCCTCTGATATTTCTCCTACAGCAGGGCAGATGCCTAGATTATTAGGATTAGCTCAAGCTTCTAAAGTGTATAAGAAAAACCCACTCTTAAGCGAAGGATTCGAGAAATTCACCAAAGGTGGAAATGAAGTAGCCTTCGGAACCATTGGAGATGCCAGCACCTCAGAAGGACTTTTCTGGGAGACTATGAATGCAGCTTCAGTGCTAAAAGTTCCTATGTGCATGAATGTATGGGATGATGGTTATGGAATTTCGGTTCCTAAAAAATTCCAAACTACTAAAGGAAGCATCTCTAAAGCCTTGGCAGGGTTTGACCCTATGCCGGGAGAGAATGGAGTAAAGATTTATAAAGTAAAAGGCTGGAACTATCCAGACCTCATGAAAATATATGAAGAGGCAGTTCACGTGTGTAGATCGCAGCACCAGCCAGTGCTTATTCATGTAGAAGATCTTACTCAGCCTCAGGGACATTCTACTTCAGGGTCTCATGAGCGTTATAAATCACCAGAGAGATTAAAATGGGCAGAGGAGTTTGATTGTATCAGGAAGTTTGGTGAGTTTATTCAGGAAATAAAAATTGCTACGCAGGAAGAGCTAGATGAGATAAGATCAGCGGCTAAAAAACAGGTAAGAACACTTCAGAAGGAAGCCTGGGCAGAGTTCAGGGCATTGTTAGACTCAGAAGCAGCAGAAGCTGTTTCAGTTATGAAGCCATTGGTTTCAGTTTCTAATTCATCTTCAGAAGTAGCGGCTCTTATCCAGAAGTTGGTTTCAGATACAGAGCCTATTAGAAGAAGCATAGTAGCTACAGCCAAAAAAGTAATGCGTCTAGTGATAAATGAACACACCGCAGAGAGAACCGCATTAAATGGCTGGTTAAAAGGATATCAATTAAGAACACAGAATACATACTCTAGCTATTTATATAGTAAATCAGAAAAAAGAGTAGGAAATATAGCAGAAGTAAAAGCGGAGTATTCAGACTCACCAGAGATGGTAGACGGTAGGCTGGTGCTCAGGGGGAATTTCGAGAAAATATTCGATAAATACCCAGAGGTTTTAACCTTTGGTGAGGATACAGGGAAAATAGGCGGAGTAAATCAGTCTATGGAGGGAATGCAGGAGAAATTCGGTGCGCTTAGAGTAGCAGATACAGGAATTAGAGAAGCCACGATTTTAGGCCAGGGAATAGGAATGTCTATGAGAGGACTAAGACCTATAGCGGAGATTCAGTATTTGGATTACTTGTATTACGCGTTGCAAATTATGCGTGACGATTTATCCACGGTCCATTACAGAACTCATGGCGGACAGAAAGCTCCTTTAATAGTAAGGACTAGAGGGCACAGATTAGAAGGGATATGGCACGCGGGCTCACCTATGGGAGCTATCATTAACTCTGTTAGAGGAATGAATGTATGCGTTCCCCGAAACATGACGCAAGCAGCCGGGATGTATAACTTACTGCTGAAGAGTGATGAGCCAGCATTGGTGATAGAGTGCCTGAACGGGTATAGAACTAAAGAGGCATTGCCAGAAAATTTAGGAGAATTCACTGTTCCATTGGGAGTTCCTGAAGTAGTTTCAGAAGGAGCGGATGTGACTATAGTAAGTTACGGAAGTACGTTTAATATCTGCGCACAAACTTTAGCAGACCTCGAAGAAGCAGGGATTTCAGCAGAGCTGGTAGATGTGAGGACACTATTGCCATTCGATATTAATCATGTCATTCGTACATCTATAGAGAAAACGAACCGATTAATCATAGTGGATGAAGATGTTCCAGGAGGCGCTTCAGCTTATATTTTAAATCACATACTGAACGAGCAGAAAGCGTGGAGTTTACTTGATTCTGAGCCTGTAACTGTTTCTGCAAAAGCGCACTTACCTCCTTATGGTACTGATGGAGATTACTATAGTAAGCCATCGGAAGAAGATATTTTTGATGCTGTTTACCAAATGATGAACGAAGTTAACCCTACCAAATACCCAAGTTTATATGAGTGATGTTCGTGAATTTAAGTTGACTAAGGAGTTTATAGAATTAAATAAACTACTTAAGTATGAGAATGTAATAAGCAGCGGAGCAGAGGCAGGAGCGGTTATCTCGGAGGGTTATGTTCTCGTAAATGGAGAAGTGGAAACGAGAAAGCGTAAAAAGCTAAGAAAAGGAGATATAATTCTGTTTGAAAATGTCCAAATAAATGTGCTTTGACTACACGATTTATTTGTATTTTTCACTTCTAATAGTATGCATGCATAACATCTTTACGCTGTATAGCTAATATATTTAACTCGTATGTCTAGTTTTTTGAGAAATTGCGCGCTTTGCAATGGCTTTATTTTGCTGCTATCTCTAGTTTTCAGTCTTGACTGTTGTGGTCAAGGAGAGCTTAAAGGTGTGGTCAAGGATGATTCAAACGGTGAAGCCGTACCTTTCGTTAACGTCCTTATTGATGGAACTCTAACAGGAACCACTACAGATTTTGATGGGGAATTCTCGCTAACGAATGTAACCTTTCCTGTGACCATAGAATATTCATTCGTGGGTTATGAGACAGTTAAACTCACCTATACTTCTACGCAAAAGAAGATAGTAGTAAAACTTAAAAGTTCAGCTATAAACATAGATCAAGCAGATGTTGTAGGGGATAGAATTTCTGACAAGCAAAAGCAACAACCTTTAACTGTGGAGTCTATGGATGTTAGAGCAATCAAAGAAGCCCCGTCAGGAAACTTCTATGAAGGATTAGGTAATTTAAAGGGAGTGGATTTAACCTCTGCGAGTTTAGGTTTTAAAGTGATTAATACGAGAGGATTTAACAGTACATCACCAGTAAGATCTCTTCAGTTAATTGACGGGGTAGATAACCAATCTCCAGGCTTGAATTTCAGTCTAGGAAATTTTCTTGGGGCATCTGATTTAGATGTGAAAAGAGTAGATATCATAGCAGGTGCTAGTTCGGCATTTTATGGGCCAGGTGCATTTAATGGGGTAATAAATATGGAGACTAAAGACCCATTTCTGTTTCCTGGACTAAGTGCCAGTTTTAAAGTAGGAGAAAGACAGTTAGGAGAGATAGCTGTGAGGTGGGCGGACTTCTTTACCAATGATCAAGGTCAGCACAAATTTGGATATAAAATAAACCTCTTTGGTATGAAAGCCAATGACTGGGAAGCCACTAATTATAACCCTATAGACGGTTCGGAGTATGGGTTAGACCATCCTTTCGGATTTGATGCAGTTAATGTTTATGGAGATGAGCCAGTAGCCACTAATAATGATGTGACTGGAAGTATATCTTCGAATAAGGGATTATCGGAATGGTTTAGAAATGGATACAGAGAAGAATACTTGGTAGATTATAATACAGATAATTTTAAGTTTAACACGGGTTTATATTACTATCTGAATAAAAATTTATTAGCTACCTATAATTTTAATTACAGCACAGGAAGCACAGTTTACCAGGGTGATAACAGGTATAGGCTGGATGGAATAAAGTTTTACCAAAACCAATTAGAGCTTAGTAATCCGGGAAAGTGGTTTATACGAGGTTATGCCACTCATGAGGATGCAGGAAAAACCTATGATATAGTTACTACAGCTATAAAAATGCAAGAATCTAGTGGCTCTACAGGTGAATGGAACAGTAGATTTAGAACGCTGTGGAATAATCAGATAGAACCTCTAATAGATGCTAATCCTATAGAGGACGATATCTTTGCTCAAGCTGGCTTAGCGCCAGCTGGTGAGGAATTAGCTTTATACACACAGTTAATGCTAGACTGGATAGCCACAGACTATGACTACTTTAATAACTTTTATGAGCAGAATTTAGATAACGTAAATCAAGCCTCTGGGTCAGTTCTCCAGCCATTCTATCAGCCAGGTACGGCTAGGTTTGATGACCTAAGAGAAGATATTACCTCCAGAACCTTTACAGAAGGAGGAAGTCGGTTTTATGACAAAAGTGCTCTTTATCATGTCCATGGAGAATACCAACTAGATAAGGAATGGGCAGATTATCGTTTTGGAGGAAATGTAAGAATGTACCGTCCAGATTCTAGGGGGACTATTTTTAGTGATACTCTTGAGTATGATTATATCTTTAGTGATGACGGTCCTATAGCTACAGATTTGGATGGAAATAGATTGGTAAGTGATAGTTCTAGGGTTGTAATTACAAATAATGAGGTTGGATTTTACGGAGGATTAGAGAAGAAATTTATAGAGAATAAGCTAAAGCTTAACCTAACAGGAAGAGTTGATAAGAATGAAAATTTTGATTTTCTCTTTAGCCCTGCAGCTAGTTTAGTGTATTCACCTAATAAAAACAGGGTATTTAGACTTACATTCTCTTCAGCAGTAAGAAACCCTACACTGGCAGACCAATATTTATTCTATGATGTAGGTAGAGCTATTCTCCTTGGAAACATAGATGGTAGATTTGAGGAAGGAAAGGATTCTTTGTTCACTGTAGAAAGCTTTGCCGAATATAGAAATACTACCTCTTTAGCAGAAGGGTTAAATAAACTAGAGTACTATAACCTCGATAAAATTAGGCCAGAAAAGGCGAAGACCATAGAGGTAGGTTACCGGGGAACCCATTTTGAAAGGCTCTATGTAGACATGGGGTATTACCTTACTTTCTACAATGATTTTATTGGGTATAATATAGGTTTAAATGGAAAGTTTGACCAAGCCAATGGTTTCCCTGATGGAGGCTTGCAAGTTTTTAGAGTGGCTTCTAATTCTCTAGAGACAGTAACGACCCAAGGGTATAACATAGGATTGAATTACTATTTTAAAAAGTATTCATTAAGTGGAAACTATTCATGGAATAAGTTAACTAGCTCTAATGAAGACCCTATAATACCGGCTTTTAATACTCCCGAGCATAAATTCAATCTTGGGTTTTCTGGAAGAGAATTAGTGTTGTTCGACAAAATAAAGAACGTTGGCTTTGGGGTAAATTATAAATGGATTCAAGGGTTTACTTTTGAAGGATCCCCACAATTTACTGGGTTTATACCTACTTATGATATGGTAGATGCACAAGTTAATTACACAGTTCCCAAATGGAATTGTACCTTTAAGGTTGGAGGCTCGAATTTATTTGGGTTAATGCCCTTATTTACAAATGAAAACACTATAAATAGAATTGAAGATAATAATGTATTAGACAATAGAAATGTACAAGTATACGGAGGCCCCCAAATAGGAAGATTAGCTTACTTTTCTATCCTATATGATTTTAACCATAAAAATAAATAATCAACAAATAAAAATAAAATGAAGAGAACTTTACAAATTTTACTTTCGGGAATCTTGGTTTGTACGATCCAGTTAGGTTTCGCACAAACTAGATACCTTGATGAGGTATTCACAGATGAGGAAATAATGACGACTACGGTTACATTCGGTACAAACATTGACTTCATGACTTCTGATTTTTCAGACCCAACCACCTTTGGGCCTAATATATTTGAACTTCAAGTCGCAGCTGCGACTCCAGGTGTTGAGATTCCAGCCGCTTACTTTGATCCAGCTGATGAATCTACTGCTGTGAAGGTTACTAATGTAGATATGGATGTTTATGAGCCAATCCAAGATAATGATGATGTAACAGAAAGGCCAGTAATGATTTATATCCATACAGGAAACTTTTTACCTCCACCTCTAAATGGATCTCCTAATGGTAGAAAGAATGATTTAGCTGCTGTAGAATTATGCCAGCAATGGGCTAAAAGAGGTTACGTAGCTATCTCTGTAGATTACAGGTTAGGATGGAACCCTATAGCAGAGACTGTTCAGGAAAGAACAGGAACATTATTAAATGCTGTTTATAGAGCTATTCATGATGTGAAGCATGGTGTAAGATATTTAAGAAGAGATGCAGCAGCGGATAATACTTTCGGAATAGATGAAAGTAAAATTGTGCTTTACGGGCAAGGTTCTGGAGGATATGTTTCTCAGGCATATACTACACTGGATAATCCTTCTGTAGAGTTATTCTTGGAGAAATTCAGACCTGATCCATTCGATGCAACGGTATCATACGTAGATACCCTTACAGTAGGTAACCCAGAAGGCCTAGATGGCCAACTTACACTGTATCAAAATCCAGATAATATGACATCAGAAGTTCATATGTCTGTAAATGCAGGCGGAGCTTTAGCTGATGAATCATGGCTAGAAGCTGGAGATGTTCCTATGGTTGCTTTTCATGCTGTAAGAGATGATTTCGCACCATTTACAGAGGGAACAGTAATTGTGCCTACTACTGATGAGCCAGTAGTAGATGTAATGGGAAGTAACTTCTTTATTCAGAAAGCTAACGATTTAGGGAATAATGATGTTTTTGCTTCTATTCCTAGTGGTGATGTTTATACAGATGCTGCTAGAGCTCTTTATGGAACTAGTCATGAAGTTTCATTTGGTGAGACAGAGACTGTAAACACTGCAGAAGGATTATATCCAATAGTACTTCCATTAGCTGCTTACCTAAGTAATCAAGCTTCTCCATGGGAATGGTGGGATCCAATGTCTCCATTGGCTACAACAGTCGTAGGGATGATAGGAGATACTCCTATTACAGCTCATATGGCTAGTTTAGGTTCTAACCCAGACATGTCTGAAGCCAAAGGATTATCTTATTTAGATACTATCCAAGGATATTTATTACCTAGAGTTATGTGTGCATTAGATTTGGAAGGAGCTGTTTGCTCTACTGAGGATAGTGTAAATGAGATAACAGAAAAGAATAGCTTGGTTGTTTATCCTAACCCTGCATCTAATGTTGTGTTTATAGAAGCTGAAGAGAACATTTTATCTGTAGCTGTATACAATGTAGCTGGTAAATTAGTCGCTTCTTTAGAAGGGAAGTCTGGAAACAGGCTAGAGGTTTCTATGACAGCTTACACTCCTGGATATTATTCATTCCAAGTGAGAACTGCCTCTGGGATTTCTACAGAGAGAGTAATAAAGAAATAAGAATAAACCAACCTATAAAAAAAGGGAGGCCATTTGGCTTCCCTTTTTTGTTTTAGACGTTTCTGTACCCCGTTATTAAAGGAGAATATTATTAGTTATTCACCTTTACCCTAACTTCTATCCAATAAGGTGTTTTTTTAGTGTTAGCGTAAAGCTGAATCTTTCTATACTGCCATCCCAATTTCCCCTTAGTATCGAATGTAATAGTGATTTCTCCCTGCTCTCCTGGCATGATTGGAGCTTTGGGGTAAATCGCTTTTGTGCAATCACACTCTACTTCATATTTGGAGATTACGAGCGGTACTTTTCCTTTGTTCTCAAAAGTAAAGGTATGCTCTAGTTGAGCGCCTTCATTTACTTCCTCAAACTTATGAATTCTTTGATCAAAAGAAAACTCCGCATACTGTCCTAAAACAATAGCGGAGTTTAATATCATGATAAAAGCTGCTATAGCTTTTATAGTCATATTTTTTAGTTGTTTACTGGAGCTCCAGAATCTTGAAGAACAGGTGTTCCACTTGAAGCAGCTAAAACAGTTCCTTTAATTCTTACCGTTTTTGTAGGGTCATTAACAGCGTTAGACGTAATAGTCACAGACTTGTTAATTGGTCCAGTTCTTTTAGTATCATACTTTACTTTAACAGATGAAGTTTGACCTGGTGCTATAGGAGCTTTTTCACATTGAGGAACAGTACAACCACATGAACCTTTACATCTAGAAATAATAAGAGGCTCAGTTCCGATATTCGTTACTGTAAACTCACATGTTCCGTCACCACCATTTTCTATGTCACCATAATCATGAACATCTTTATCTAACTCGATAGCTGGCCCAGTAATTAACTCTTGAGCTTGAACCCCAAAGCTGAATGCCAGTATCAACCCTAATCCTAAAATTAACTTTTTCATTTTCGTATTATTTTATTAGTTTTTAAATTCTATTTTACCTTTCAAATATATGTGTAAAGTCCCTAAAAGGTTACCATATTAACAAGACATTAACACACGTTTTTCAGGATTTCTCAACTATCATGCCTTTTATGGTCACGATTTTTTCTGGCTCGTTGACTGCGTTACTGAAAATGGTCACGTTTTTAGAAAAAGTACCTACTCTATTGGAGTCGTATCTGACTTTAATAGTGGTAGACGATTTAGGGGTTATAGGTGTTTTAGAACATTCAGGAGTAGTGCATCCACAGGATCCTTTGCATTTAGAGATTATGAGTGGTGCGGTTCCCATATTCGTCACTTGAAATTCACAGAAGATAAACGAGCCTTTTTCCGTTTGTGTTACCTCTCCGAAATCATAAACGTCTGCATCTAATTCTATGGCAGCTTGATTAACGTAAACAGGTGGTTGGGCATTTACTAGTATTGCAACGCTTAGTAGCATAAATAATAATGTGTACTTCATTTTAAATAAGTTTTATAGATTTAAGCCAAGAGTACACCACGGCATAGGTAAAGTTCAAATATTAAGAGGACTTTAGGCTTTTTAACGATAAATTAAGTGAATTAACGAAAGGTTAAATTATCTCACAATAGTTACTGACCCATATATCTTATCGGCAGCTACTCTGTTTTCTATATCCTTACTGGAGTATTTGAGCAAGTAGGTATAGACTCCTAAAGGAACGAAGTGGTTTCCATTTTGATGATCACCTTGCCAAAAAGCCTCTGGGTCTTTAGATTGGAAAACAACTTCTCCCCATCTGTTAAAGATGAATAACTCATATTCTACGAAGTCACAGTCATGGGCTACGTAGAAGACATCATTAAGATTATCGGAGTCGGCTGTAAACGCGTTAGGAATATATATAGTACAGCTACAATCTGTAAGAGTTAGGTCATACTCATATATAAATGCCCCACAGGCGTTCTGCACATTGGCAGTATAAATGCCAGGTTCCGATACGATAATTTCATCGCCCTCTGTTCCATCACTCCATGTTACATTTCCGTTTTCTTCAGGAAGATTGATAGTCCTTGTACTGCCCATACATAAGTCTAAGTCAGTTTCAGGAATAAAAGGAATTTCGTGAACTTGAATTACTATGGTGTCAGACGCAGAGCAGTTCAACGAGTTTACTTCTACCCAGTATTCACCTTCTTCAGAGAATGTTTCATCTTCTTCAGATGAACCAGTACTCCAGGTGATGATAAAGTCATCTGCTATTCCTGCTAAAGAGGCTACGAATGATTGTCCTTCACAGATAGAGATACTTTCAGGTAGAAGAACCTGTGGGTCTATATATTCTAGATATGTAAACACAAGTGAATCACACCCTGAGGTAGTGCTTAATGAGTCCACAAATCGATTGTTTGGTTCGTCAAAATAGATTCCTAACTCAGGAAGAGGTGCTCCTTCACAAACAGTCATGCTTAAATCAGTACTTACGCTTTGATTTACTGTGAGTAGTGTAGTTACCGTAGAGTCGCATCCGTTAATAGAGGTGTAAACATCGGTATATATTCCAGTAGAGGTGTAAGAAGAAGAACCTTCAATATAAGTTTCTCCAGCACAAATACTAACCGTGCTAGTGGAGCTCTCAAGTAGGTGAACTGTTAGGTTAGTTATGATAATAGAGTCGCACCCTTGAGCTGAGGAGTAAACGTCAGTGTAAATCCCTGTAGTAGTATATTCTGATGCGTCTTCATAATATGTTTCTCCTTCACATATAGATACTGAATTAGTGGAGGTAGATATTTCCAACACCGTTAATTCTGTTGTAACTATTGAGTCACATCCAAGTGCGGTTTGATAGATATCAGTGTAAGTTCCCTCTGAGGAATAATTGGAAGTTCCTTCACTATAAATTTCACCGTCACAAATGGTTATTGTGTTAGTGAAGTATTCTATTGGTAGCACAGTAAGGTTGGTAATGACTAAACTATCACATCCAGTAGTGGTTGTGTAAGTGGCGTTATAGACACCAGATTCTGTATAGATATCCACACCCTCGTTATACGCTTCTCCCTCACAAATACTCGCTAGTACTGTATTCGTTACGAAATCACTTATTTCTAGAATAGTAATTACCAATGAGTCGCAGCCTTCATCAGTCTGATAGATTTCTGTATAAGTCCCCGCAGTTTCGTAAGTAGCAGTTCCCTCTGTAAATGTGCTGCCTACACATATTTCTACATTGTTAGTCTGTTCGATTTCTGGAAGTACTGTAAGGTTCGTTACCACTAGTGAATCACATCCATCTATATCTTGGTAAATGTCCTCGTAAGTTCCTGTAAATGAATAGACCGATGTTCCTTCAGAATAACTACTCCCAGCACAAATCTCCACATCATTACTAGAGATATCAGTATCCAGTATAAGTAATTCTGTAATGACTAGGGAGTCACATCCGCTGGCAGATGTGTACATATCCTCATACGTTCCAGAGATATCATAAGTAGAGGTGCCTTCATCATAGACTTCTCCAGCGCATAGTATTATGAAATTAGGAGAAATTAAGGCTTCATTTATTACTAGAACAGTTGTTACTATGCTATCACAACCTAATGCACTTGTATATAAATCAGTATAGGTACCTGTTTCATCATAGACCGATGTTCCTTCTGAATAAGATTCTCCAGCACATAAAGAAATGTCATTGGTAGTAGCGAGAACATCTACTACTGTTAATTCAGTAATGACCGTAGAATCACACCCTAATGTGGTAGTATAAATATCAGTATAAGTTCCCGTTTGGTCATAGATTGAGGAGCCTTCCGTGTAAGACTCTCCATCACAAATGGTAATGGTAGTCGTTATAATCGGAGATGGATTAACCGTTAGAATAGTAGTAACAGTAGAATCGGTGCCTAAAACAGAAGTATATAAATCTAAATAAGTACCGCTATTAGAGTATTCAGATGTTCCTTCTAAGTAGATTTCTCCATCACATATACTAAGCGTATTAGTAACATCATAAGTAGCGTTTACCGTTAGAATAGTAGTTATGGTAGAATCACACACAAATATGTTTTCATATACATCTAAGTAGGAACCAGATTCAGTGTATTCATTCTCTCCTTCGAAGTAAACTTCTCCATCTGTTATGGTAACGAAATTGGTGAAGTCGTGAACCTCATTCACACCTACTATTGTGGTGACAGTGGAGTCACATCCATTTATTGTTTGGTAAAGATCGAAATATGTTCCTTCGACAGAATACACATTACCACCTTCAGTATAAGTTTCTCCCTCACATAGCGTAATTATTACCAGTGTTTGCGCGTTAGGATTAATCGTTAGATCTGTAGTTACTATAGAGTCACATCCTTGAACTGAAATGTATGAGTCTGTATATATCCCTGTAACATCATAAGTTGAAATCCCTTCAGTGTATGATTCTCCGTCACATAGTTCTATAATATTGGTGCTAGTTATGACTTGATCTATACTAAGTATGGTAGTTACAGTGGAGTCGCATCCATTGACAGAAACATATATATTGTTATAGGAACCAGTTATCGAATATTCAGATGTTCCCTCGAAGTATGAAGTTCCTTCACATATAGATACGTTATTAGTAGTAAACTCAAGAGGAATGATGCTCAGGGTTGTTGTAACCGTGGAATCACATCCATCTACAGAAGCGTAAATGTCTGTGTAAGTTCCAGCAATTGTATATTCCGAAATCTGTTCAAAGTAAGAGTCACCATCACATATAGAAATAGCGTTGGCAGTGAATTGATCTATGCAGCAGTTGATAACCGTTAAGTTGGTAGTCACTACAGAGTCACATCCAAGAGTAGAAATGTAAGTATCATCGTAAGTTCCATCTAGAGTGTAAACTGAGGTTCCTTCTGTGTAGGAATCGCCCTCGCAAATTTCCGCATTTACAACTGTAGAAATAATGGAATCTATAGTGAGTATAGTTGTGACTATAGAATCACATCCATTTACAGTTTGATAAACGTCAGTG
>Ga0208903_1000514_pt1 | contig 30512 bp, 28 predicted proteins | sample AntAceMetag02UKJ_FD_184769 | JGI IMG/M metagenome (GOLD analysis project Ga0208903, IMG submission 184769) | Saline lake microbial communities from Ace Lake, Antarctica - Antarctic Ace Lake Metagenome 02UKJ (SPAdes) (version 2) | ecosystem: Environmental > Aquatic > Non-marine Saline and...
AAAGGTTGCATTGGCTATGAGGTGTTTAATTACCATAGGTTTATGGGTACAAGATAATAAATGAAGGTTAGGATTAACAATGAATTTAAGAAAGTACAAATTTTACATTTGCAGACTACATTGTTAGCTTTATGTTAATTATGCTGTCGGTTGTAATTATCGCGTTGAATGCATTAAAGTTTGGTTAATTTTGCGCCATAATTTATCTACATAAACTTACATAGCATGAAATCAATTTTTACTTTTTTGAGTGTACTAACTCTTACTGTTTTTTCTTCGTTCCAGTCAAATGGACAAGGATGTTCTGACTTAATAATCTCTGAGGTAATAGAGGGATCGTCTAATAATAAAGCAATAGAAATATACAACCCTACAGCTGCAGCTATTGATGCTTCAGAGTATGGCTTAGTGAGATTCCAAAATGGAAGTACCACTCCAGGAAATATTACATATTTAACTGGAGTTTCCATAGCTCCTTATGATGTGTATGTCGTAGTGTTGGATAAAAGAGATCCAGATGGTACGTCTTTTGAAGCTCCAATCTGGGATGAGTTACAATTGCAAGCAGACGTATTCGTAAACCCATCATACAATGATGGTCAAGAAGTGATGTATTTTAACGGGAATGATGCCTTAGCTCTCCTCAAGGATGACGGTCAAACGTTAGTAGATGTATTTGCTAAAATAGGAGATTCACTAAACCCTGATGGATGGGGTGGGTATTTAGATGCTGAAGGTGAGCAGGCTTATATTTCTCAAGACCACACTCTAGTTAGAAAAGCTTCTTTCACAGAAGGTTATACAGCCAACCCTGAGTCTTTTGACATCTTAAATGAATATGACTCTTTGTCTGCCAATACGTTCGATCAATTAGGATTTCATATTTGTGAATGCGATGCGAATAGTGTTGAGAAATTTGAATCTTCAAAAGGAATTAAAGTTTTCCCTAATCCTTTAGCTAACGGATTTGTTACTGTTACAGCTTCAGAGAGAATCGAGGCGATACTTATTTTTGATACTACAGGAAAACTTCTTTTAGAGGAAAAAGTCGATGCGTTGCAAAGCACTTATTTAGATTTAACTGCAATTCCATCAGGAACGTTTTTCTTAAAAGCAAGACTAGAATCTGGGGCCGAGATTTCTCAGTTACTAATAAAGTAAGTCATAATAAAAACCATATAAATGCAAGCGTTTCTTAAAGCTTTTGTTGGGGTTTTTGTCCTTCTGTGCCATTTTTCAGTCTTTTCTCAGAATTGCGATTTTTCTGGAAAGATTTATGATGAAAGTACGGATGAAGGATTAGCCGTAGCTAATATATTCTATAACTCTAACCAGTCTATTACCGCTGATTTAGAGGGTAATTTTGCAGTCTCTCTTCCTTACGGAACATACAGTTTTGAGTTCAGTTATGTGGGATACAAGAGCCAAGTGCTTACCGTTAATTTAAATAAGGCATCTAAGAAATTAGATGTCGGTTTACGGAGCGTAGAATTAAATGAGGCTTTAGTAACAGCTGATATAGCTATAGATAGAGAAACTCCAGTTGCTTTCTCCAACATAGACGCTAAAACGATTAATGAAGAACTAGCTTCACAGGATATTCCTATGATTCTAAATACAACTCCCGGAGTATATGCGACTCAGCAGGGAGGGGGTGATGGAGATGCTCGAATTACTATTAGAGGATTCGACCAAAGAAACATAGCTGTTATGTTGGACGGTGTACCTGTAAATGACATGGAAAATGGGTGGGTTTATTGGTCTAACTGGTTTGGATTAGACGCTATTCTTCAAACTACTCAAGTACAAAGAGGGTTAGGAATAAGTAAGTTGGCCGTGCCTTCTGTAGGTGGAACGATCAATATTATAACGAAAGGGATAGATCAAAAGAAGGACACTAAGATAAAACAAGAGGTTTCTAATAATGGATTCCTCAGGACTACTTTTGGACACACTTCTGGAAGGCTTAAAGGAGGGTGGGGATTCACTGTAGCTGGTTCCTATAAACAAGGGAACGGATGGGTAGATGGAAACTTCACTAAAGGATTCTTTTACTACGGAAAGGTTCAGAAAGCCATGGGAAACCATGTGTTTACTCTAAGCGGATTTGGTGCGCCACAGAGTCACGGACAGAGAGTAGTAAGAGGCGGGATAGGCGTGTATGATGCAGCAGTAGCTTCTGACCTAGGCGCTGAATTGAATAGCCAAGATGTAAATGAATTCGGTATAGGCCATAACTTTCAGACAGCGGATTTAATGCGGTATGATTTAGATGCTAATGGCAACAGGATTAACCAAAAGACTGAGACGTTAAACTCTAACGTAAACTATTACCATAAGCCTCAGTTTTCCTTTAGACATTCGTGGAATATGTCAGATAAGCTTTCTTTAAACAGTACAGCATACCTTTCTATTGGAAATGGTGGAGGGACTAGATTAGATAAATCCTTCAGTAAAGATGAATTATTAGAAAATGGAGGGCCTGATTATCAAAGTGTCTATGATATTCAAACAGGATATTCATTTGAACCTACACCATTTGTGTCCCAAGATCCAACCGTTATACCGGGTATCTCTACCACTGAGCATGCTGCTACTGAAAACTATCTTCAGTCAGGAATTAATAATCACTTTTGGTACGGGTTATTGTCAAGCATGTCTTACAAAATGTCTGAGAAAATTACCTTGTCGGGAGGTTTAGACGTAAGGAGTTATAAAGGAGGTCATTACAGAGAGGTTTATGACTTGCTCGGTGCTGACTATCTTTTTGATACGAGTAATCCTAATAGCGCTACAGGAGTGAAGCGTGAAGGAGATATTATCGATTACCACAATGACGCCTTCGTACAGTGGGGAGGGTTATTCGGTCAGGTAGAGTATAAGAATGATTTGTGGTCAGGATTCCTTAGTGGGTCTTCTGCCATGACTCGGTATAAGAGAATAGATTATATGCTTCCAAGGTCGGTGACCGTAGGCGGAGTCGATATAGCGCCAGTTTATTTCTGGGAGACCAATGCTACATCTCCTACGCTAATAGAAGAGACGGCTCCCAATGGACAGGTATATACGGCAGAAAGTTCAGAACTCAATTACCAAGAAACAGACTGGTACTATAAAGGAGGTTTTACGGTGAAAGCAGGGTTTAATCGTAAAATAAATGAAAAGCATAACTTCTTCGTAAATCTAGGTTATTTGGATAGAGCTCCTAGGTTTCAAAATGTTTTCGATTTTGGAAATAAGCTATTTTCAAATATTGAGAACGAGCTTATTCAGGCTGTTGAGTTTGGGTATGGTTTTAAAACAAGACCATTTAGTCTTAACCTAAACAGTTACTATACCACTTGGCAGAATAGGCCAGTAAATAGAGGAGTTCAAATCTCCGACCCTCAGGATCCAGAAGAGTTTATAAGTGCTAATGTGAATGGTATGAACGCGAGACACATGGGTGCAGAGCTGGAGGCCGCTTATGCGGTAAATAAAAAATTAACCTTGGAGGGAATAGTTTCTTTAGGGGATTGGATCTGGGATACTAAAGATACTGTGCTGTTTTACTATGACGATGGAACCCCCGTGATAGAAGATGGTGTTCAGCGTTCTTTATCCTATGACGCGAGAGGAGTTCATGTAGGTGATGCTGCTCAAACCCAATTAGGTGGTTTGATTCGGTATGAATTAAAAAGAGGAGCCTATGTGAAATTGAGATATACATTCTTTGATAGGCATTATGCTAACTTTAATCCAAACGACTTAAATGGGGATGATGCCGGAAGAGATTCGTGGCAGGTGCCTAGTTATGGTCTTCTTGATTTTCACGCTGGATACCGCATTAAGTTGCGAGATAAATATAATTTGAACCTAAGGGGTTCATTGTTTAATATATTAGACAAACGAGCTATATCAGATGCTTCTGTAAATGACAATAGAGCTGTCGGTAGTGACTCGCCTACAGGAGCAGCTCAGAGTGAAGACGGAGATTTATTCGATGCTAACTCTGCAGGAGTATTCTTTGTTCAAGGAACTAGACTCAACATTTCAGCCACACTTAATTTTTAGAAAACACACGTTATGAAATCATATTTATTAGCATTATTAGCGCTTTGCAACGCACTACTTTTATCAGCTCAAACTGACATACAGGATCTTAGAGATAACTATGCTGTAGGTCAAGTAGTGACCATTACAGGAATAGTTACTCATGGAGAAGAAATGGGTTCTTCTGTTAGGTATATGCAAGATGAATCTGCAGGGATAGCTATATATTCTGGAGCTTGGGAAGGTTTTACTACTCCTTCTAGAGGAGACGAAATCACTGTGACAGGAGAAATCACTGAGTATAACGGATTATTAGAAGTAGGGCCTGATTTAAGCGCTGTTACTATTAATAGCACAGGGAATGATCTTCCAGATTATGAATACATAGACCTATCTGATTTTAATGAAGGTGTAGAAGGAGAACTCGTAAATTTTGATGGAGCTCAATTCCAGGATGGAGGAAGCACCTTTGCTGGAAATAATACCTATACTTTTATTCATGAGGATGGGCAGGCCATAATATATCTTAGAACAGGTAGCGCTCTGGAAGGACAGATTATCCCAGCTGGACAAATTACGCTGAGAGGAATAGTGTCTCAGTTTACTTTTGATGGTTTTGGTGGGTATCAACTGTTGCCTAGAGATATGGAAGACTTAATTTCCAATTCAAGTATTAATCTAGCCTCTCAATTGACTCAGTCATCTCACGATGAAAGTTCTATTACCTTAAATTGGTTAACGGATACTCCAGGTACTACAGTGCTTTATTATGGAACAGATGCGGACAACCTAACTGAGACGGCTTCGGATATGGCAGCAGTAACAAGTCATGAGGTGACTATGACTGGTTTAGAGCCAGGAACAGTGTACTTCGTTTATGCTGAGTCGGCTAATGATGATTCTGCAGTTCAGTCAAGCGTCTCATCATTCGTAACCATTAGTGAGTCGAGTGGAGATATTCATGTTTATTTTACTGGGTCTGTAGATACGAGCGTTGCAACGCTAGATGACGCCATTTCTTTAGGAGCAGCTACCAATGATACTATAGCAGCATATATAGACAGAGCAGTATCTACGATTGATTTAGCGGTTTATAATAATAACGACCAAACGATTATGAACGCGGTGGATGATGCTTATGATAGAGGAGTTCAAATTAGGTACATTACTCAAGGTTCTAATGCTAATACAGGTCTAGGTCAAATTAATTCGGCTATTCCTGTTTTAGAAAGACAAGATGATAATGGTTCAGGGATGCATAACAAGTTTGTTATTATTGACGCTGATGATACCGATAACTGCGCTCTAATCACAGGGTCTACAAACTTCACTACGAACGGATTAGTTGAGGATTATAACAATGTAGTAGTCTTTCAAGATCAATCGATTTGTAGAGGGTTTAGAGTTGAGTTTGAGGAAATGTGGGGTGGAAGCGGTTCGCAGCCAATAGTTGGGAACAGTAAGTTTAGTTCGCTTAAACTAAATAATACGCCTAGGCAATACACAATAGGAGGATCTTCTGTAGAAGCATACTTTTCACCAACTGATGGTGTAACTGATGCTATTAAGACGGCTATCCAGACAACTGATTCTGATTTAGACTTTGCCCTTTTAGTGCTCACTAGAGATGATTTAACAGAGGCTATCATAGAAGAAGACAACCTCTTTTTAGTAGTAGCTAGAGGCATGATAGAACAAGTAAGTGGGAATGGATCAGATTTTCAAACGTTATTAGATGGCGGTGTAGACACAGAGAGCCATGAGGGTATTTTTCCTCAGCTTCACCATAAATACTGTATCATAGATCACAGCAGTCCAGATTCAGATCCGCTAGTAATTACTGGTTCTCATAACTGGAGCTCTTCGGCAGAAACTGTAAATGATGAAAATACAGTGATCATTCATGACGCGAGTATAGCCAATCAGTTTTACCAAGAATGGTATCAAAGATGGTCTGAGTTAACTGTAGGAGTGGAGGAAGTAGAAAATCAGTGGGATGTGAGATTTTATCCTAACCCTGCATCAGATATAGTTAACTTGTACGTGAATAACACTGGAAGCTCTAAACTATCTATCAGCTTGCTAGACATTACTGGAAAAGAGGTTTATCAGTCAAGTTTACAAGGTAAAAAGCATCTATTGGATGTATCCTCTATGAGTCATGGGGTTTATACGCTAATGATTCATGATGGACAGTATTCTTATGCTCAGAAGTTAGTTATTCGTTAAGTTTGCTCTAATTAAAGAGCAAATGGAATTCTCGAATACATCCGGAAAAATATATATAGCAGGCCATAATGGTATGGTCGGCTCAGCTATTCATAGAGGCTTACTCAAGAAAGGCTATACTAATATTGTAACACGTTCTTCTAAAGAGCTAGACCTAAGAAATCAGAATGAAGTAAATGATTTCTTTAAGTCTGAAAAACCAGATTTCGTTTTTTTAGCTGCAGCTAAGGTTGGAGGGATTTTGGCCAATAGCACATACAGAGCAGAATTTCTCTATGACAATCTGATGATTCAGACAAACATCATTCATGCAAGCTATGTCAATAAAGTTTCTAAGCTATTATTCTTAGGTTCATCATGTATTTATCCTAAAATGGCTAAGCAGCCACTTACAGAAGAGGCGCTTTTAACTGGAGAGTTAGAGCCGACTAATGAGCCGTATGCTATAGCTAAGATTGCTGGAATTAAAATGTGTGAGGCATACAGAGACCAATATGGTGTTAACTTCATTTCTGCCATGCCTACAAATCTTTATGGCCCTAATGATAATTATGATTTAAAAAGTAGCCATGTCCTTCCTGCCTTACTTCGGAAATTTCATGAAGCTAAAGTTTCAGGAGATTTAGAGGTTCAGTGCTGGGGAACTGGTTCTCCTATGCGTGAGTTCTTACATGTAGATGATTTAGCGGCAGGCTGTCTTCACTTAATGCTAACTTATGATCAAAAAGAATTCGTGAATATTGGGACAGGAACAGATGTGACCATTAAAGAGCTGGCAGAAACCATAGCTTCTATTGTTGGGTTTAATGGAGAGCTCGTTTGGGATTCTACCAAGCCAGACGGCACACCAAGAAAGCTTATGAATGTAAGTCGAATTCACGCTTCAGGATGGAAGCATGAAATAGACCTCAAAGAAGGCATTGAACAAGTATATAAAGAATTTACGAGTAATGAATTGGCGCTTTAATATATATAAAGCGTTAGTTTGGTTTGGGGTTTTACTTATAGCCATAAACGTATCCGGCCAGTTGGATTTGTTTCCACTGCAGCAGGATTATATTGAAGAGTCTAGATATTCTTATGGAGATTTAGACTCAGCTACTCATACTTCTATACTGCCATTTTCTGTAAAAGACTCAGAGCTATCTGAGTCTTACTTTTACAATGACACCTCGCTATATTACAGTCTTTTAGCAGTCAAGGTTTTTAAGGATGACTTGTTTTCTATAAACGAAGAAGATTTTGTGCTCAGAATAAACCCACTATTCGATTTTAGAGGAGCCAAAGATTTGATAGATACCAGTACTTATGCTGATACTACTCTATTTATACAGAATTCTAGAGGATTTAAAATGGATGGTAAAATAGGAAAGCGGCTCTTTTTCCAAACAGGATTTTTAGAGAATCAGTCCTATTTACCGAGTTGGCAGAAAACCTATGCAGATACTAACCTGGTCATCCCAGGAATGGGTAGACATAAGGCGTATAAAGACAACGGGTTTGATTATGCCCAATCTTATGGATGGGTAAACTACTTTCCTGTTAAAAACATCAATCTCTTTTTTGGCCATGGGAAAATGTTCTCAGGACATGGCTATAGATCACATTTATTAAGTCACCAAAGTTTTAATTTCCCCCATTTAAAAGCCTCAGCTACCCTTCTTAAAGGAAAATTAAAAGCCATGTGGAGTCTAGCAGCGTTGCAATCTCTAAGCAGGCAACCTTTGGGGGAAGTTCCAGAGTCATTATTCAAGAAAAAATCAGCTACATTTTCTTCATTAAGTTACTTGGTGGGAAAAAGAGTAGAATTGTCAGTTTTTGAAACCAATATATGGAAGAGGTACAGTGAGTTTTCTGGGACTGTTCCTCTAAATGGATTAGCGTATGCTCCTGTGCCATTATTAGGATACGTAACACAGCGAGTAGATTCTCTCCAGTCAGCTAGAATTGGATTTAATGGACTCTTAAAAATCTCAAATCGAATTCAGGTTTATTCTCAATATCAATTAGAGACTGAAGGCCTTCAATTGGGAATTCGAATAAATGAATTGGGGATAAAAGGACTAAGAATCCAGGCAGAATATAATCAAGCTAACAAGGTGACTGAAATAGACCCACTGGTCAGTTTTAGTCATTTAAATGAAGGGCTAGGGCATCCAGTTCAAGATACTTTTGATGAGGTGTTTATTTCTGCAAACTACATCAAAAACCGCTGGGTAGGCAAAGTGTCTTACTCACAGGTAAATAGCCTCACAGACAGAAAAACCCTAGATGTGAATGCAGCTTACCTAGTAAACGCTAAAACTAATTGCAAAATAGCCTTGGGTTACTTATACAGAGATCAAGGACAGGGAAGTAGCTCTCAGTCGGGACTTTTCTACTTTGGTGTGAAAACTTCTGTATTTGATTCCTTCTATAATTTTTAATAACTTGCCAATAAAAATTAATCAATCTTGACCGAACTTTTTTTAGCATTTCTGACCTCTTTCGGAGTAGTCCTAGTGGCTACGCCTTCTTTAATTAAAGTAGCTAAGATTAAGCATTTAGTGGACGAGCCAGGTGAAGACCGTAAAGTCCATAGAAAAAGCGTGCCTACTATTGGAGGTATTATGATTTTCGCAGGAACTATACTCGCATTCTGTCTTTTCTTTCCCACTGATGATATAGGCTTTGCATTTGATGTAAAGGAGGCTGTTCATGATTTCCAGTACATTATAGCTTGTCTCTTTATTCTCTTTTTCGTAGGAACTAAAGACGATATTATTGGGTTTAGTCCAACTAAAAAGCTCATCGCCCATTTGTTAGTAGGAAGTATTCTAGTATTTATGGCCGATTTCCGTATTACTAGTCTTTACGGGTTGTTTAGACTTGATGGAGATTTGCCTTATTGGTTCAGTGCTCCATTTTCTGTTTTTGTCTATATCGTAGTCGTAAATGCGGTAAACCTCATAGATGGGGTAGACGGTTTAGCCGCTGGAGTTGGTTTTATTTCAAGTGTGGCCTTTGCCTGTTGGTTTTTTATTATCGGTCACTTCCCATTTGCTGTTCTAGCTACTTCGTTGGCAGGAGCTTTGTTAGGATTTTTAATCTTCAATTTCAATCCCGCTAAAATATTTATGGGAGATTCAGGCTCTCTGACTATTGGCTTAATAATGTATGTTTTGGCCATTGGAATGATTGAGCAGCAAGGCTTGAACCAGGACTTAATCATTACCTCAATATCGCGTCCAGTGCTTGCTATGGCTATTCTGGCGTACCCACTTTTAGACACCATCAGGGTATTTACCTTGAGAGCTTTAAAAGGAACCTCTCCCTTTAGCGCAGATAGAAACCACCTACATCATCATCTGCTAGACTTAGGCTTGAATCATAAGCAAACAGTATTAATCGTCTATGCGTTCTGTTTAATTATTATAGCTCTGGTATTTCTAAGTCCTAGTCACTCTCCCAATGTTAGCTTTTTAATAGTTGGAGTCACTGCATTTGTACTTACTCAATGTATTTTCATTTTTAAGAATTTCAGAAAAGTTAATTCATGATTAGGAAGTTATCGGTAGTAACTTTACTGCTGTATAGCCATTTTTTAGTGGGACAAGAGAGAAGCCAGGACTCTTTGGCGCTAAACTCTCCTGTACTTATTCAGGAGTTTTATACGCCAGTTTCTTTTTCCGAATATCAAGGAAATGAGATTAAATCTCCTCTTAAAGTAAAAGCTAATTTAGATTTCCTCCTTAACGCAGGAGGCTCTTTTTTTAACGAAGTATCCCCTGTTTACACTGGCTATTTTAATGCGGGAGTAGTAATGAAAAGCCGAAATAAAACCTTAAGCCTAGATTACTCGATGGCTAGCTTAGGTTTAGGTAATTACATGTCTGAATTTGTAGATAGCACAGGAGTCCTGTCAGGGTTTGGCGTTGCAACGCAAGAAAAATTCGGCTATTTGGCTAATAGAATACGGGGAAGGTTTAATTGGCAAATGTCCAAGCATTTTAATGCAGAGATAGGAAATCACACGAATTTTTGGGGGAATGGATATAGATCTATGGTTCTAGGAGAGAATACGAGTCCATATCCATATTTAAAACTTACCACGAAAGTTTGGAAAATTAAGTACACTAATTTATTTATGCAGCTTCGAGACCTGCAGCCAGACGTGCCATGGAAAGACTCCAGGCAGAAGTATGTAGCACTACACGCTATAGATTTTAAAGTTAATGAACGCTTTTCGTTTACCGTATTTGAATCCGTGGTTTGGCAATCCTCGGACACCTTATCCAATAGGAGTTTTGATATCAATTACTTAAACCCTGTAATATTCTACAGACCAGTAGAGTTTAGTCAAGGGTCTGCCGATAATGTTCTGTTAGGAATCGCGGCTCGGTTAAGTTTGGATAAAAACTTCATGTGGTACGGTCAGCTTTTTCTAGATGAGTTTTTACTATCAGAAGTGAAAAAGCGCGAAGGCTGGTGGGCAAATAAAGTAGGCATACAAATAGGCGTTCAAGCGGCCAATTTATTGCCAGGATTGTGGGCTTATTCAGAATTTAATAGTGCTCGACCCTTTACCTATACACACGGAAGTGTGCTTCAGAATTATGGCCATAGAAATCAGTCTTTAGCTCACCCACTAGGAACTAATTTTTACGAGTGGTCTACTGGAGCTGAGCTAGAAAAAAATGAGTGGACCTTCACGGGAAGGTTTAATTGGGCGCTTTATGGGCGAGACTTAAATGGAGATAATTATGGAGGAGATGTTTTTAGATCTTATAAGCAGCCTTATAGGACTTTCGATAACCAAATAGGTCAAGGAAACACCCACCATTCCTATATCACACAGTTAACCGCTTCTAGAAAGATATTAAAAAACAGGGATGTATTCTTTTTCGGAAGTTACAATTGGCGTCATGTACAAAATCAGTTTGAATTAAATGATGAGCATGTTTTTTCCTTCGGAATAAGCTCATCAGTCTATAAGATAAGCTCTAAAAATTCTAATGGAGCTTTGCCCAATTTATCGAATGATTTTTGATAATTTCTATATATTTAGTCTTAAGAATTCGACTACTTTTGTACTCTCAATAGTTCATTTTGACAGCAGCGATATTAAATCAAATAAGTTATATTAAGTCTATTAAAATAAAAGACTTAGCCGAGTTAATGAAGCTTAAATTGTCAGCTTTGGTTGTACTGTCGGCTGTGTTGGGTTATTTCATGGGAACATCTTCTCCTGAAATTTTAAAAATTATTTTCGTAATATTTGGAGGGATGCTCCTTACAGGAGGTTCTAATGGTTTTAATCAGGTTTGGGAAAGAAACCAGGACGCTTTGATGAAGCGCACCATGAATAGACCTCTTCCGACAGGAAGTCTCTCTGTGGAAGCTGCTATCGTTTGGAGTTCGATTGTTTCTATAGCTGGTATATCTATTCTCTGGTTTTTGTTAAATCCTTTATGTGGGATTTTAGGAGTGCTAGCTTTGTATAGTTACGTTTTTCTCTACACACCACTAAAAAGAGTGAATAGTGTGGGTGTTACGGTTGGTGCTTTTCCGGGAGCTATACCTCCTATGTTAGGTTATGTAGCAGCTAGTGGATCTTTTGGATTAGAGCCAGGGCTACTATTCGCGTTGCAATTTATGTGGCAGTTTCCTCATTTTTGGGCTATCGCGTGGGTAGCTAAAAAGGATTATGATAATGGGGGTTTCAAAATGCTCCCATTTAACAAGGGTAAAACCACATTTACAGCATACTATATTGCCCTTTCTGCTTTCGTCCTAATCCCGGTCAGTATTTTACCCTGGTTCTTAGGGAGTGAAGGTCCTATGATAGGAAATGTCGCAGGAGTCTCAACTTTAATTATCGGGATACTTTATTTCTTGGTAGCTCTTAGGTTTGCACTAACAAAAGATGATAAATATGCTAAGCAAGTAATGTTTGGCTCTTTTATTTATCTTCCTGTAGTACAGTTATTATTCGTTCTAGATAAAATTTAAATACCATTTAAAATGTCAGAAGCTACACTTCCCGCAGATACAGAACCAAAAAAAAAGAAGGTGGATGTGTTCGAAGGTCATCCAATTGAAGTAAAGGAGAGAACTAAGAAGATGCTTATGTATCTTATTCTATTCGCTGTTCTTATGATGTTTGGTGGATTTACTTCTGCGTTTATAGTAATGGCCCCTCAGGCATACTGGGTACATCCAGAGCCCGTTTCGGGATTGTTTGCAAGTAATATCATCATTGTTATATCCAGTTTGTTTTTATTAGGCGCGGGATATATGGCTAGCAAGGGGAAAAGACAGGCCACGACCATACTACTTGTTCTTACTTTTTTATCTGGAATCGGTTTTACGCTCAGCCAGTGGAATGGATGGCTTCAGTTAAATGACAAAGGATTGTTTGTTTCGCATAATGAAATTGGAGATGTTTCAGGAGAATATGGAGTTGATTATATGATAACCTATAATTCGCTACCTGTAATTTTTGAAAATGGACAGTTTTATAAAGGAACAGACAAGGAAAGGCTTGAACCAGTCACTCAAGTGATGCAAAAGCAAAAAGATAATTCTACTAGTTTACTGTTTCTGTTTATTTCTGTACATGCCTTCCATTTAGTCCTAGGATTAATTTACTTGATAATTAACATAGTAAGGAGTGTGAGAGGGACTTTTTCAAATGGAAACATAATAAGTTTAAGGACTCAAGGCATTTACTGGCACTTTATGGGAATATTGTGGCTGTATTTGTATGCTTTTTTGTTCATTATTTACTAAAATTGCAAGAAATTACTACGACTGATGTCAGGAGAAGCTTCAAAACAAATTGAAAAAGACGTTTTATGGGGGGGAGGAAGATCTCCTTTTAGCGTTACTTATGGTAAAATGATGATGTGGTTCTTCCTAGTATCGGATGCCCTGACCTTTAGCGGCCTCTTGATTTCCCTAGGATTTTTTAGAACTGGTGTCTTCGGTGACCTTGAAGGCTTTTGGCCTGTGGGGGAGAAAGTATTTGAGGCATTACCAGTATTGGGAACAGGTTTCCCTTTAATCTATGTGGCACTCATGACATTCCTTTTGATTGTAAGTTCTGTTACTATGGTGCTAGCCGTGGAAGCAGGACATAGGAATGATAAAAGAAGTGTTACTAAATGGTTAGTTTGGACTGTAATAGGAGGATTCTTCTTCTTGGGCTCTCAGGCATGGGAGTGGTATCACTTTATTCATGGTTCTGGTGGTTATTATATTAGCGCGAATGAACTTGTAGTTGATGGTGTAGATCAATCGGGTGAAACCATAAGCTATACAGTAGCAGCTGGAGAAAAAGTTTATTATGGTGCAGAGCATGGACATTCTCATGAAGATCATGAAGAAGATGGTCATGATGAGCACCACGGTCATGAGCATGCCTCTAATAAGAAAATCTCAGGAATGGGAGGTGATGGACATGATGACCATGCCGAGGAAGAGGTTCATGAAGAGCACTCTCCAAAAGTGTTGTACTTAAATAAGTACCAAACCTCTATAGTTACTGTAGAAGATGCCGGAACAATAACAAAGCTTTTGGCAGCTAAAAATGAGAACCTTCCAGAAACCAGCGGAGCGGATTTAAGTTCGAATGAATATGGTCCCCAGCAGTACGCTAATTTCTTTTTCTTCGTTACAGGATTCCATGGTTTTCACGTGTTTTCAGGTGTGCTTATTAACTTGATCGTACTAATTATGGTAATCAAAGGAGTGATGCATAAGAGAGGGCATTATGAAATGGTTGAGAAAACAGGATTATACTGGCACTTTATAGACCTGGTATGGGTGTTTGTATTTACATTCTTTTACTTAGTTTAATTTAGAATAAAATGGAAAGAGACGATTTAATTGTAAATGACAGCTATGCCCTGAATGCTCATCATAGTGAGGAAGCAGGTATCGCTAAAAGAAAGAAAATTTGGTTTGTAGCAGGTCTATTAACTTTAATTACTTTCATAGAGGTTGTTTTAGGTATTGGGTTTAAGCAGAATAGTGATTGGTGGGCATTCATTAAGTGGTCGTTCATCATCTTGACATTATTCAAAGCGGCATACATTGTCCTGTCATTTATGCACTTAGGAGATGAAAGAAAAAATCTTAAATGGACTATTCTAACTCCTTATTTAATGTTTGTAGCTTACTTACTTTTCATAGCTGCTAGAGAAGGAACAGACATGTCTGCGCTATTATTAAATTACTTAGGGAGTTAACAATTCAAAAATGCTAAAAAAGGTTGGTTTAATTTTTATAGTACTTATTTTCCCGTTGAGTTTTCTACTTTTCTTTGGGTTAGCTTTGGATCATAAATTCAAAACATTACCGTATTACCATCCTTCTGAAATTCTTCTGGACTCTGCGAATAATGACCTAGGTAAGACTTATTTTTTACCGAACAAGGAGTTTGTAAACCATAACGGTGACGTGGTTACGATCGAGTCTTTGAAAGATAACGTTTATCTTCTTGCCCCTTACTCGTTAGGTTCTGAGTATATCTCGGTTATAACTAAGAGACTTCTAACAGCGAACTTTAAGTATACAGATGAGGACAATATTAAAATCATTGGTCTGAATACAGATGGAGTAATACAGGATGAAGAGAAGTTAAAGGATTACATGATTAACCTTAACCGAAATGCAGATGAAACAGATAATTTTTTCTACCTAAGCACTACTTCAAAGGGAGCTATGGAAGATTTTATCACCAAGGAGCTAGGGATAGTTAATCTAAATAATAGTGCGATTACACTCTTAATTGACTCTAGGTCTCAAATTAGAGGAAGATACAATCTAAATGCCGAGAGGCAAATTAATGATGCAATAGAAGATATTGCACTTTTAAGAAAGGAAATAGATATAGAGAGGTATGAAGCTAATAAAGTTAATTCTAATAATTAGTGTCTTAAGCCAATTTGGCTGTGGGTTTTTCGGGGATAAGAATCCGCTTGATCAAAATAAAGTTTCAGTAACGGATAATAATGGCTATTTAAAAGAAGGTGAGCAACTTCCTTTCTATGGACCTATCACCAAAGATGGAAAGGACACCCTATTCTATCAAGTCCCTAAATTCTCCCTGATTGATCAGGACTCTTTAGATTTAGGATATGCTCGGTTTAATGAAAGAATTTTTATTGTTGATTTTTTCTTCACCACCTGCTCTACGATTTGCCCGATTATGACGGGTGAATTAGTCAAATTGCAAAGCGCCCTTTATGAAAAAGGATTAGGTGAAGAAGTACAATTCTTATCCGTAACGATAGACCCAAAGACCGACTCACCTGAGGTGTTAAGATCATACGCAGAGAATAAAGGGTGTAACTTAAATAGTTGGGCGCTAGGTACTGGAGAAATGGAATACATCGATGAGCTCAGTAAGGAAGGATTCTTTTTGGCAGTAGATAGAGATGCGGCTTATCAGGATGGTATAATTCATAGCTCACAGGTTATTCTTGTAGATGAGAATAGACATGTAAGAGGGTCTTATGATGCGGTTGATGAAAACGAAATGAAGAAATTATTGCAGGATTTAATTATATTATCAGAATGATAGCTAAAAACTCAAAAGGAACAAACAAAATCATCTTGTTACTAGGTGTGGTAATACCACTATTAGTAGCTGTGCTGTATGTGCTTCCAAAGCCTGAGAACATGAATCCTGGAATTAAAGCTTTTCTAGAGAATTCTCCTAAGTTCAATGCCTGTATTAACGCGACTACATTTATTCTCTTAATTTTAGCTTTAGTAGCCATAAAGGCTAAAAAAGTAAAATTGCATAGTAGGTTAATGACATCGAGTATAGCGCTTGGCGTACTCTTCCTCTTGAGTTATGTGTCTTATCACTTTAGTTTTGATGATACCATTTACCCGATAGATTCAGAATTTAGGCCCTTCTATTTGGCCATTCTAATTTCCCATATAGTGTTAAGTGCCATAGTGGTTCCTTTGGTTTTAATTAGCTATTTGAGAGGGTTGAATGGAGAGATTGAAAGGCATAAAAAAATAGTGAAATTTGCCTATCCTATTTGGTTGTATGTGACTCTTACTGGTGTTGTTGTTTATTTGATGATATCTCCTTATTACGCTTTTAATCAGTAACTTTGTAAAAGATGAAAAAAACGGTCTCGTTATTGCTAATCTTAATAATAGCATGTCTTTTTTGCCCAGACATTGATGCACAATGTGCTATGTGCAAGCAAGTAGCAGAAGATGCCTCTAATCAATCTGGAGATGCTATAGGTCTTGGATTAAACAATGGAATAAAATACCTTCTAGTCATACCATATGTTTTGTTTGGTATTTTTATGTTCGTGTTTTTCAGAAGGAAGACGATAAGATAGGTTATTGAAAAATTGAATTTATTCCTTTCATATTTCCTATGATTATAAGAATAGATTCAATTAGAAGGAACCTTTTAGACTAATTTCAAGTAAACACGAGAGCAATGAAAAATTTATACTTTATAGTTTTACTAACTCTGTTGGTTTTTCCAGCTGTTACTTTTGGACAGTTTGTTAAAGAAAAAAAGATATCAAAGGAAGAGAGTTTTACCGGTATTCAGTATATGAATGTGCAGGTCTCACATGAAAGGTCAGGTGATTTTATTTCTGCTGATATTCGTGTAAATGGATTAAACACTCGTAAGCAAACTATACTTACTCAGGTTATGGATACAACCTTTGAAATAAATAACTACAGATTATATACCATTTCTTGCGTAGAAAAAGGGTACATGTATTATAACGAAAAGTTCTGGCCTTCAGAGAATGAGATACATCTACAACAGGTGAAGTTAATACCTCTGGCCATAGGTCTTTCGACTGATGTGAGAGATATTAATTTTTTAGGGAATCAAACCTCTATCTATCATAAATCAAAACCGACTTTAGCAGAAATTAAAGAGTTCCTTGATTTAAACCCCTCTGTTAAAATAGCTATTGTAGGTCATGTGAATGGACCTGATAAAAGAAAGAGTTCTAAATTCTATCAAAAGGCGTCTGAAGCTAGAGCGCTGGCAGTCTTAGATTATTTAATAGAGCTGGGTGTAGACGAATTAAGGTTAGAGGCTCAAGGTAGAGGAAGTACTCAGATGTTATTTCCCGACCCTAAAACTGATTGGCAGAATGAAGCCAATAGAAGAGTGGAAATTCTTATTACGGGCATTTAACAATTGTTTTCCAGCCACTCAGTAATACCACTTTTTATTTAAGTAAGTTTGCCTTGATATAGTTAAATTCAAGGTAATGATAAAGTACTTAATTTTTGTTCTGTTAATTTTTGCATCCGCAAAAGGAATAGGCCAGAATACATTTTCCCTCAACGAATGTTTGGAGATTGCTCTTGAGAATAATATTTCTCTTAATCAAGGAGAACTTAATATTCAACAGAACGAATTGGGGTTAATTCAAAGTAAGGCTAACTTACTTCCTACGCTTAATGGGAGCGCTAGTCACGGATATAACTGGGGACAAACAATTGACCCATTTACAAATCAATTTGCCACAAATAGAATTCAGTCCAACAGCTTTGGCTTAAACACGGGGGTAACCATTTTCAATGGTTTCACTCTTCAGAATAGAATAAAGCAAGCAGATCTAAATTTAAAAATAAGTCAACTTGGTTTGGAGTCTTCAATCAATGCTATAGCATTGGCGGTAGCAAACGCTTATTTATCTGTGCTCTTTAATCAAGAAATTAACACAGCTAATCTAGCGAATCGATTGGCCTCAAAAGAACAAGTAGATAGAGTTAAATTACTAGTGGAGGCAGGTCAAGTTCCTGAGGCTAACTTGTATCAAGTTCAAGCCCAACTTGCTCAAGACGAGGCTAGAGTAATAAACTCAGAGAATGCTATTTCTATAGCTAAATTGAATCTGATTCAGCTAATCCAACTGCCGGAAGAACAGAAAACGAACTTCGGAATAGAAAGTCCTACGCTGAGTGAACCAGAGTTTAACCTTCCTTCTAAGAGTGCTGTATTGTTATATGCATTAGGATCATTTCCGGAAGTTAAGAGTGCAGAGCTAACCATTGCGAGAGCTGATTTAGATTATAAAATAGCCAATGGAGGTAGATATCCTAGATTAGGAGCTAGCTATAATTATGGGAGTGGATTTTCTGGAGCTAATCAAAGAGGAATTGGAGACCTTATCAGTTTTGGAAATTTTCCAATAGGAACGGTAAGCGGTTCTAATCAGTCAGTCCTGTCACTGGAACAATTATCATTTAATGATTTTGAGACGGTTCCCTTCTTTAGTCAAGTGAAGGATAATGTTAATAGAAGTATGTTTTTTAGTTTAAATATTCCGATTTTTAACGGGTTATCCAATAGGACCAATGTTCAAATGGCGGAAATTGGTCAGGAGAATGCGAAATTAGAATCGTTAAATGTTAGAAATCAATTACGCCAGACTGTAGAGTCAGCATTTGCAGACGCCTCTGCAGCATATAAGACGTATGAAGCAGCAGACTATTCTTTAAGAGCACAAAAAGAAGCATTTAAATATGCTAAGATTAGGTACGAAGAACAAGTAATAAACGGGGTGGATTATGCTCAAGCTAGGAGTCTAAGAGACGCAGCTTTATCTGAGAAGATAAGAAGTCAGTATGATTATGTTTTCAAGCTGAAGATTCTAGAATTTTATCAGGGTAAAACAATATCTTTAAATTAATGGCGAACAAAGAGTCTAATAGAAAAGTCTGGATATTCTTAGGAGTAGTAATGCTAGTAGTAGTGGCTGTTTTGCTTACGCAAAAGAATGATGATATTCTTGTAAGTACAGAAAGGCCCACATTTAAAGACATTATTTCTACCGTAAGCGCTAGTGGTAAAATTAGACCTGAAAGTGAGGTGAAAATTTTTTCCGAAGTGAATGGTCAGGTTACAGAACTGCTTATTAAAGAAGGCGATATAGTTAATAGTGGGGACTTACTATTAAAGGTTAATCCAGAAATATATAGAACAGCCTTACAGCGGTCAGATGCTGCATTAAGCTCTTCTAGGTCTAGCTTAGCCAACTCTAAGGCCAGAAAAGCACAGGCAGATGCCCAGTTTATAATGTCTGAAAATTCATTTAAACGAAGTACTTCGTTAAAAGAGAGCGGAGCCATAAGTAGCAGTGAATATGAAAGTGCCCTTTCTCAATATCAAGTGGCTGATGCAGAAAGAGAAGCCGCTAAAGAAAGTGTAAATAGTGCCAGATTTGCTATAAATAGTGCCCAAGCAGGGAAAGATGAGGCTACTGAAAATTTAAGTAGAACTGCTATTTATGCCCCTCAAAACGGAATAGTGACTGCTTTAACCATAGAAAAAGGGGATGTCATTTTGGGTACTGGAATGACTAAAGGAGATGAGTTAATGAGAATTAGCGATTTGAATGTTATGGAGGTAGATGTAGATGTCAATGAGAGTGATATAGTGCGGGTAAACTTAGCAGATACGGCACTCATAGAAGTAGATGCTTATCCTGATAGAAAATTTAAAGGAATAGTAACAGAAATAGCGAATACGGCTAGTAACTCTAGTTTAATGAGTACGGATCAAGTAACTAATTTCTCTGTGAAAATCAGAGTTCTTAAAAATAGTTACGCTGATCTGTTAGCAGAAAAACCTTCTAGCTTCTCCCCTTTCAGGTCAGGAATGAGCGCCAATGTAGACGTACGAACGGATTATATGAATAATGCCATTTCTGTTCCTATTACTTCAGTAACCACTAGAACAGATACTACCTCTGTAGGAAAAGAAAAGCCAAAAAAGGAGGGCGATAGAACAGATGAAGAAGAGTTTACTTTGGTATTCGTGAAAGTTGGTAATAAGGCCCAAATTCGGTTGGTTGAGCTTGGATTGCAAGATGATGAGTTTTATCAAATCACCAGTGGGTTAAAAGAGAACGATGAAATAATTGTAGGGCCATATGATGCAGTCTCTAAAAAGCTCAAGAATAATATGGAAGTGCAGTTGGAAGAATAGATCAGCATGAAAAATGGAATACTCTGTATAGAAACAGCTACTAAGAATTGTTCTGTGGCGTTATTCGAAGATGGACACTTAGTGTCATGTATAGAAGAGTCTAGCACAGAATATATCCACTCTGAGAAACTAGCACTGTTTATAGACGAAATACTAACAGATAATAAAATCACGGCAAAACATCTCTCTGCGGTTGCCGTAAGTTCGGGTCCAGGCTCTTATACAGGATTAAGAATAGGCGTTTCTACAGCCAAGGGAATCTGTGTGGGCGCAGGAATACCATTGATAGCCATACCTAATTTAGTTCAGTTGGCTCTGGCAGCAAAAACTAAAGATGATTCTTTCGAGCTATACATCCCTATGTTGGACGCGAGAAGAATGGAGGTGTTTACTGCTGTTTTTGCAGCTAATCTAGAAGTGCTAGAAAACACGTATGCTAAAGAAATTGACAAACATAGTTTTAGCGATTTGGCAGGTAAAAGGATAGCCATTTTTGGTGACGGAGCTGAAAAATGTCTTGAAACTCTTAATGATTTAAATGTAAAATTGGTAAATGTTAATTGCAGTGCACGAAATATGGGCCAGATTGCGTTAACTAAATTACAAGATCAGGATTTTGAAGATTTGGCATACTTCGAGCCTTTTTACTTGAAAGATTTTATCGCTGGAACTCCAAAGAAAGTATTCAAATAAAATGGGAAATAAACTTGCAATATTAGTAGCCATTGTTCTGTTAACAGGATGCAAAGGATGCAGAGAAAACAATAGTGTAGTTCCTTTGGTAAGTGTCGATTTCTCTGTAAATATTAATAACGCATCTTATTTTGAGCTTACAAATATCACTGGTTGGGTCTATGTGACTGGCGGGAGTCGAGGGATTATTATTTACAGAAATAATATAGATCAGTTCACTGCCTTTGATAGACACGCTCCTTATAATGCAGAAGAAGGGTGTCGAGTATCTGTTCTTGAGGATGATATAACGCTCAAGGATGAATGCAGTGAGTCCAGCTGGTTAATCCTAGACGGAAGTTTGATTTCAGGCCCAGCAGAGCAGCCCCTAAAGCAGTACAGCACAAATTTTAGTGGGTCTGTCCTAAGAGTTTACAACTAAAAAAGCCACCTAAGATTTCTCTTAGATGGCCATTCATTTCAATAACATTAATATCTAGTACCTGTAGTGATCTGGCTTGTAAGGTCCAGCTTTCGGTACAGAGATGTAGTCTGCTTGATCCTGAGAAAGCTCCTCTAGATCCACACCTATTTTAGCTAGGTGAAGCATAGCTACTTTTTCATCTAGATGCTTAGGTAGCATGTAAACTTTGTTCTCGTAAGCATCTGTATTATTCCATAATTCCAACTGAGCTAGAACTTGGTTAGTAAATGAATTACTCATCACGAATGAAGGGTGTCCTGTGGCACATCCTAAATTAACAAGTCTTCCTTCAGCTAATAATAAGATATCATTTCCATTAATGGTATACTTATCTACCTGAGGTTTGATCTCTACTTTAGAATCTCCATGGGTATCATTTAACCATGTTACATCTATCTCATTATCGAAGTGTCCTATGTTACAAACGATAGTTTTGTCTGTCATTTTAGAGAAATGTTCGCCAGTAATGATGTCCTTATTACCAGTAGCCGTAACTATTATGTTGGCTCTTGGAATAGCGTCCTTCATTTTTCTAACCTCAAATCCATCCATAGCAGCTTGAAGCGCACATATAGGATCTATTTCTGTAACGATAACTCTAGCGCCAGCTCCTTGAAGAGATGCAGCAGAACCTTTTCCTACGTCACCATATCCTGCTACTACGGCCACTTTTCCAGCGATCATAACATCAGTAGCTCTTCTAATAGCATCTACCAAAGATTCCTTACATCCATATTTGTTGTCAAATTTAGATTTTGTAACAGAATCATTAACGTTGATAGCAGGCATTACTAAAGTTCCGTTAGCTTCTCTTTCTACCAATCTGTGAACTCCCGTAGTAGTTTCTTCAGATAAACCTTTGATGTCCTTAGTTAACTCAGGGAATCTATCAAACACCATATTTGTTAAATCTCCACCATCATCTAATATCATGTTTAGAGGTTGACCATCTTTAAAAGCAAAAATAGTCTGCTCTATACACCATTCAAACTCTTCTTCATTCAGGCCTTTCCAAGCATAAACAGGAACACCAGTCGCAGCTATGGCAGCGGCAGCATGATCTTGTGTGCTAAAGATATTACATGAACTCCATGTAACGTCTGCTCCTAACTCTACTAGAGTTTCTATAAGAACTGCAGTTTGGATAGTCATGTGAAGACATCCTGCTATTCTAGCTCCTTTCAGTGGCTTAGAATCTCCAAATTCCTCTCTTAAAGACATTAATCCGGGCATTTCTGCCTCTGCTAATTCTATTTCTTTTCTTCCGAAATCAGCTAAGGAAATATCTTTAACCTTGTACGGAAGCATTTCTTTTTGTGTTTGACTACTCATTAAATGCTGTTTTTATGCGTTGCAAAGGTACAGATTATCAATAGAAAAATGAAACCCGCTATACTTTTGGGAGAATGTATATGAAGCAAGCACAATTCCTTAGTTTTGTTACACAATGCCACTAAAAGAACTAAGAGAGATTAAGGGAGGAGCTGAGTTAGGAATATGGAAACTAACAGAGAGCGTTTCTGAGCTAGAAATCCTTATGCCTAAGGAAGTCACTACTGAAAAGTACAAAGGATTTAACCATGACTTAAGACGACTAGAATGGCTGGGAGCCAGGGCACTTATGTCTAAAATGGGCCTTAAAAAAACACTTCAGTATACAGAGCATGGAAAACCTTTTTATCCTGCGGGACCTAAAATTTCTATCTCACACTCTAAAGATTTCATAGCTATTATTACTCATCCAGAGAATGAAGTAGGAATAGATGTTCAGGAAATAGTGGGTAAAGTCAGCATAATAAAACACAAATTCTGTAACACAAATGAGCTTGATTGGGCTACTTCGGATAAGGATTTTACCATAATCTGGTCAGCTAAAGAAGCTGTTTTTAAGGTAAAAGAAAGGAATGTTCTGTTCAAAGAACATATCCAGGTAAACCGTCCCGAAAATGGGCAGCTTCAGATCACATTCAAAGAAAGTCAGGTGTACTCAGGAGTACTTCTAAATCTTAAAAACTACGAAGGGGTTTACGTAGTAGAGGGTTTTTCTTAGAGGTGAGCACACTTTTATTTTCAGGAATCAAGCTGTATCACCAATACAGATCTAAATCATAAACTATTCTTGGTTACCCAATAGCGATAGCCCACTATTGCTTTCTGAATCTTACTTAAATTATATAAGTCTTTTCTTAGCATAGAGGGTAATATTAATTTATTAATACGCGCCAATATTTTAAATGCGAACTTGTTTTTCATTTGTTTAAATTAGGTAGAAAAAGTAAAACCAATTTAGTTTTCTTTTAAATATCTAAGGGCAAGATTTAAAACGTGCTGGTATCAATGTGGTAAGAAGTATTTACAGAGCCAACAAATCAAAAAAATAAGGTAGAATATTTAGAGCAGTTTTTAGATGACTTTGAACTCTTAAAATTAGAAGTGCGTTTATGTACAGGAGGGTTTTTCTTAGAGGAAAACACACTATAGCTTACTCTATAATCAGTTTTCTCGCAGACTCGTCTACGCGTAAAAGATAGACTCCAGTGGTTAATGCTACGTTTAACTTTACAGAATTAGAAAATGCTATGCTGTGTCTAAAGACTTCATTGCCTAATAAATCGAAAATTATAACTTCTGACATCGGTACAGAAGAAAAAAGGCTAACCTCACCAGTCGAATTAGGATTTGGATAAATGGTTAAATCACTTTTCTTATACTCTTCTACCGAATTGATCTCTTCAAATGTCAAATCATCTACAGAGATCCAAGTATCTATGCTGCCGCTTCCCAGCCCTTCTCCAGGATAAGAGGCTTGAACTTCTACCTTGCAGCCATCCATTAAAGGCTCTATTTGGTTAAGGGGTATGCTTATTTCGGTCCATTCTTCTATGGATGCTGTATTTATCCATTCCTCAGTATAGAAAGCTACTTCCCCGTTCCAGAAAGATATAATTACCCTGCATGTGTCTGTGAAAAACTCTCCTTCTGCGATGTTCGTTTTCACACAAAAACTTAAGCTGCTAGGTATGGATTGAATAGGGAACTCTATAAAGGCACTTCCCATCACTGTTTCTATACTTGCCAATGGTGAGACTTTCATAGCAAACTCTCCCTCACAAGAATTCGTCTCTTTAGTAGTAGAAGTCTGTATTTGATTATTCATCGTTTGCCAGTTGGTAGGATTCTCAAACCAGCCTCCTAAGGATTCCCATGATTCTAGCGTTCCGTTTGGAATTTCTTGACTGCTTCCATGAGAAAAAAAGAGAGCAGAGACGAGGATGATAATGAGAGTTTTCATGATGATTGGTTTCTACTAGGATGCTAGAAACTAAGAATTGGTTGCAAAAAGAACTAAAGTCGTTCCTTAACTTCTCTAGTGTCCATCTATTTCTTTCTGAAAGAAACATTACCCTTCTGTCCAAAATGAATCAGCGAGAATTGACTCTTTTGTGTTATGTCTAAATCAAAAATAATGCTGCTTGAAAGGGGCATCTCTGTTAATGGAATGTTAAAAACCTAAAAGGGTTAGAAAGCGCCAGAAAAGGGCTGAGTATGTATCTTTCCATAATCTAACGAGGACACATGGTTTCTTAAACACGGCTGCTGCTCTATCTAAAATGGGTGGCATTTTGTGTCTTGTAAATGAGCGCTTTTTATATGAATGATGCTGCAGAAAAGAAGAAGGTAACGGTTAAAGAAACTCCCCTTATGGGTCAGTATAATCGTATAAAAGCGAAGTACCCTGATGCACTATTGCTATTCAGAGTGGGAGACTTTTATGAAATGTTTGGAGAGGATGCTATTAAAGCTTCCGGAATATTAGGGATAGTATTAACCAAAAGAAAAAACGGATCTGCCGCATTTATAGAGCTAGCCGGTTTTCCTCATCACAGTGTAGACACCTATTTGCCCAAGTTAGTTAGAGCTGGAAATAGAGTGGCTATTTGTGACCAGTTAGAAGACCCTAAACTCACTAAAAACATCGTAAAGAGAGGGGTGACCGAACTGGTAACTCCCGGGGTTTCATACCACGATCATGTTCTCGATAATAAGAAGAATAATTTTCTAGCCGCAGTTCACCTAAATGATACTATCTCTGGAGTGTCATTCTTAGATGTTTCTACAGGAGAGTACATGTGCGCTCAGGGAAAAGACGATTATATAGATAAGCTGCTTCAAAGTTTTAAACCTTCAGAAGTGTTAATTCAGAAACAGAAGCTCGCTGAATTTCAAACCAGGTTCGGGTCAGAGTTTTATACGTATGTGCTAGAAGATTGGGTTTTTACAGGAGATTTTTCAAATGATATATTAAAGAGTCATTTTAAGACTAAGTCATTAAAAGGTTTCGGAATAGAGCGCTTAGCAGAAGGAGTGGTAGCTGCTGGAGCTGCACTGCATTATTTAGGAGAAACGAAACATAATGAGCTAAAACATATAGCTACTATTTCTCGAATCGAAGAAGAAAAATATGTTTGGTTAGACAGATTTACCATAAGAAATTTGGAGCTAATTCACTCTCCTCATCCTAATGCGGTTACTCTAATTGATGTTATGGATCACACGGTATCTCCTATGGGTAGCCGACTTCTTAAAAGGTGGATGGTTCTTCCTCTCAAGGATTTAGCTCCTATCCAAGAAAGATTAAATATTGTAGACCACTTCACTTCGAGCACAGAGAGTATAGAGGCGTTGCAAAGCGAAATAAAAAAAATAGGAGATTTAGAACGGCTCATCTCTAAAGTAGCTGTGGGTAGAGTTAACCCGAGGGAGCTTCTTCAGCTAAGCAGAGCGCTAACTAGTCTAATCACGATTAAAGAACAATGTGGCCTTCAGGAGAACAAAAGCCTAAAGCAGCTCGCTGATCAAATTAACCTTTGTGAAACGCTAAGAGAAAGCATTAAGTCCAGGTTAAAAGAAGACCCGCCTGTACTTCTATCTAAAGGGAATGTTATAGCAGATGGAGTAGATACAGAATTAGATGAGCTCAGAAAAATAGCTTTTTCAGGAAAGGATTTCTTACGACAAATTCAGGAGAGAGAGTCCGGGATTACAGGAATACCATCACTGAAAATCGCTTATAATAATGTTTTTGGGTATTATCTAGAAGTTAGAAACACCCATAAAGACAAGGTTCCCGAGACCTGGATAAGAAAACAAACTTTAGTAAATGCCGAAAGATACATTACTGAAGAATTAAAAGAATATGAAGCCAAAATTTTAGGCGCAGAAGAAAAAATAGGGGGTATCGAGTTTAGGTTGTTTAATGAGCTAGTCTCTGAAAGCGCCCAGTTTGTAGCGCCTGTTCAGATTAATGCGAGTGCGGTGGCTAAGCTGGATTGTCTGCTTAGTTTTGCTAAAATTGCTGTGAGAAACCATTACGTGAAACCTGAAGTAAACGAAGGTTTCTCTTTAGAAATAGAAGAAGGAAGACATCCAGTAATAGAACAACAATTACCCCTGGATGAGGAATATATTTCCAATGATATTTCATTAGATAATGAAGTCCAACAAATAATGATGATTACCGGACCTAACATGTCAGGTAAATCTGCTATTCTAAGACAAACAGCACTAATTACCATTATGGCACAGATGGGTTCTTTTGTGCCTGCTAATTCAGCTAAAATAGGTTTGGTGGATAAGGTCTTTACCAGAGTAGGTGCCTCAGATAATATTTCGAGTGGGGAGTCTACTTTTATGGTAGAGATGAATGAAACTGCGAGTATTCTGAATAACCTTTCCAACCGAAGTTTAATCCTGCTGGATGAAATTGGGAGAGGAACCAGTACCTATGACGGAATAAGCATAGCTTGGGCTATAGCTGAGTTCTTACATGAACATCCTTCATTTAGAGCTAAAACACTTTTTGCTACGCATTATCATGAGCTAAATGATATGTCTGCTGTCTTTCCTAGGGTGAAAAACTTTAATGTGGCAGTTAAAGAAGTCGAGAATAAAGTCATTTTCTTAAGGAAGTTAAAAGAAGGTGGTTCTAATCATAGTTTTGGTATTCATGTAGCGCAGATGGCAGGAATGCCTGCAGAAGTAGTGTTGAGAGCTAATGAGTTATTAGTAAAGTTGGAAAGTAAAAGTGAAAAAGGGAGATCAGTAAGCCCTACGAGTAACTTAAAGGAGACTGAAGCAGAAGTGCAGCTGAGTTTTTTCCAGTTAGATGACCCTGTCTTACAGCAGGTGAAGGAAGAAATAATCAGTACGGATATAAATACCCTCACCCCGGTAGAAGCGCTCTTCAAGTTAAATGAGATTAAAAAAATAATAACGGGTAAGAGTAAATAATATCCTCATTCATAAATGGCCGATTCTAATCGCAAGAAACAAATATTAAATGGGGCAGCTCGGCTTTTTAGGAAAAGGGGTTTTACTGCTACATCTATGAGAGACATAGCCTCAGAGCTCCAAATAGAAGCTCCTAGTTTATATAATCATATCAAAGGCAAGCAAGAGATCCTGCAGATATTATTACTAGACTTGGCCCGTTCGTTTACCTCTGGGATGGAGGTGATTAGAAATTCTACATTAACGTATGAGGAGCAGTTAGAAAGGTTAATTAGACTGCATGTGGAATTAACGATTAAACACCCTAACGGAATGGCGCTACTTACCTCTGATTGGGTACATTTAGAAGAGCCTGCATTTAGCCAGTATGTTTCTATGAGAGATGAATATGAGCTGGCGTTTAGGAACATATTAATAGAAGCTTTTAAGAACGATGGAAAAGAATCTGTGAACGTAGATTTAGCGCTATTTTCTATACTTTCTACTTTAAGGTGGCTCTATACGTGGGTTTTGAAAAACCCAGAAATTAATCCGGTTGAATTAGAAAAAGAGATGATTGAAAACTTACTATCAGGTATATTCAATCGGTCTTAAAAATGAACTAATCAAATGAAAATTTACACCAAAACAGGAGACAAAGGCACTACCTCATTATTAAGTGGACGTAGAGTAAATAAAAACAATAATAGAATTGAGGCTTATGGAACTGTAGACGAATTGAACAGTTGGATAGGTGTGATTAGGGATCGCAGTCATAAAAAGCATCATAAAAATCTCCTCACTATTCAAAACGAACTTTTTACCATCGGAAGCCAATTGGCAAATGATCCTGAGAAAAAAGCTTCTTTTAAACTCCCGGACATTGATTCTGAAAGTGTATTGAGGTTGGAAAAGCTAATGGATGAGTTGAATTTGGACTTGCCAGAGATGAAGAATTTTGTTCTTCCCGGTGGCCATGAGCTTGTTTCTTTTATTCATGTGGCTAGATGTGTTTGCAGACGAGCAGAGAGAAGAGTAGTGGATTTGATGGAGGATCAAGGAGTAGAAGAACTCATTATTCAGTACATAAACCGTCTGTCAGATTACCTATTTGTGCTTTCTAGAGCTTGTTCTCAAGAGGTTTCAGCAGAAGAAATTCCGTGGAAACCTGTCGTTTAGCAGTGTTAACGACTGTTAACCAATAGATTACGCCTATTAATTTTGATTTAGAAATTGATGTCGAATAGGTAAACAAAAAAATTATATTCGCGTAAAATTTGAACGCAGCAGCGGATTACAAGAACAACTTATCGTTTGAGTATCAAATAAACAATTAACGCATGTATTGGACATTAGAATTAGCATCATATTTAGAAGATGCCCCTTGGCCAGCTACCAAAGACGAATTAATAGATTTTGCCATGAGAGCAGGAGCTCCGCTAGAAGTAGTAGAAAACCTTCAACAAATAGAAGATGAAGGTGAGGCATATGAAAATATTGAAGAAATCTGGCCAGATTATCCCTCCAAGGAGGACTTTTTCTTTAACGAGGATGAGTATTAATTAACCATTAAATATTAGTATAGAACCGATAACTCGTTATCGGTTTTTTTATGCTCGGAAATTTTGGGCAAAAAAAATTAGGATCTGCGCTCAGATCCTAATCCACTTAACATTAAACTAAAACTACCATTACAATTAGTGCATTGTAACTATGAAAATTTGCCTTATCTCAGTGGGTGAAAACCCATAAGATGATGCTAAGATAATCATTAATTTCGTTTTCGAACGAATATATGCTAGAGAAATTAACACGGAATTAACACAGAATTAACACAGAGTTTATGGTGTGTAGGGTTCTAGTGTTTTATTGAATAATTAGGTGTCCATTATCAATCGCACAGTATTTCTACTTCTTTGCTCTAAAAGTAGATTTCTTCCATTGGTTAATTCTTTAATAATATGTTCATTATAATGTCTAATGGTTAAGAGCTCTAATCCTTTATTAAACCGAATAGAAAATTTAAGATCTAAAGATTGTCGAATGCTTTCCAAGTCTTGACGTGTCTGATTAAACACGATTGAAAAACTAATAGCACTATTCTGCATTAAATTGACAGCTATTTTATGATCAGAAAGAACTTTAAATATTTCGCTTAGCTCTTTCTCACCTATAAAAGAGAAGTCTCTTGGAGTAAAACTCACTAAGATTTGCTCTCTTTTACTAATAAAAGAAGGAACTAAAGGAATCATATCTACGCCATCTGTAATAACCGTCCCTTCTTCTATAGGGTCTATAAATGATTTTATATAAAGAGGAATCTTTTTATTTTGAAGAGGTTTTACAGTTTTAGGATGGATTACACTAGCTCCATAATATGCCAGTTCTATGGCTTCTCTGTATGAGATTTGATTTAGTTTTATTGTGTTCTGAAATTTTCTAGGGTCGGCATTTAGCATTCCTGGAACATCTTTCCAGACGGTGACACTCTCCGCATCCAGAAGATGAGCAAAGATAGCGGCACTGAAATCAGAGCCCTCTCTTCCTAGAGTTGTTGTTTCGTTTTTTTTATTCGAACCTATAAAGCCTTGAGTGATTATTAGTTTTTGGTTTTTCGAAGAGGCCTTTGAGCTTTTGATTTGTTTTGAGGATTCCTCCCAGTTTACCTGAGTGGTTTTATGGTCTTCTTGGGTCTTTATAATTTCGCGAGCATCAAGCCAATGAGATTCGAAGCCTTCATTTATTAAAAACAAATGAATCAGGTAAGTGCTCGCCAACTCTCCTTGAGAAACGATTTCATCATAGCGGAAAAACTCATCTTTATTGGCTTCTAAGAAGCCA
>Ga0208903_1000531_pt1 | contig 29837 bp, 32 predicted proteins | sample AntAceMetag02UKJ_FD_184769 | JGI IMG/M metagenome (GOLD analysis project Ga0208903, IMG submission 184769) | Saline lake microbial communities from Ace Lake, Antarctica - Antarctic Ace Lake Metagenome 02UKJ (SPAdes) (version 2) | ecosystem: Environmental > Aquatic > Non-marine Saline and...
GCACAATACTTTGCCAGAATAAGAGGGTATATCTCTACGGTAAAGAAAAATCACCAAAATGTACTCCATAGTTTAGCTACCGCTTTTCAAAATGCTCCCTTCATTCCTGTTTTGGGTGAATAGTTACCAATTGCGCACAAAAAAACTTGTTCCTTCAAAAAATAACTGACATACAATTTTGGGAGAGAGTTAGATTGGGAAGTAGCTGATTTTCGGACTACGTAAATCGAATAATCTAAATGCCTATCCGCAATCTCACCCAAGGTAGTTCCATTTCTGATGTACGCTCGCCACGAGTGTCCTATCCATAAGGCATCTGAAGTACCTACGATTGAGCTTAAAGCAGTACTCGTTCAGGTAATTCTCTAGAAAGTCTTCGTCCACGCAGCGATATACATTGCGGATTATACCTTTCGCATTGGAGATGGCGGTATGCACCCAAGGTAGTAGTATATGTGCTTCTTTGGCCGGTGTTACCTGTGCCTTATGCTTCTTTACTACCGCGCCCAGCCCATTATACGCTGGTAGCCCATCTGTAGTGACCTCAGCGTTGGCATCCATATACTCTTCTGCCATGCCAATAAGAGTGCTTGCATCGGTCTTGCGCACCACTTTCAACTTGAAGTGACCACACCGTTTAGCAGGTCTCCCTTTTTTCTGCTGATCTTCGGGTACATCTTCGCTTTCTGCCATTACCACTACGCAAGTTTTCTTTTGGCTTCCGCGGCCACGCTTGAGTTCAACCTCTCCATAGACTGCGGTGGAGAAGAAGCCTTCATCCATTTCTACACCGCCTTCGAGCGCATACCTATCGTCTCTTAGACCCATCACGGCTCTGATCTTATGCATGGCCCACACAGGTTCGTAGCGCTTCTTACCAAGTTGCTTCTGCACCTCCTTGGCTGAGAATGCGTTCTTAGTAGAGCTCATTAAGGCCATCGTCCAAAACCAGTCCTTGAAACTCAGATTACTCGCATGCATTACTGTTCCGCTCTTGAGTGAGGTCCTTGTACTGCAGGCCTTGCACTGATACTCTTGCTTTTTCCCTCTCCAGTAGTGCTCCGTCCCGCCACACCTTCGACAAGTGACGCCTTCTCTATCTCTGTGTTGCTTCCATATCTTTCTACAGGTATTCTCATTTGGGTAACTTGTGGCTATTTCGAATAGTGTCATCTCTCTCTGTATTTGTTTGATACAAAGAGAAGTTGCCGATCCGTAACCTATTTACGGGGTGAGATAGCGGATAGGCATTATAATCTATATATGGAAGAGCAATATTTTAGACATAAAAAAACCTCTGTTCTAGTTACTAGATCAAAGGTTTTTTTTTTACGAAGTACTTCTAATTGAATTATTCGGAAGCCCGTTTATCAATTCCTACAGCTTCTTTAAGTAATTCTATGTCTGAAACAAGAGAAGCATAGTTCTCTAATTTCTTACTGACACTTGCATTCTCTTCTTGAAGAGTTTCAACCATAGCTTGTTGTTCTTTCAATGCCTCCAAAAGAATTGGAACTAAGTGCGTGTACTCCACCGACTTCCATCCTTCTGAATCAGTGTTCACTAACTCAGGGATAACCTTTTCCAACTCTTGGGCAATCAATCCATATTGAAGTTTATCCTCTAGTTCCATATTTGGGAACTCGTCTGTTCTCCAGTAGTAGGTCACTCCGTCTAAAGCTTTTACCAATTCGGTAGCGTTCATTATCTTCTTTACATCCTTTTTCAACCTACCATCAGAAGTCTCGTTGATGGCGTTTGTTCTAATCCTACCGTTGACATGTAGTTTATAAGTCGGGTTAGTCATACCAATTCCTACGTTACCGGCACTACTAATTCTCATTTGCTCAGTAAGCCCACTGTTGGAGGTACCGCCAGCGTTTGTATAAAAAGCTAACGCTCCTTGTTCTCCTATATCAACATTTACACCTGCCAATCGCCCAAGAATGTATTCGCTCCCGCCTCCATCTGTTGTCTCATTTCTTAAATCAATGAATGAAGACGCATTTGCAGTATTACGAAAACCTTTTATTTGAATTCCACCACCTGCTGCATTTGCGCTCTGCTCAAAGCGAGCTAGAATATTATCTGTTGATGTTATGGGACCCTGATTCAATCCTTGACCTGATAAATCCAAAAGAAAACCGGGGTTTAATGTGCCGATTCCTACATTACCACCGTCTTCAATAAAAATTCCATTATTGGCATCATCTGTTAATTGTAATCCGTCTGCATCACGTGCTCTTACCTTGTCTATTTCTAAGTTCTGACCGTCTGCTGCCACATCACCATTGGTCAACACATTTTCTATTGTTGGAACAATCCCGTCTATATCTCCTTGTAGTTCTACTAATGCGGCCTGCACATCCGCTGAACCCAAATTCCCGCTTGGTGTTACTGGTACTTCTAGTGCTGTTTGGTTATCAGTATTAACACTACCACTTAAGGGTACCCAGTTAGTCCCATCCCAACCTTCGAACCTTGTAGCTGAGTCATTCCATCGAAGAGTTCCTTTTCCACCAATTGGTGATGCGTTGGTACCTGTAAAATCGTTTCCAATTCTGATGGCGCCATTAACATCCAACATCTCTAATGGCGTGGCGTTGGTTCCTACACTCATACCATCTTGGGCAAATGATGTAGTTGTGAAAATTGCAATAGTAAAAAGGGAGAGGTAAATGTTTTTCATGGAGAAAAAATATTTATCGTTGTTAATTGAGCCAAAATAGGAAATATCCCGAAGCATTCGTTGCATTTCCTATTAAATTAACGACAATTTACTGACAATTATTATAGCGAACCTTGTTGAAAAAAATAAATTATTGCCCTGCGTTTTGGGGATAGGATTAAATCGATAAACAATCATCTGTTAAAAAAAGCTATCCCTATTTGTACTTGTGTATTCATGAAGGGCTTTACCTTTACATGGATGAAAAATGCAAAGAGAATAGCAACGAAAGTGTATCCGTATGTTCGGAACAAGTTCATTTTTACGTCTTTAATATTCTTGGTTTGGATGACCTTCTTCGATGAGAACAGCTTCATTTCCAACATCAAGAACCAGATTAAGTTATCTGAGCTTGAAGCAGAAAAAGCGCATTACACGCAAGAAATCACTGAAAGTACCGCTGACTTAAAACTCCTTCAGAACGATAAAGAGCTTCTTGAGAAATTCGCCAGGGAGCGTTATCTGATGAAGAAAGATGACGAAGATATTTTCGTCTTTGCAGTGGAGGACTAGATTCCTCGCAGACCGTCTGATAGAAAGGGCATTATCCTTTCGAAACGTTATGCAATCCGTACATTTCCACCATGGAATTACTGAAACAACTTTGTGCCACCCGTGCCGTGAGCGGTGATGAACGTGCCATGACGGATTTCGTTCTGAATTATATTGGCGAAACAGAGAAAAATTGGAAAGTCAAACCAAAGGTTATCCACGGAGATGAATTCCACGAAAACATCATTTTGGTTTTTGGGAAGAATCCTCGCACAGCCATTTTCGCACACTTAGACAGTATCGGTTTTACGGTACGTTATGGAAAGCAGTTGGTTAAGGTTGGTGGGCCCGTTATTGAGAACAACATCAAACTAGTGGGGTCTGACTCTCAGGGAGAGATTGAGTGCAAACTGAAAGTGAGCAAGAAGAATCAAAGCTTTGGTTACAAGTTTAACCGAGAAATTGACCGAGGAACGAATCTCACATTCAAACCTGTTTTCAGAGAAACGAAAAACCATGTACAATGCTGCTACATGGATAACCGCTTGGGTATCTGGAATGCGTTGAAAGTGGCTGAAACACTTGAAGAAGGCATCATTGTTTTCAGCACACGTGAAGAGCATGGTGGTGGAGCGGTGTCTTACATAGGTAAGTACATTCAAGAGAAATATGGCGTTAGACAAGCACTCATTTCAGACATCACTTGGGTTACAGAAGGTGTTCAGCACGGAAAAGGTGTTGCCATATCCATGCGTGACCGCGGACTGCCGCGTAGAGTTTACTTGGAACGCATCATCAACATAGCTAAGGAAACGGATATTCCTTTTCAGTTAGAAGTAGAAGGTTCGGGTGGAAGCGATGGACTGGAACTCCAATCTTCACCTTACCCGTGGGAATGGGTTTTTGTTGGAGCTCCTGAGGATAATGTGCATTCTCCAGATGAAATCGTGCATAAAGACGATATCAAAGCGATGACAGATTTGTATGAAGTTTTGATGGAGAAGCTTTAATACTTCAAATACTTTTTCGCAGCATCAACAATCATTTGCGGAGCCCGCTGTGGCTTCATGGTTTTGCTGTCTACAAAAACCAGCTCTGTAAGAGCGGTGTTAAGCATTTCCCCTTTTGAATTCCACGTTTCATATTCAAAGGTAATCCGCGAACGAGGAACTTCTCTTATCCGAGTCAAAATGGTTAGCACTTCATCATAGAATGCTGGCTTTTTGTACTTATTCTCATAGCGAATTACAGGCATCATAATACCGTCTGCTTCCAATTCGGCATAATTGATTCCCAATTCACGCATCGCCTCTACTCTGCCCACTTCAAAATACGTAGCGTAATTACCATAATAGACATATCCCATTCTGTCAACCTCAGAATATCGGGTTCTAACCGTTGTTTTGTGTTCAAACATGTGCTAAAATTAGTGAATGGCGGCCAGTGAATATCGAACAGTAAATGACTGTCCTTGTTCAAAGACTAAATGATTTCTGAATTAGACTCAAATAAATCCTTACAGAATCTTGAGGAATTACGATTGCTTCATTTACATGTCTACGGTAAATGTTTCGAATTTCGTGATTTAGGATTTTATGCTTTTCACTTATGGTTGCTTAAACTTGCGCCATGCGTTGCTTATGGCTTGTAATTATTCTTTCTGCCTGTTCTGGTTCGGTTACCGAATATCAGGCGATTGAAATAGACGATTCTATTTCAGATGAAGTGCTTTCGAAAACTATGATTGCACCCTATCGCGACACATTGGAACTGACCATGAACACCGTTTTAGTTCAGAATGAAGCCCCACTTACACGCGGAATACCTGAAAGCACATTAGGAAACCTGATTGCCGACCTTCTCCTTGAACGTGCGCAAACGGAAATGCCGGATTCGCTATTACCCAATCTTTGCCTTATAAACATTGGTGGTTTACGTGTCGATTTACCCGCAGGCGGAATTACCATTGGAAAAGTATTTGAGTTGATGCCATTTGAGAACGAATTAGACATCCTAGAACTCTCTCCCGAAAAGATGCAGGAAATGCTTGACTATTTGAGAGAAAAAGGCGGTCAGCCATTCTCAGCTATGACTTTAACCATAAAACCAAACGGGTACGATTGTCAAATAGATGATGAACCGTTGGATAAAAATCGCAACTACTATGTAGTGACTAGCGATTATTTAGCTGATGGTGGCGATAAGATGTACTTCTTTAAAGAGCCCTTGCAGCGGATACAAACTGGTATCAAAATTCGAGATGCAATTATTGACCATTTCAGAATTATGGGATTAGCCGACAAATCGCTTACAAGTTCAATTGACGGAAGACTCATTATCGAATGAAGCGTAGAAACTTCATAAAACAATCGGCTTTTGCAGGTGCTTCGCTTGCTGCAATTGGAGGCTTAAGTTCGTGCAGATTCGATGAATTGGGCGTTGTAAAACTGACCATTCTTCATACGAATGACGTGCACAGCCGTATTGACCCATTTCCAACAACTGACAGCAAGTACCCAGGATTGGGTGGTTTTGCCCGAAGAGCCGAAATGGTAAAGCAGATTAGAGCTGAAGAAAAGAATGTGCTTTTATTAGATAGTGGCGACATTTTTCAAGGCACGCCCTACTTCAATTATTATGGTGGTGAATTGGAATTCAAGCTCATGAGCGAAATGGGCTACGATGCAGCCACATTCGGTAATCATGATTTTGATAATGGGATTGACGGTTTGACAAGACAGCTTCCTCACGCCAAGTTCCCTTTCATTAATTCCAATTACGAGCTAAGTGATACAGCCCTTTCGGAAACCACTTTGAAAAACAAGGTTTTCGTTAAAGACGGAATCAGAATTGGTGTTTTCGGATTAGGGATTGAATTGGAAGGGTTGGTAAACCCAAAACTTTATGGAAACATTCGTTACACCGACCCAATTGCAGAAGCCAACAAACAGGCTTCATTTCTAAAAAATGAGGAAAATTGTGATTTAGTGATTTGCCTATCGCATTTGGGTTACGACTACAATTTTGAGAAATACAATTTTGATAAAGAGCGAATTTGCGATAAATACGTAGCTATAAGTAGTCAAAATGTTGATGTCATCTTGGGTGGACACACGCATACCTTTCTAGATCAACCCGAATATTTCACAAATAAAATAGGAGAAAAAGTGATGGTTTGTCAGGTTGGCTGGGCAGGAATCAAACTTGGAAAGATTGACTTACAGGTAGATAGGATTTCTGGTCTTTTGGGTAGCGCGTATATTGCACCAAAAGTTTCATAAAGTCAATACCAAATCGATTTTTTTTTCAGCTTTCTTTTACCAAGATTTGCCACGCATTTAAGGGAATCGGAAGCCTTGTTTTAAATAGGCTTCTGACGTGGAATTCTTAAAGCACTAACGTTTAGCTAGTTGACTTAAAGCGCATGAAGAAAGACTGCAAGGTTGTATGGGATAATTGTCTCGAAGTAATAAAGGACAACGTACCTTATCAAAGTTTTAGGACATGGTTTGAACCTATAGTTCCTGTAAAATTGGACGTTAAGGTTTTGACCATTCAAGTGCCAAGCCAATTCTTTTACGAATGGTTGGAGGAACACTACATATCCCTTCTAAAAAAGACCGTCAAAAAAGAACTCGGAGCTGAAGGCCGATTGGAGTACCAAATTATTATGGAGAATGGTTATAATTCTTCCAAGCCGTACTCTGTTCGAGTACCAACAAACTCTGCTACAACCAAGAATCAACCTGTAACGATGCCGATGGATTTGGGTAGAACAGATGCTATACGCAATCCGTTCATTATTCCAGGGCTAAAAAAGGTAAAGGTTGAATCGCAGTTGAATGCGAATTACAACTTCGACAACTTTATAGAAGGTGATTGCAACCGTTTGGCACGTTCTGCTGGATATGCGGTTGCAAACAAACCTGGCGGAACCGCTTTCAACCCACTTCTATTATACGGAGGTGTTGGCTTGGGAAAAACGCACTTGGCGCATGCTATCGGAATTGAGGTTAAAGAGAAAGACCCTTCAAAGACGGTTCTTTATGTATCGTCAGAAAAATTCACCCACCAGTTTATTGATGCGGTAAAGAATAACAGCCACAATGATTTTGTGCATTTCTATCAGATGATAGATGTACTTATTATGGATGATGTTCAGTTCTTGGCTGGAAAAGAAAAGACGCAAGACGTCTTCTTCCACATTTTCAATCACTTGCACCAAAACGGAAAGCAGTTGGTTTTAACTAGCGATAAAGCGCCAGTTGAAATGCAAGGAGTGGAACAACGATTGTTGTCTCGTTTCAAATGGGGATTGGCAGCAGACCTTTCATCTCCTGAATTGGAAACAAGAATTGCTATTCTGAGAAAGAAAATTTATCAGGATGGAATTGAGCTTCCTGAGGAAGTATTGGAATACCTTGCTTACAGTATTACAACCAACATTCGCGAATTGGAAGGCGCTATGATTTCTCTTCTTGCACAAGCATCGCTCAACAAGAAATCTATCAACTTGGATCTTGCAAAGCAGATGATTGACAAGTTTGTGAAGAACACGGCCCGTGAAATCAGCATCGATTACATTCAGAAAGTAGTTTCGGATTACTTCGATATGCCAATTGAATTGATGAAATCGAAAACGCGTAAACGTGAGGTTGTTCAGGCTCGTCAAATTGCTATGTTCTACGCTAAGAACATGACTAAAGCATCTTTGGCTACAATTGGCGCACAATGTGGCGGTAAAGACCACGCTACTGTACTTCACGCCTATCGTACGGTGAACAACTTGATTGAAACTGACAAGCAATTCCGCGGTTACATCGCTGATCTTGACAAGAAGATAAAACTGTCGTAAGCCATGTCTGCACCGCGTGTGTTAATGGTATGTCTCGGAAATATTTGCCGAAGTCCAATGGCGGAAGGCATTCTCAAACGCAAGGCCCGATTTTCGGGCCTTGTCATTTATGTAGATAGTGCGGGAACTTCCGACTGGCATCGGGACGAACGCCCCGATGAACGGGCAATGGCTGAGATGGAACAAAACGGCATTGATATTTCAGGCCAACGTTCTCGTCAGTTCAAACTTGGTGACTTCGATAAATTCGACCACATTCTTGTGATGGATACTTCCAACCAAGAAAACGTTTTGGCCATGGCCAGAAACGAAAATGACAGGGCCAAAGTCCAATTGATATTAGATTTTGGAAATGAAGTAAAAGGCATGTCTGTTCCAGACCCATATTATGATGATGGTTTTGGGCGTGTTTACGAACTGCTCGATTATGCCTGCGATGTCTTCATCAAAACGCTGAAATGAGCTTAGGAACGCTTTTCCTCATTCCTGTTTCGCTTGGAGAAACGAACAATGACCGTTTATTCCCCAATCTCAATCTTCGTTTGTTGGAAGAATTGAAATACTTGGTGGTTGAGAACGAAAAAACCGCCAGACGCTTCATCCGCTCAACTGGTAACCAGCGCGATTTCAATGAATTGGAATTGATTCTGTTGGATAAGCGCACCAAACGTGATGAGATTTCTCGACCGATGGAACTGCTGCTTCAAGGAGAAGATGTCGGAATCATGTCTGAAGCTGGCTGTCCAGGTGTTGCCGATCCAGGACAGATTCTGATGGCAGAAGCACACTTGTTCAACATCAAGGTTCAACCACTAATCGGACCGTCCTCCATCCTGCTTGGTCTCATGGCAAGCGGGTTAAACGGACAAGGATTCACGTTCAATGGTTACATTCCAATTGACAAGAAAGAACGAATTAACAAGCTGAGAGATTTGGATTCTGCAGTTTCTAGAACTGGTTTTACGCAGATTTTCATGGAAACGCCATACCGCAACCAGCATCTGTTTGACGATATTCTAAAAACCTGCAACGGCAACCACAAACTCTGTGTGGCGGTTGATATCACGTTAGAAACGGAACAGATAAAAACGCTTGCCGTTGCCGAATGGAAAACGCAGACAATTGACCTTCACAAACGGCCTTGTATGTTTTTGTTGGGAAGCTAATCTAGCCTCAGGAGTAATTATTTGGATTTCAAAATATCAGGAGACTGTCTTGTACTGATGATGTCAAGTATTCGGACTTCCTCTTTAGTTTCAGTGTAAAGTATCTTGAAATCGCGCACCACAATTCTCCTATACTTTGGATTCATTTCGTCCACCTGATATTGCTCTGAATAGTGAATGGCTTTTGGTGCTTGAAGCAAATCCGACTTCACCTTTTTTGCTCCCTGCAGAGATTTCTCCTTTTAAAAATCGAAAATCCGTTTTAAAGCTGCACGTGCTTGTGCCGACCAAATAATCCTTGGCTTCTTCATTACCAATTTTCAGATTCCCTTTCCAGTTCTTCCTGAGTAAGAAAGTCACCTGCCTTAATCTGCTCTTCAGCCTTTTGCAAACGCTTATTGTATGCATCTTTCGTAAGTGGTTGTCCGTCAGCCGTGTAGCCGACAATCATTTCCTTGTCTAAAATCTTCTCAATTTTCTCTAGTAAAGAAGGATTGGAGACATCCATTAGTTTTTGAAGGAGGCTGAGCTTGACTGTTTGAATATCCATGATTTCCGATTGTTTCTCAAAGTTAACGGTTTGAAAACGAAATATTAATCAGTTAGAAAGCAACGAACAACTCTTGAACACTCGTATAGAACTTAGCTTCTTAGCCCTCCACTAGGCTCACCCTTAAACTCATCATCCGAGCGGGGCCGGGCATACTGAAAGTTAATGAAATAGTGCTTTCCCTGCCTTGCTGCCGCGCGATTGCATCGTGTAGCCATAGTGCTGTTGTGGTTTAGGTTAATGGCTGGTATGGCTTGCGGACGCGTTACAAACGCGCCCGAGCGGGAGTTAGTGAAATAGTGCTATCCGCAGGCTGCTGCCGCGCGATTGCATCGCGTGGCCATAGTGCTGTTGTGGTTTAGGTTAATGGCTGGCATGGTTTGCGGACGCGTTGCAAACGCGCCCAAGCGGGTTTTGCAAAAAAATCAATTACATGAATAAAAGTAGCTTCTTTTTTGGCCAATCCGTTTTCGGACAGGTGAGAACTTCATTTCCTCAGTTTTAGAATGTGCATTTCAAAGTTAAGAGTTTTGAGGTGGTAATTTTATCATCCCCATAGATTGCACCTCTTTTGCTGAGGAATTGAGTCGTGTTCTCAATAATGGTATCGACATTGAAGCACCCGAATTTGGCTTCCCTGCATTCGGTAAACAAGCCGATGTGCCTTGCTGCCGCGCGATTGCATCGCGTGGCCATAGTGCTATTGTGGTTTCGGTTAATGGCTGGTATGGTTTGCGGAGGCGTTGCAAACGCGCCCGAGCGGGGGGGGTCGGGTAATGGCAGGTATGGCTTGCGGACGCGTTACAAACGCGCCCGAGCGGGTATGGTTTGCGGAGGCGTTGCAAACGCGCCCGAGCGGGGAATAAAAATGGAAGTTGGCCCAGACCGTATTCAGACTTCTCAGCGGGGTTGTAATGCCATAAACAGGTTCTTCCTCTTCATCAATGAATGTTCCGTGCAATCTGTCCCAGAGGATGAAAGTGGCGGCATCGTTGTGATCGAGATATTGCTCGTTGGTAGCGTGATGGACGCGATGGTGTGCTGGAGAGTTGAAAATAAACTCAAACCATTTCGGCATACGCTTAATGGCTTTGGTGTGAATCCAATATTGATAAAGCGTAACCAAACCTGCGGCCAAGCCAAAACTCAGCATATCAAACCCGAAAAGCGGAATCGGCAAAAACAGCGGGAATGCTAATAGATTGTGAAACCAACTTTGTCTAAGAGCCACCGTGAGATTGTATTCTTCGCTTTGGTGATGAACGATGTGCGCTCCCCAGAAAATATTCCATTCGTGCCCCCAACGATGTGCCCAGTAGTAGATGTAATCGAAAAGGAAAATACAGATTAACGTGTTGTACCACGTAAATTCAAGCGAAAAGAGACTGACCGAATCATGAATCCAAACGAACAACATTAGCAACACCGCTTTAGTCAATGCACCAACCGCTTGGCTTCCAATACCGATATTGAGATTGGTTATGCTATCCTCAATATTGAAGTCTTTCCCTCCTTTTTTGATGTAGTTGTGCAGTAGCTCTCCAACTATAGTCAGCAGAAAAACCGGAATTGCTAAAAGAATGAAGTTTGGATTCATGGGGAAATAAAAAAGGGGTTCATGACGAACCCCTAATTTAAACCCTTATCTAATTGAAATCAAGCGATTGTGACTATTTCACGCTCACAAGTTCTACATCAAAAATCAAATCTGCGTTTGGAGGAATTGATCCACCTGCACCACGTTCTCCATAAGCCAAAGCAGAAGGAATGAGTAAACGTGCCTTCTCTCCCACTTTTAGCAAAGCAATACCTTCGTCCCACCCTTTAATTACCCGACCAGTTCCAATAGGAAAGCTGATTGGTTCGCCACGAGAAATAGAACTATCGAAAGAGGTTCCGTTTTGCAAATAACCCGTGTAATGAACCGCAACTGTGCTTCCTGTAGTTACGGGCGCACCTTTGGTTTCATTCAATAGAATGTATTTCAATCCTGAAATAGTAGTTACCGTATCTTTTCCGTCTACTACGTAAGGTACAGGCTTCACAACCTTTTTCACATCCATCAACTCCACATCAAAAATCAATGTAGAGTTGGCAGGAATAGTTGGTCTGTCTGCAGCTCCGTAACCCAATTCAGATGGAATAATCAATGTGGCAGAATCTCCAACGTTCAAAAAGGCAATTCCTTCATCCCAACCTTTAATTACACGACCACCGCCAAGAGGAAAATCAAATGGTTTGCCTCTTTTGTAAGAATCATCAAATGGAGAACCATCTAACAAACGACCTGCATAATGCACAGAAACGTTGTCGCCCGCTTCGGCCAACTCACCGTCACCCTTTTTCCAAATAATGTATTTCAATCCTGTAGCGGTGGTAATTGTATCGTTCGTTGCTTCAGCAGCTTCTTCAGCACCAGCAGCTTTATCGTTACACTTTGATGCTACCATTAACATCCATCCAAATACGGCAAGTAAAGTCAGTCTTTTCATTCTAAATTTTCGTTTCTATTAATTACTATTCATTTGTTTAACCAAACTATCTATTTAAGTAGCGTCACCCTGAACTTGTTTCAGGGTCTATTAACATATAACTACAAGATGCTGAAACAAGTTCAGCATGACCCATTCTGCTGGTCTTGGCTTGTAAGCACAGTCAATTCCTAATTGGTTCTAATACGTTTCTCACTTCAAGGTCATAAACCAAAACAGCCTTTTTAGGAATACAATCATCGTCTCCCACAAGACCAAAAGCGAGGTGCGAAGGTAAAATTATTTTAATCTTATCCCCTTCACGAAAAAGCAGGACTGCTTCCTCCAATCCACTCTCCACTCCTCCTCGTCCCACAAGGAATTCCTTTGGGCCCAATTCATCCGAAGAGTAACATGTTTTGCCCGTAAGCAAACTCGTTTCATACGCGCATTGAATCACCTTTCCCAGCTCTACCTGCTTTCCGTTCCCTTGCTCGTAAATCATGTACTGCAGGCCAGAACCAGTCTCGACCATTTCCCATTTTTGACGCGCAATGTAATTCTCAATATCCTGCTGCTCTACAGCAACCAACTCTTTATTGGCCTTTACCAGCGACTTTTTGTACTTGGCAGGGTCAATTGGTTGCTTCCGTTCGGGTTGCGTATCGCACGAAGTGAAAAAGGAAAAAAGCAGCATGATAAAAATGATTTGGGCGTTACCCATCGTAGGGGCGTATGGAAATACGCCTGAAATTATCCTGTCATTCAGAAAACGGGCGTATTTCCATACGCCCCTACAGATTTCCGTAAGCATTCTAATCATTTCAACTTAGTCACGTACTTGGGCAACAGACCAACGAATTTATCTATGGTTTCTTGTAGCCCAAGGTCGGATTTTCCACCAGCAGCATTTCTGTGCCCACCACCTTCAAAGTTCTCACGGGCAAACTGATTCACATCAAAATCACCGATTGAACGGAATGAAATTTTGATCATGTCTTCCGCTTCAATAAAAATGGCAGCGAAATTCACGCCTTCTATCGAAAGCGGGTAATTCACCGTTCCTTCTGTATCTCCTTTCTGGAAATGAAACTTCTTCTTTTCGTCTAATGAAAGTGAGATAAAAGCAGCTCCGTACTCCGAATGAACCTCCAGTTTGTCGTCAATACAATAACCCAATAAGCGCAAACGATGCTCTGAGCTTGTGCTATTAACAAGATTGTAAACCTCATCATTCTTAACTCCAAGGTCTAGCAAATCTGCTACAATACGGTGCGTTTCTGATGTGGTTGATGGAAAGCGGAAGCTTCCACTATCCGTCATTATTCCACAATACAAACAATCGCCCGATTCTTTATTCGGAATCTTATCGCCCATCAAACCTGCAAACCGATGCACGAGCTGCGCGGTTGAACAGGCCGAAGTATCTGAAAGCATGAAATCGACAAAACCGTCTGGCTGCGGATGATGGTCTATCAGTACCTTCACATTCTCGGAACGTTGAATCACTTCTTCTAGCCCAAACGCGCGACTTGGCGTGTTGAAATCTAAACAGAAAAGGACTTCTGCCTGATTAACCAATGCTTCGGCATTTGCTTCATTTCCTTCGTGCAAAACGATTTTATCGTTGCCCGGCATCCATTTTAGGAATATCGGGTAATCGTTCGGCATAACCACTTCTACTTGGTGGCCTTTGTCTATTAAATAGTGGTACAGCCCTAGAGAAGAACCAATGGCATCTCCATCTGGACTTTTATGCGCTACAATGGCGATCTTCTTGGGTGTAGAAAGGAGTTCTTTCAGTTCTGTAAAATCCGTCTTGCTCAATCTTTCTGTGTTTTAATAAGGTTGGCGAAGTTATTAGATATACGCTTAGGCTTCACTCTACAGCAGTCCTGATTGGACAGCGTGCGTTAAGGATGGAAGCGGCATCCTTTTTTCCTTCTTCATTGAGCGCAGTCGAAATGAGGCAGGAAAAAAGATACAGCGGACGACCTGACCCAACACCCTCACTTTTCCCGCTATTTCTGCTCATTGCATTTAACTCACGGTTTCAAATTCGCTCAACCAAACCAAGTGTTGGGAAACGCCCAAGAAGTAATTGTTCTTATTGCCAGATGTAATAGTTTTGTCTGAAATAAAACGAGTAATCCATGGCTACTTTTCATCCGCTTGAGGTTGTTGATATTAAGAGAGAAACCGCGGAAGCGGTGTCTATAAAATTGCGAATTCCTGAAGAACTAGCTGAGGAATTCAAATTCATTCCTGGCCAATACGTTATGTTTAAGCATGAGTTTAATGGAGAAGTATTAAAACGCTCATATTCAATTAGTTCATCACCACAAGAAGACGAGCTTCGGGTGGGTGTAAAGGAGGTTTCTGATGGGCGGTTTTCCACTTTTGCAAATAGAGTTTTGAAGCCTGGCGATATGCTGAATACGCTTGCTCCGCGTGGTAGGTTTGTGATAAACACAGATGCGGCAAACAAGAAGCATTATGTGAGTTTTTGTGCAGGAAGTGGCGTTACGCCCATCATTAGTATGATGAAGCATGTGCTGGAAACGGAGCCGCAAAGCACGTTCACTTGTTTTTATGGAAACCGTTACGTTACTACGATTATTTATGTGGATGAGATTAATGCGTTGAAGAACCGTTTTCCGGATCGACTGGAGATTCATTATGTGATGAGCAAGGAGGATATGGGTTCTGAGTTGTTTCGTGGTAGAATTGACGAGGAGAAGATTCGAAAATTCAGCGAGATTTTGTTTGACCCTCTGGAAGTTGATGCATTTTACATGTGTGGGCCAGAGCAAATTATTCATGCAGCTCAAAAAGTTTTGAGAGAGAAAGGTGTGGATGAAGACAAGCTGTATTTTGAGCTGTTTGGAACGCCAAACCCTACAGCGGGTTTTGCTTCTAAGCCTGTTACAGAAGACAACTCAGAATCTGTGAATAGCCAGATTACGGTTGTGATGGATGGTGATGAATTTAATTTTGAGATGAAACCCGGTCACGAAACCATTTTGGATGCTGCGGATCGTGCCGGTTTGGACGTTCCGTACTCTTGTAAAGGTGGTGTTTGCTGCACCTGCCTTGCTCGCATAAAAAAGGGCGAAGTATCGATGGCTCTCAACTACTCGCTGACTGACAAAGAGGTTTCTGAAGGGTTGGTACTCACGTGCCAAGCGCATCCTAAAACATCGAATGTGGTAGTTGACTTTGATGATATTTGGTAGGATTGTTTGTAGAGAAAGTTAGGCTTAATTTGAAAAGAGCACTTCACATAGTAATAGTTGGTCTAGCAATTGTTGGAGCGTTTTCAACAACTCTGCTTGTTCGAAATAGTACGCAAGCATGCGGGTTTCTATGCTGTTAAAACATTTAATGATAGTCCGCAATCTTGCCGCCAGCTCATCGTGGTATCTGGGAATTGACCACCCCGTCCCGATAAATCGGGACACCCCTCCTTTGCAGGAGGGGAGCCGACACTCCGAGCAGACCTTGGATCAACGTGCCAGCTCTCCCCCTGAAAAGAGCCTGTGCTGAGCTTGTCGAAGTAGGGAGTACCGCGCAGTGGGGAGGGGGTATTTTTAGCATTTCTACCAATCTAGTGGCAACTTTACGGACTATCATTATATGGTAAAATGAAAAAAACTACTCGCCAACACTTGATATGTTCAAACATTTAAACCTAGTTTACTAAACCACCTGAAGCATGGTGACTACTACCCCTTCTCCATCATTTAAAACAATAGGTGGTACTTGTTTTTCTTCTTTTACCCTGAAATTAAATGGTGGAGCGAATAAGTTTAAACGGCTACTGCTTTTATACTAACCGTTTATCTAAAAACTAACCTTCAATAGTGAGCCTATAAAAAGAAGCGTCCATATAATGGTTCGGTTCCAATTGGTCTTTACTAAACGCTGAGCAGATTGTTTTACATCCACTCCATTCTGGATCTTATTATGTAAAGGAACTGCCTGGAAAAAGGTAATTGCCCACACCACACTAACTAAAAGAGCGGAACCCAAGCTGTAAAAACTTTGAACCGTTGCTATTTGCCACATTACTAAACCCAACTGTGTCACCATCAGCGGCAGAACGATAATGGTAATTCTCTGATTATAAGAACTATGCCATCCCGTTAGGTCTCTTTCTGTAAAACGAACAAAGGATGGATAAACAATGAGTTGGGTCATCCAAATAAGAATTACCAGACCAAAATCAATTAACAAACGACAAATTAAGACACTCATGCTGGGTGCTGATAAGATCGGTAACTATAAGCCCAATAAATAAGAAGGGGATGAATAAGAAGTAAGCGGCCCCAAGCGATCCAGATAGGAACACATAAACTATCTGAAATACAGCCACCTACTTTTATAAAGTGGAGATGAGCTGGTATAAAAATTAAGAGTAATAAAATAACACCAGCGCCACTAAGCTTTCTAAACCTTGGGGTATATAATCCAATTGCCAAAGTCACTTCTGCCAATCCAGCCAAAATATTGTAGGTCGATTTAGGTTGGAGATAATCTGGTATTAGAGGTAAATAAAAGCTGGGCATTATAAAGTGATTCAAGCCTGCAAAGGCATAGAAAGAAACAATGGCGTAAAAACCATACTTTTTAATCTCGAAGCTTCCAGCCCGAAGTCCTGTGAACATGTTGTAGGATTAAAAAGAACGGTATCCACCAAATCAAATCGTTGGTAAGCATGGTGTAACAAAATTGGAAAGGCACTTCTCCCAGAACAAAATGATTGAAAATAAAACCAACTGGGCCAAAGATTTTCCCTAAAAAACCAACCATAATGATGGGCCAATGGCGAATGGGGTCATAAGAAGACCACCAATAGCCCAAACCGTAAACACCTACAATCATTCCAGTGCCTTGCCAAACAGTGGGATGAGTTAGAGGCTCCATACCCGTCCATTCAAAAAAAGTATTGGGAAATAGAACGACCCAAGCCCCCCAGATTATGTTGTAAATGGCCGCAGCTTTCATAACTGTGCTCATCCATTTCGGATAGTCATATTTCATAAACATGAGACAGAGAAAAGCGTAAAATGTTTTATGAGAGCAGAAAAATCACTTTAATTCAAATCCCAATCTTCACTAGAAAAGCTTAAACCACTATCAAAGTTTACTGAACAACATAAAGTGTGGTATTTATAGCCCCTTCACCATCATTTAGAACAACAGACAATAATTGCTTTTCTTTTATTACCCTAAAGTTAAATGGAGAAGCCAATAAGTTTAAACCACTTTGCTTTTTTAGTCTTATTCCTTGTCCTGATATAATCTCTTTATTGGGCGTAAATACTCCTTTTGGCAAATGCTCAGTTAAGATAACGTATTTGTAACCTGATAACTTACGCACTATGCTTTCCACTTCAGTATTTGATAAATGCTGAAGTACTTGTCTTAAAATTGCGCAGTCTGCAGAAGGCAAATCATCAACAGCAATATCTAGACAGAGGAATTCTAAATTTTCCTCTTTAAACGTTTCCTTATTCCGTTTTATAAGCTCACTTACTATATCTATGGCAACATACTTTTTGGTATGCTTTACAAGTTTACTTCCAACGTTAAAATCTCCACAACCTAAATCGCATACTGTAAGCGGACTTTTAAATGAAGCCAAAAATGTGGTTACCACATCTAGGTAAGGGTTCACCATCTCGGGTAGATGCGAGCCCGTACCAGAATAAAAGTCAGATTTGCGGCCACCCCAAAGTTTCATTTTGTAGACCTGCTCCATAGCCTCTTTAGTTGGCCACGGCTTTTTTATTCCTTCAGTTCCATTTTCTTTCATCTTCATAAACAACCTATGGTACACGCACAAACTTAAACCACTTCTTCCTTGTTCAGTTTCGGCCAAGCCGAAGAACAGCCTAGCGAACGCAGTAAGTAAAACCCTATTTTTCGAGCCGTTAACTTATGAAACACCAATTTGAAAAGAGCACTTAAAATAGTTGGAATTACACTCGTTTCGTCCATTATCATAATACTGGTAGCCGTGGTTGCATTCGTTTCTTTCTCTGCTCAGTTTGGAGGAAAAGCTTCTAAAGAAAAGATGAAGCAGTATGAATCTTCTCCCAACTATTTAGATGGGAAATTTGTCAATCAGGCTGAATTCAAGATGACTATGGACTGCCATAGCGTTGAGAAAATGATGGTTGAAATGTTCAACCCCGACCCCAATATTGCGCCTAAGAAAAACCTATCCGTTATTAAGATGGATAGCTTGGATATTACTCAATATCCAGATTCAATGACCCGCGTAACTTGGTTCGGACACTCCACAGCCCTACTGGAAATAGAAGGAAAAAAAGTTCTTTTCGATCCTGTATTCGGGCAGTATGCTTCTCCTCATCCGTGGTTAGGCAGAAAGCGATACAATGAAGAAATGCCTATTTCCATTGAGAAGCTACCAACGATTGATGCAGTGATAATTTCGCATGATCATTACGACCATTTAGATTACGAATCTATTGCTGAACTGAATTCAAAAACGGCTCAGTTTTTTGTTCCATTAGGCGTTGGTAATCACCTAGCCAAATGGGGTGTTTCTTGGGATAAGATTAATGAGATGGATTGGTGGGATGAAACAACACTGGATGATTTAACTATCGCCTGTACGCCATCCAGGCACATGTCTGGCAGAGGAATGAGCGACCAATTTGCCACGCTTTGGGGTTCTTGGGTAATTAAGGGAGCATCCAAATCCATCTTTTTTAGTGGTGATGGTGGTTACGGCACTCGGTTTCAACAAATAGGCGAAAAGTATGGACCGTTTGATTTGAGTCTAATTGAATGCGGCCAGTACAACAATTTATGGGCCGATGTTCATATGACTCCCGAGGAAACTGTTCAGGCAGGAATCGATTTACAAAGCAAGTTGACAATGCCAATTCACTGGGGTTCATTCACCCTTGCCACCCACAGCTGGACTGACCCCATTAAACGAGTTACCAAAGAATCTAAACGGCTTCATGTTTCAATTTCTACTCCTCAAATTGGTGAGTCTATCAGTGTAGGAAGTACCGATTTCCCAATATCCGAATGGTGGGAAGAGTATGAATAAGCATTGGATTTAGAACAAAAAGAAAGTCATTCTTATACTAGTAGAGCCTATTTCTTAGACAAGATTGGAAGTTATTCTACGGCCGAATGGCCGCTCCTCCAATTATTTCACCATTCCATTTGGCACGCATGGCTTCTTTTACATCAGCTAACGAGAATGTGTGAGAAACGTAAGGCGTGATTTTACCTTCTTCTACCCATTGAAAAATGTCTGCAAGCCGTTTTATACGAATACTTGGATTATTCTGGGTTGCAATAACCATCGGGCTTCCCAAGACTTTAAGTCCTTTTATCAATATCAAGTTGGTGGGTAATCGGTTTGCATTTGGGGCGCCCCGTTGTCCTTTTCCTTTTGCCACAAAAGGAGTGGATGCCCATCCCACAATTAGAAATCGCGCCCCGAACTTTACGCAACGTAAACTCTCTTCGGAAACTGCCCCTCCTACTCCATCATAAACAACATCAACACCTTTTCCATCGGTTAGTGCCTTTACTTCTGTTCTAAACTTGCTGCACTTTTCATCTGGGTTTGTAGCCCTTGTGTTGATTACATGATCAGCGCCTTGGGCTTTTACAATCGCCAGCTTTTCATCCGACCTTCCTGTAGCAATCACGGTTGCGCCAATCAATTTGGCTACATGAATAGCCGCCATTCCTGTTGCGCCAGATGCACCATGAATTAAAACAGTTTCTCCAGCTTGTAGCTGGCCACTTGTAATCAAACAGTAATAAGCAGTTTCATAACTACCGAGCAGGTTACACGCTTGGTCAAAGTTCAGCTTATCAGGAATTGGGATAACAGCTTCTTTTGGAGCGATGGCGTAACTCGCAAATCCACCATAGGTTTGGTATTTGCCAGGAGACCGCGGACCAGTCATTGAGCCATCGACAAGTATTTTATCTCCGACTTTGATACTTTCATCTGATACGTTTATTCCCTTGGATAAAACAACCCCAGAATATTCTAAACCCGGTGTGTAAGGCAAAGGTGGTTGATGCTGATATTGCCCGCTGGTCATCATCAAATCAACCCAACCAATGGCAGAACTTTTAACAGCTATAAGCACATCATCATCTCCAAGTTGGTCCGAAGTCGGAACCTCTTGCTCTACAATGCTTAAATAATGCTCCACTCCTTCAAGTGGAGTTTCTGCAAATTCAGAGACTTGTGCTTTAATTCCTTTGGTCATTTATAAGCGATAGATTTGAAAAATGAAAGCTAGTCAATTACCAAATAGTTGTCATGACTCTTGCAGATTGAACTTTTACAAACATCATTGGAAGAATAACGAAAGAAAGAATTTGTAATCCATGCGTATAAAACCCGAAAATCCCATTCAATTCTACTGCGGAGCCACCATGAAAAATCGTTTCATGCTCGCGCCAATGACCAACAGCCAAAGTTTTGAAGATGGTCAGCTGTCTGATGATGAGCGAAACTGGTTGACTATGCGCGCCAAAGGAGAATTTGGTATGGTGATGACCTGTGCTTCTCATGTTCAGGAAATTGGAAAAGGATTTCCTGGTCAGTTGGGCATTTTTTCTGACGACTTAATTGACGGACATAAACGTCTGACAGCTGAAATAAAAGAACATGGCAGTTTAGCTGTAATTCAGCTGCATCATGCGGGAATGCGTTCACCAAAAGAGTTGATTGGCGAAGCTCCTGTTTGCCCATCGGATAGCGATAAGCATGGCGCAAGAGCACTTTCGTTAGATGAAGTTCATCAACTACGCGATGACTTTATTACTGCAGCAATTAGGTCTCAGCAATGCGGTTATGATGGTGTGGAAATTCATGGAGCGCATGGCTACATTCTTGCACAATTCCTGAGCAAGAACATCAACCACCGAACAGATGAATATGGCGGCTCGCTAGAAAACCGTGCACGACTAATTTTCGAAATTGTTGATGGAATTAGAACAGCATGTGGCAAGGACTTCCTGCTTGGCTTGAGACTATCTCCAGAACGTTTCGGAATGGAATTGCTTGAAGTAAAAAAAGTGTGCAAGCGATTTATTGATGAAGACAAAATTGACTTTCTAGACATTTCGCTATGGGATTGCTTCAAAATGCCAGAAGACGAAAAACTGCAAGATCAAACGTTGCTAGAACACTTTACATCACTTGATTACAAAAACGTAAAATGGACAGTTGCTGGCAAGATTAGAAACGGTGAGGAAGTTCACAAAATCTTAGATGCGGGTGTTGACTTCGTGACTATCGGACGCTCCGCCATTCTTCATCATGATTTTCCGCAATTGGTTATGGATAATCCTGATTTCGTTCCTGTAGAAAATCCAGTTTCAAAAGAACATCTCCGTAAGGAAGGACTTGGTGAAGCTTTTGTGACATACATGAGCGGATGGGCTGGGTTTGTAGAAAACTAACTCACCCCTGCTCCGATAAATCGAAGCTTTCCCCTCTCTTCAAAAGAGAGGGGTGTTTCGCACAGCGAAACGGGGTGAGTTGCAACAGAAGCCCAGAAACCACAAACCCAGCAAATCCAACTCACCCCTGCTCCAATAAATCGAAGCTTTCCCCTCTCTTCAAAAGAGAGGGGTGTTTCGCACAGCGAAACGGGGTGAGTTGCAACAGAAACCACAAACTCGGCAAATCCTTCATATCCAACTCACCCCTGCTCCGATAAATCGAAGCTTTCCCCTCTCTTCAAAAGAGAGGGGTGTTTCGCGCAGCGAAACGGGGTGAGTTGCAACAGAAGCCCAGAAACCACGAACTCAGCAAATCCACCATATCTAACTCACCACTGCTCCAATAAATCGAAGCTTTCCCCTCTCTTCAAAAGAGAGGGGTGTTTCGCACAGCGAAACGGGGTGAGTTGCAACAGAAGCCCAGAAACCACAAACCCAGCAAATCCACCATATCCAACTCACCACTGCTCCAATAAATCGAAGCTTTCCCCTCTCTTCAAAAGAGAGGGGTGTTTCGCGCAGCGAAACGGGGTGAGTTGCAACAGAAGCCCAGAAACCACGAACTCGGCAAATCAGCCATATCTAACTCACCCCTACTTCGATAAATCGAAGCTTTCCCCTCTCTTCAAAAGAGAGGGGTGTTTCGCGCAGCGAAACGGGGTGAGTTGATCCATGGCGTGAGTGGTAACAAAAAACCGCCCATCCCAATACTTTGGGACAGGCGGCAATCTATGGCCGATCAAATTAGCCTATCTATCGGAGGCCATAGAGTTTCTTAGGCAGGCAAACCTTGCGAACTTCCGCTCCATTCGCTGGGGTTTCCAGAACCAATGGCACGCATTTGAAATTCGTAATACACCGCAGAAAGCAACCGTGTAATTTCCTGAGACCCCGGCCCTTTCGGATCTTCGTAGTGCCAATTATCAATGAGATTAACGGGTTCAGGAAGTACATCCAAATTAGCTTGCTGCAACAACCGCTGCACAGGACGGTGGCGCACCTGATAGCCCGTAGCACCATCTACCGTATCGCACATAACGCGCACATTTCCTTTTCCCTCCAACGTTTTGGTACGCACATCGCCAGGAATTACCAAATACACCTTAGAGGGTAAATCTGCCAACGGAAACCCCGAACTCCTCAAGATGGCCTCATCCCCATTGCCCATCTCATTCACATAATCGCGTAGAGGCCGCATCCTATTAAACACCGCATTCCGTTTAAGGCGCACGGTGGCGTTAAGGGTTTTACCACCATCCTTGGCCGCTATGTTGGCCGCAGCCAGCTCGTCAACCGCTGCGGCAACTACAGCCAAATCTGGGTTAGGTGTTGGAAAATTTACATTGCCCGTCATCTTCTCGATAACCGCGCGGCAGAAGGGCATAATCTCCGCTACTGTTAGGTCGTATAGGCCTAATTTAACTCGTCTCCTTTTCATGATTTCATGATTTTAGAGTAAATAATCTTGCGGCTAACATGATCTATACTATAAACACCATACAATGTTTAAATATTGCGTAATCCGAGAACTATTTTTGAATATTTACCTGTTTTGAACTTAAAACACCCCAAAAATAATTTTATTACAACCCATTTTATTCATGATAAAAAAGTTTTCATGACCCTTTTGAGTTTTTTCATGACCCTTTTCACTTTTTTCATACCCATGAAAATTGTTAACCCAACCCTGCTAGGTTTTTTCATACCCATGAAAACTATTAGAATGACCCTGCTAACTTTTTACACAACCCTTTTAGGTTTTTGCACGGTCATGAAAATTGCTGCCATACCCCTTTTTACTTTTTGCATAAGCCTTGCAGCTTTTTTTATGGGTATATAAAGTTTGGATGCAGGTGTGGAAATGTTGGATGAGGATTATGGAAGTAGGGTGTTGGAAGTATGGGCGGGATTGGGTAGTATTGATGCACAGACTGGTATAGACAAAGGCGGCTATGATAAATGGCGTACTTGGATTTATCATAGCAGCTAGTTCGGCAAAATTGTAGAAAAGCCCTCGCACAAATAGCACATTTGGTTTTTGCCACTGCTTACCGAGAATAATGAGAATTGAGATATGACAATAGAAAATTACATTGATAACATCAATCAGAGATACAAACTCGGAAATGCAACGGAACATACTTTTAGAGGAAGTCTGGAGCAACTCATTGAAAGTTTAGTTCCTGAAGTAAGAGCAACCAACGAACCGAAAAGACAATCTTGCGGAGCTCCTGATTACATCTTGACTAAAAAAGATATTCCAGTAGGGTTTATTGAAGCAAAAGACGTTGGCGACAAAGACCTTGAAGGAAAAAAGAAATCCGTAAACAAAGAACAATTCGACCGATACAAAGCATCATTAGACAATCTGATTTTTACGGATTACATAGATTTTCATTTATACAATGATGGAGAATTTATTACCAAAATTGCCATTGCAGAAATAACCGAAAAAGGAATTGTTGCCCTACCTCAAAATTTTGCAATATTCGAAAATCTGATAAAAGACTTTTGCACTCACATTGGACAAAACATAAAGAGTTCGAAGAAATTAGCAGAAATGATGGCAGGCAAAGCCCGCCTTCTTTCTGATGTTATTGGTAATGCTTTAATAAGTGATGAAACGCATAATGAAGACAGTACTTTAAAGGAGCAAATGACTGCCTTTAAGAGTATTTTGATACACGATATTACTCCCAAAGGATTTGCAGACGTTTATGCTCAAACCATTGCTTATGGCATGTTTGCTGCCCGTTTGCACGACCCAACGTTAGACACTTTTAGCAGACAAGAAGCGGCTGAATTGATTCCTAAATCAAACCCGTTTTTAAGAAAACTGTTTGGCTACATAGCTGGGCCAGATATTGACGACCGTATTAAATGGATTGTAGAAAATCTTGCAGAAATATTCTTAGCCTGTAACGTAGGGGAAATTCTAAAAAATTACGGGAAGACAACAAAAATGGAAGACCCAATCATCCATTTTTATGAAACTTTCTTGGCAGAATATGATCCAAAACTTAGAAAAGCAAGGGGTGTTTGGTACACTCCTGCCCCAGTTGTAAATTTTATTGTGCGTGCAGTTGATGATATTCTAAAAACCGAATTTGATTTACCACAAGGGTTGGCGGATACTTCTAAAACAAAAATTAAAGTAAACACAGACATAGCCAGCAAAACCTCTAAAACAGGCTACAAGCAAGTAGAACAAGAAGTACATAAAGTGCAAATTCTTGACCCAGCCACAGGAACAGGAACTTTTTTAGCAGAAGTAATAAAACACGTAAACAAAAAATTTAAAGGACAAGAAGGAATTTGGAGCAGTTATGTGGAAAATGACCTACTCCCACGCTTAAATGGTTTTGAACTCTTAATGGCTTCTTATGCCATGGCACATTTACAATTAGACTTACTGCTGAAAGAAACTGGCTTTAAAGCCACCAAAAACCAACGGACAAGAGTTTACTTAACCAATAGTTTAGAAGAATACCACCCAAATACAGGAACCTTATTTGCCAACTGGTTAAGTAGTGAAGCCAATGAAGCAAATCATATAAAACGTGATACTCCTGTAATGTGTGTAATTGGTAATCCTCCGTATAGCGGAATTTCTTCCAATAATGGCAAATGGATTAGCGACTTAATTGAAGATTATAAATATGTTGATGGTGTACATTTTGGTGAACGTAAACATTGGCTAAATGATGATTATGTGAAATTCTTACGTTATGGACAGCATTTTATAGAAAAAAATGGAAGTGGTGTTTTGGCTTTTATTAACCCTCACGGATTTTTAGATAACCCAACCTTTCGTGGTATGCGTTGGCATTTACTTAAAACCTATGATAAAATTTACACGATAGATTTACACGGTAATTCTACAAAGAAAGAAACGGCTCCTGATGGTTCAATTGACCAAAATGTGTTTGATATTATGCAAGGTGTTGCTATTACGATTTTTGTAAAAACAGGAAATAAGAAAAAGAATGATTTAGGAGAAGTCTTTCATCATGATTTATTTGGTAAAAGAGATTTTAAATATAACTTCCTTTCTGAAAAAAACTTAAAAAGTATAGATTTCAAAAAAATAAAGTTTACAGAACCATTTTACTTTTTTGTACCAAAAGATGAGGAGGGTCGATTGAAATATGAAGAAGGGTTTAGGCCAGATGAATTATTCAAAACCTTTAATACAGGTGTCGTTACAGGTATAGATAGGTTAGCCATATTTAAAACCAAAATTGAATTAGAAAAAACTACAAATAGCATATTAAATTCTGAAGATCCTTATACTGAATTTAACATCAAAGATTCAAGACGAATTTCAAAAGAAGGAAGATTAGAAGATTTGAAAGAAGCAAAGGACAAAGGTATTGTCAAAATAAACTATCGACCTTTTGATATAAATTATATGTACTTGCCAAATAAAAATGAGCACTGGATTAATTCCCCCAGAATTGATGTAATGCAGCATTTTTTAAAAGGTGAAAATATAGGCTTAGCAATTGGTCGACAAGGACAGGCTACAGGTTCAGATATTTGGGATGTTTTGTCGATTACAAATACAATTGTAGATTTTAATTATTATAGAAGAGGTGGTGAGGTAGTGTTTCCTCTTTACCTCTACCCCGAAATCAGCGAACAACAAGCATTAGAAGAAAATACAGAAAGAAAACCAAACCTAAAGCCAGAAATTGTAAATGAAATAGCTGAGAAATTAAGTTTATCATTTACCAATGAAAAAGAGAAAACTGAAAATACTTTTGCTCCAATAGATGTTTTAGATTACATCTATGCGGTTTTACATTCGCCAACTTACAGAGAGAAATACAAAGAATTTCTAAAAATAGATTTCCCAAGAGTTCCCTATCCAAGGGCAAGGGGTTTAAACCCCTTGCAAGTACAAGAGCAGTTTTGGAAACTCGTAAAATTAGGTGGGGAAATTCGCCAAATACATTTATTGGAATCTCCAAAAGTGGAAGACTACATTACAACCTACCCTAAAGATGGAAGTAATACCATCACAACAAAAGTTGCCAAAAAAGATTGGGAAATTATAGACAACAAGGGGACATGTCCCCTTGGCAGGATATGGATAAATGAGACCCAGTATTTTGATAATATTCCACTCACTGCTTGGGAATTTTACATTGGTGGTTACCAGCCTGCTCAAAAATGGCTCAAAGACCGAAAAGAAAGAACCTTAGAGTTTGATGATATTTTGCATTATCAAAAAATAATAGTTGCTCTTACGGAAACGGATAGGTTGATGAAGGAGATTGATAAAATTGAGATTGAGTAAATGTCAAAACTAATAGAGAGAATAAATTCGCTTTCAGAAGAAGTAGAAAATTTTCCACTCGGCAAATGTTCGCCAAGTGATGACCCTGATATGCAAACAGCTTATTTATACTCTTTCAAAGATTTGGCAAAAAGGTTTATCGGTTCTTTGAAAAGATTAGACGATTCTAGGCTTCAAAAAATGTTGGAACCAATCAATTTAAATCCTGATTACATTACAGAAGCATATGACCTCAAAGCAGATTTGCAAACCGTTATTGATTACTTAAATGACACTGATAATTTAAAAGAACGTGTATCTATTTCATCTATAGAAGCAAATGAATTATCTGAAGTCATAATCGGAAACTTAGTCCAAGAGTCGGCAAATAACTTAACAATGATTTGCACAGGTTATGGTCTTGAAGAAGGTTCAAATGAAGAAGCTTTCAAAAGCAAACGAGATTACGTTTATAAGCGGATATCGCACTTGGATAATTCGCAAATCTTTGAGCTTGGTAAAAAAATGGCAGGGAAATATCCTGAGAGTAAATTAGATGACCTTATCAAAAAATATTTCGATTCAGATACATTGGGTTTAATTTCAGAATTTGTGAATATAAAGGCATTTATTTCGGAAGAACTTAATAGAGCAACATATATCATTTGGATTGCAGTTGCTTGGTTCACAGATAAAGATTTAGCAAATCTGTTATACAAGAAAGCGAAACAAGGTGTGAATATTCAAATTGTTTTAAATGATGATAAAATTAACTCAGGATTAAAAGAAAAACTAAAGGAACATTTTGAAGTGTTTCTTGCTCCCTCAAATGACAAATTCAGTAAATTAATGCACAATAAGTTTTGTGTAATTGACTTAGAAAAAGTTATTCACGGCTCATATAATTGGACTAATAAAGCACAGTATAATAATGAAACTATTTCAATTATTGATAGCCGATTAGAAGCAAAAAAGTTTGCAAGTCAATTTTTAAACATAAAGTCTGAAATATTAAAAGTTAACTAAAAAAGAGAGTGGCAGAGACAATCAAAAACCCTGCTGGCGTAAGTTTGCAACTTGTGTCCAAACCCCACAAACCAACCTTAAGCGGTGCTAAAGTTTCTGAGAAGACAGATTGCCACGTCCTTCGTTCTTGCAATGACTTTGGCTATTTTCGTGCTCCACAAAACCCAACCATGCAAGCCGATTTTAACCCCCGGCTAGCATACATTTACTACATATTCTCATTACCAACCCAACCCAACCCCAATGAATTTAGTCCTCACCTTAGAAAAAAGAAAAAAGCTCCCCCGCTGGCGCAAGTTTGCAACTTGTGTCCAAACCACACAAACCAACCTTAAGCGGCAGCTACAACCAGACCTTCAAGGTTTTGAAAACCTTGAAGGTTTCGGCAACCCGCAAAGCATCCGCCCCCGTTAGCGCGCGTTTGTAACGCGTGCTTACCAACCACACAAACCAACCTTAAGCGGTGCTAAAGTTTCTCAGTAGATAGATTGCCACGTCCTTCGTCCTCGCAAGCAATTGGCTATTTTCGTGCTCCACAAAACCCCACCATTCAAGCCGATTTTACCCCCCCCGCCAAACCACACAAACCAACCTTAGGCGGCAGCTACAACCAGACCTTCAAGGTTTTGAAAACCTTGAAGGTTTCGGCAACCCGCAAAGCATCCGTCCTAATTTGCTAATTCCCTAACGAACTAATTAGCTAAATCCCCCACCAAACCACACAACCCGTTAGCGCGCGTTTGTAACGCGTGCTTACCAATCCCACAAACCAACCTTAAGCGGTGCTAAAGTTTCTCAGTAGACAGATTGCCGCGTACTTCGTCCTCGCAAGCAATTGGCTATTTTCGTGCTCCACAAAAACCCCACCATGCAAGCCGATTTTAACCTCACCCCAAAAATGCCAGGTAACACAAGACATTTTCAGCTTCGCTAATACCCAACCTTTCTGGTTTCTTTTTTTTCGACAAAACATAAGTCGCTTATCTCCAAATCAAATAATCACCCCTCTTTTATGAACGATATTATAAACCGTAATCTATTCTTTATTAAAGAACATGTTGGCATGTTTAAGGCTGCCAATAATTATGACATACACGACCCTGAAAGTCGGCAAATAATTATGAGTTGCCGTGAAGAAAAACTTGGCTTCTTTACTAAGGTATTGAGGTTTACGGATTATAAAAGAATGACTCCATTTAATGTAGAGATTACAACCGCTACTGGAGAAAAAGTACTGAATGTAAAACGAGGTGTTTCTGTCTTCGTTTCTACCGTAGAAGTGTTTGACGAAAACGAAAAATTGGTTGGCAAATTCAAGCAGAAATTTTTCTCCCTAGGTGGTAAATTTGATGTTCTAGATGCCAATGACCTTGTTCTGTGTACCCTCAAAGGCAAATGGACGAGTTGGGATTTCAACTTCTCTAAAGATGGGTTTGAGTTTGCGCACGTGAGCAAAAAGTGGGCTGGAGTTGGAAAAGAACTGTTTACCACGGCCGATAATTACATGCTAGATATTAACGAGAAAGTACCCCATAACAGTGCCATCAGATTGCTGATACTTGCAGCAGTTGTTTGTATTGACATGGTTTTGAAGGAGTAATTATTAGAACTAAAAAACAAAATGCCTATCCGCAATCTCACCCAAGGTAGTTCCATTTCTGATGTACGCTCGCCACGAGTGTCCTATCCATAAGGCATCTGAAGTACCTACGATTGAGCTTAAAGCAGTACTCGTTCAGGTAATTC
>Ga0208903_1000532_pt1 | contig 29808 bp, 20 predicted proteins | sample AntAceMetag02UKJ_FD_184769 | JGI IMG/M metagenome (GOLD analysis project Ga0208903, IMG submission 184769) | Saline lake microbial communities from Ace Lake, Antarctica - Antarctic Ace Lake Metagenome 02UKJ (SPAdes) (version 2) | ecosystem: Environmental > Aquatic > Non-marine Saline and...
CTCGGCCAGGACCATCGAAATGGCCGCCGTCAGCGTCGTCTTGCCATGGTCAACGTGTCCAATCGTGCCGATGTTCACGTGCGGCTTGTTGCGTTCAAACTTTGCCTTGCCCATCGGGCCTCTCCTTCATTCTAACTTCAAAAGACCGGATCGCCGGTCGGGATGGATCAGGAACCTGCGACTTCCTGGATGATTTTCTGCGCTTCAGCTTTTGGCACTTCGTCATAGTGATCGAAGATCATCGTGAACTGGGCGCGCCCTTGCGACATGCCGCGAAGGTTCGAAACGTATCCGAACATGTTGACCAGCGGGACGAAGGCGTTGATGGCCACCGCGTTGCCGCGGGGTTCAGACCCCTGGATCTGGCCACGGCGAGAGTTAAGGTCGCCGATCACATCACCCATATAGTCTTCCGGAGTGACAACTTCCACTTTCATGATCGGCTCCATCAGGCGCGGATCACCCTTGCCCTTGAGCTCACGGAACGCGCCGCGGGCGGCGATTTCGAAAGCGAGGACCGAGGAGTCGACATCGTGGTAGGCGCCGTCGATCAGAGTGGCCTTGAAGTCGGTCACAGGATAACCGGCCAGAAGACCGTTTTCCTTGGCCATGTTAAGGCCCTTCTCGACGCCAGGTATGTATTCCTTCGGCACCGAACCACCAACGACCGTGTTTTCGAAGATGAAGCCCGAACCGGCTTCGAGTGGCTCAAACTGCAGCTTGATGCGCGCGAACTGGCCCGTACCACCGGACTGTTTCTTGTGCGTGTAGTCGATCTCGGCCGCGCGGCCGATTTTTTCGCGATACGCCACCATCGGTTGGCCGATATTGGCCTCAACCTTGAACTCGCGCCGCAGGCGGTCGATCAGGATGTCGAGGTGAAGCTCGCCCATGCCCTTCATGATCGTCTGGCCGGATTCGAAATCCGTTTCGACGCGGAAAGACGGGTCTTCCGCAGCAAGGCGCTGCAGGCCGACCGACATTTTTTCCTGGTCGGCTTTCGACTTCGGCTCGACCGCAATCTCGATCACCGGATCGGGGAAGCTCATGGTTTCCAGGACGACAGGCTTGTTCACGTCACAGACCGTATCGCCGGTCGTGGTTTCCTTGAGGCCGGCGAGCGCAACAATGTCGCCCGCAAAAGCTTCCGTGATCTCGTCCTGCTTGTTGGAGTGCATCATGACCATCCGGCCGACGCGTTCGCGCTTGCCCTTGGTTGCGTTCAGGAAGGCATCGCCTTTCGACAGCGTACCGGAATAGATGCGCGTGAAAGTCAGCGTGCCCATGTACGGGTCGTTCATGATCTTGAAAGCGAGGCCCGAGAACGGATCGCTGTCACTGGCGCGACGCTCGATATTACGAACTTCTTCTTCATCACCGGGCAGGAAGCCTATGTAGGATGGCACATCCAGCGGGCTCGGCAGATAGTCGACAACCGCGTTCAGCATGGGCTGGACGCCCTTGTTCTTGAATGCAGAACCACACATGACCGGCACGAATGCCATGGCCAGCGTACCCTTGCGGATCAGCTTGCGCAGTGTTTTCACGTCAGGCTCGACACCTTCAAGGAAGGCTTCCATGGCGTCATCGTCCTGCTCAACGGCAAGCTCGATAAGGTGCGCACGCATTTCGTCTGCCTGGGCCTTGAGGCTGTCGCGGATAGGCTTGAGCACCCAGGATGCGCCGAGATCGTCGCCTTCCCATACCCATTCCTGCATCGTGACCAGGTCGACGTGACCGGCCAGTTCGGTTTCAGAACCGATCGGCAACTGGATCGGCGCCGGGATCGCACCCGTGCGGTCCTTGATCATGCGAACGCAGTTGAAGAAGTCTGCGCCGATCTTGTCCATCTTGTTGATGAACACGACCCGCGGGACCTTGTAACGGTCAGCCTGGCGCCACACGGTTTCAGTCTGCGGCTCGACACCGGCGTTCGCATCGAGGACGCAGACGGCGCCATCAAGAACAGCCAGGGAGCGCTCGACTTCGATCGTGAAGTCGACGTGTCCGGGCGTATCAATGATGTTGAAGCGGTACTTGTCGGAGAGCGGCGTCGAGCCGTCTTCCGTACGCTCCCAGAACGTGGTCGTCGCAGCAGACGTGATCGTGATGCCACGCTCCTGCTCCTGCTCCATCCAGTCCATGGTCGCGGCGCCATCGTGCACTTCGCCGATTTTGTGCGACTTGCCGGTGTAATAGAGGATGCGCTCTGTGGTCGTGGTTTTGCCAGCATCGATGTGAGCGATGATGCCAAAGTTACGATAGCGATCCAGCGTGTATTCGCGGGCCATGTGGGTAAACCTTCGTGTCTGCTTTCCGGGAGGAAATTGCGGCAACTGACGGGCGCGTTACCCTCAGTTGCCAAATAATTCCAGTGCTGATTACCAGCGGTAGTGTGCGAACGCCTTGTTGGCGTCGGCCATGCGGTGGGTATCTTCGCGTTTCTTGACGGCGTTGCCGCGGCCTTGGCTCGCGTCCATCAACTCACCCGCAAGACGCTCGCGCATCGTGTTTTCGTTCCGGCCAGCGGCCGCAGCCGAGAGCCAGCGGATCGCGAGGGCCTGGCGGCGCTCTGTGCGCACTTCAACCGGCACCTGGTATGTTGCGCCACCGACGCGGCGCGAACGCACTTCGACGGATGGGGCGACAGCTTCAAGCGCGGCGTGGAAAACCTCGACCGGGTTCTTCTTGGCGCGGGTTTCGACAAGGTCGAAGGCACCATAGACGATGCGCTCGGCAACCGACTTTTTGCCATCGCGCATGATCTGATTCATGAACTTGGTGACGATGATGTCTTTGAATTTCGGATCCGCGAGGACCTGACGCTTCTCTGCACTGTGACGACGAGACATGTAGCGGCCCTCTTATTTCGGTTTCTTCGCGCCGTAATGCGAACGGCGTTGCTTGCGGTTCTTGACGGGCTGGGTGTCCAGCGCGCCGCGGATGATGTGATAGCGCACACCGGGAAGGTCTTTCACGCGGCCGCCGCGGATCAGCACAACCGAGTGCTCCTGCAGGTTGTGGCCTTCGCCCGGTATGTAGCACAGCGACTCGAACCCGGAGGTGAGGCGCACTTTTGCCACTTTACGAAGCGCCGAGTTCGGCTTTTTCGGTGTGGTCGTGTAAACGCGGGTACACACGCCCCGGCGCTGCGGACAGGCCTTCAGGGCGGGGGTCTTGGTACGCGATGGCTTTGGCGAACGCGGGTTACGAATTAACTGCTGGATTGTGGGCATTCGGGCCTTCTGTCTCTTCTGAACTCATGGCCCGATGGGCCGATAACGAAATGATGTCCCGAAGGCTGGAAACAGCTTCCGGGACGGCTTAAAACTTGGGGGCCAGGTTGGCCGGGTCGTTCCTGAGCCGATGCGGTGAACGAGCCTGAACCCGGACGCCTCTCTGACGATTTGTGGCGTGTAAGCCTCTCGGGCGCTGGCGTCAAGGGTCGCGTGCCGCTCACCCGCAGCAATCTTTGGCGATCCGGCACTTGTCTAGAACGGCAGGCCAACCCTTGCGACGCAGGCGTCGGCTTCGGGTCCTGCGCTGCCTGCCTCCAACTGCGACCGGAAGGCGGAAAGGTCTGCAGCCATGGCGGGTTCAAAGGTCCCTGCCCGCTGGAAATCGTCACTGCGCAGGATATCCCGGCAATCGGCAATCGCCCAGCTTTCGAGGGAAAGCCCAGCCACCAGGCCAATCGCGACAATGGCGCAGGCCGCTCCGATCATGTCGTTCCGTTGCATTGTCGGCACACTCCTCTAAACAAGAAAGCCTGTCAAGGCCGGCAGGCTTTCTGTTCTGTTTCAAGTCGCGTTGAGACCCGACTATTCGTCCGAAGGCTCGGTGACTGGCGCAGGCAGCGCCGCCATGGCGAGATTCGCTGCCTCTTCCTGGGCCTTGGCCATTGCGGCTGCCCGCTTGGCCTTGAGCTTCGTGTCGCGTTCTGCAGCGACGCGGCGGAACTGGCGGATACCACCGCCCGTACCGGCCGGGATCAGGCGCCCGACGATGACGTTCTCCTTCAGGCCGTCCAGCGTATCGATCTTGCCCTGGATGGCCGCTTCGGTGAGCACGCGGGTCGTTTCCTGGAACGACGCAGCCGAGATGAAGCTGCGGGTCTGGAGCGACGCCTTGGTGATACCAAGCAAGAGCGGATTGGCCGTCGCTTCGCGCTGGTCCTTCTTACGGGACTTGCGGACGACTTCATTGGCATCTTCGAAATCGATGACGTCAATGTGCTCGCCGACGATGAACGGCGTGTCGCCGCCATCAACGATCTCGACCTTCTGCAGCATCTGCCGGACAATCACTTCGATGTGCTTGTCATTGATCGGCACGCCCTGCAGGCGATAGACTTTCTGCACTTCCTCGATGAGGTAGTTGGCAAGCGCTTCAACGCCCAGTGTCGACAGGATATCCTGCGGCGCCGGGTTACCGTCCATGAGGTATTCACCACGCTTGATGAAGTCCCCGTCCTGGACGGCAAGGTGCTTGCCCTTCGGCACGAGGTAATCGATCTGCTCGCTGCCTTCCTCGATCGGGACGATCGAGACGCGGCGCTTGTTCTTGTAGTCACGCCCGTAAAGCACCTTGCCATCGACTTCTGCGATAATGGCGTGGTCCTTTGGACGACGTGCTTCGAACAGTTCTGCCACACGTGGCAGACCACCGGTGATGTCCCGGGTCTTGGCCCCACCTGTCGTAACACGCGCGAGCGTATCACCGGCTTCGATCTTGTCGCCGTCAGACACGGACAGGATGGCCCCGACCGACAGGAGGTAGACGGCATCAGAGCCGTTCGGCAGTTTCACAGGCTTGCCGTCCTTGTCGATAACCTGGATCGACGGCTTGATGTCAGCCGCTTTCGAGGCCGAACGCCAGTCAATCACGACGCGGGACGAGATACCCGTCGCCTCATCGGTTTCCTCACGCACGGACACGGCATCGATCACGTCGATCAGTTTCGCCTCACCGGCAACTTCCGAAACAATCGGCTGGGCGAACGGATCCCAGTCTGCCAGCAGGATGCCGGGCGAGACCTTTGCCTTGTCCTTGACCATGAGGCGCGTGCCATAGGCCGGACGGAAGGACTGACGGGTGCGACCGTCGGCATCGACGATCTCGACCTGCATGCGCCGGCCGACGACCACGATGTTCTTGTCCTTGCGGGTAACGAATTCGGCATCCGTGAACCGGACCGTACCTTCGAAGCTGGCTTCGACGGACGACTGGTCTGCCACCTGCGCAGCGCCACCAATGTGGAACGTACGCATGGTGAGCTGCGTGCCGGGTTCACCGATCGACTGCGCCGCGATGACGCCGACCGCTTCGCCGCGGTTGACCACGGCGCCGCGGGCAAGGTCACGACCATAACACTGGACGCAGATGCCGTTGCGGGCTTCGCATGTCAGGGCCGAACGCGCTTTCACGATGTCGACACCGCAATTCTCGATCACGTCAGCCAGGTCTTCGTCGATATAGGTATTGGCAGGAACAACGAGCGCGCCATCGGCGCCCTTGATGTCTTGCGCCGTGACGCGACCGAGCAGGCGCTCGCCGAGCGAGACAGTCACATCGGCGCCCTCCATGACGGCCGAGATGTCGATACCCTTTTCGGTGCCGCAATCGTCTTCGTTGATGATGCAGTCTTGTGCAACATCGACGAGGCGGCGTGTCAGGTAGCCCGAGTTGGCCGTCTTGAGCGCCGTATCGGCGAGACCCTTACGGGCACCGTGGGTGGAGTTGAAGTACTCCAGAACGGTGAGGCCTTCCTTGAAGTTCGAGATGATCGGCGTTTCGATGATCTCGCCCGATGGCTTGGCCATGAGGCCCCGCATACCGGCCAGCTGCTTCATCTGGTTCTTCGAACCACGTGCGCCGGAATCGGCCATCATGTAGATCGAGTTGACCTGGGCCTTCCGGTCACCCTTGGCGACCTGGGCTTCGGCGGCCGAATCCATCATGGCGTCAGCCACCTTGTCCGTACATGTGGACCAGGCATCGACAACCTTGTTGTATTTCTCACCACGCGTGATGAGACCATCTGCGTACTGGCGTTCGTATTCGGACACGAGTTCCTTGGTTGCTTCGACCAGCCGCTTCTTGGCTGGCGGAATGACCATGTCGTCCTTGCCGAACGAGATGCCGGCCTTGCAGGCCTCTTTGAAGCCGAGTTCCATGATCTTGTCACAGAAGATGACCGTCGCCTTCTGGCCGCACAGGCGGTAGACTTCGTCGATGATCTTGCCGATCGCCTTCTTGGTCAGCGTCGTGTTGACCATGTCAGGCTGGATGCCCTTGAAACGCGGCAGGATGTTCGCAACCATGAAACGGCCCGGCGTCGTTTCGATCACGCGGCGCCATGGCTTGCCCTCGTCATCAACGCCTTCGTACATGGCCTTGATCTTGGAGTGCAGCGAGACGAACCCATTGTCGAGCGCCTGCTCGATTTCGGCGAGATCGGTGAACATCATGCCGTTGCCGACTTCTTCGTCCCGGTCGAGCGACAGGTAGTAGAGGCCCAGGATGATATCCTGCGACGGAACGATGATTGGCTTGCCATTGGCTGGCGACAGGATGTTGTTTGTCGACATCATCAGCACACGGCATTCCAGCTGGGCCTCAAGGCTCAGCGGAACGTGAACAGCCATCTGGTCACCGTCGAAGTCGGCGTTGAACGCAGCACAGACCAGCGGGTGAAGCTGGATGGCCTTGCCCTCGATCAGCTTCGGTTCGAACGCCTGGATGCCAAGACGGTGCAGCGTGGGCGCACGGTTCAGCAGGATCGGATGCTCGCGGATAACCTCGTCGAGGATATCCCAGACTTCCGGCTTTTCTTTCTCGACCAGTTTCTTGGCGGCCTTCACTGTGCCGGCAAGACCCTTGGCGTCGAGACGCGCATAGATGAACGGCTTGAACAATTCGAGCGCCATCTTCTTGGGAAGGCCGCACTCGTGCAGTTTCAGGTTCGGGCCAACCACGATGACCGAACGACCGGAATAGTCGACGCGCTTGCCGAGAAGGTTCTGGCGGAAGCGCCCCTGCTTGCCCTTCAGCATGTCGGAGATCGACTTCAGCGGACGCTTGTTGGTGCCGGTGATCGTGCGACCACGACGGCCGTTGTCGAACAGGGCATCAACGGATTCCTGCAACATCCGCTTTTCGTTGCGAATGATGATGTCCGGCGCGCGAAGCTCCATCAGGCGCTTCAGGCGGTTGTTCCGGTTGATCACGCGGCGATAGAGGTCGTTGAGGTCAGACGTCGCGAAACGGCCACCATCAAGCGGCACCAGCGGACGAAGGTCCGGCGGAATGACCGGCACGACCGTCAGGATCATCCATTCGGGCTTGGCGCGCGACTGGAGGAAGGATTCGACAACCTTGAGGCGCTTGGACGCTTTCTTGGTCTTCAGTTCCGACGTCGAATCGCGCAGGTCGTCGCGCAGCGTATCGGCGAGGGTCGGTAGATCCAGGTTGCGCAGGATCTCACGGATGGCCTCGGCACCGATCATGGCCGTGAACGCATCTTCACCCAGGCTGTCCTGGGCATCCATGTATTCTTCTTCCGTCAGGAGCTGCTTGGGCTCCAGTTCGGTCAGACCGGGTTCGATGACGACATAGCTTTCGAAGTAGAGCACGCGCTCCACGTCTTTAAGCGCCATGTCGACCAGGGTCGAAATCCGGGACGGCAGCGATTTCAGGAACCAGATGTGCGCGACGGGCGCAGCAAGGTCGATATGGCCCATACGCTCGCGCCGGACACGCGCCAGCGTCACTTCAACACCGCACTTCTCGCAAACGATGCCGCGATACTTGATGCGCTTGTACTTGCCGCAAAGGCATTCGTAGTCTTTCACGGGACCGAAGATCCGTGCGCAGAACAGACCGTCGCGCTCAGGCTTGAATGTCCTGTAATTGATGGTCTCAGGTTTCTTGATCTCGCCCGATGACCACGAGCGGATCTTTTCCGGGCTCGCAATCGAAATGCGGATCGCCTCGAAAGTCGGGGCGGGTGTATTCGGGTTGAAAATGCTGGCGACGTCCTGGCGCATGGGTGTCTGCTCCTTGGGTGGGCGGTGTTATCGGGGCAATGGGGCCCCTGCCCTCATGAAATTTTGTGTCGTCCGTGACGCCCCGCAAAAACGATTCTCGTCTCGCGGGGCGCCCCGTATTTCGCGTACTCTCTACTCGGCAGGCACCGTGGACTCTTCGTCCTCGATGTGGCCGTTGTCTTCCTCGATCAGCTCCACATTTAGACCGAGCGAGCGCATTTCCTTGATCAGGACGTTGAAGCTTTCAGGGATGCCTGCTTCGAACGAATCATCGCCACGGACGATCGACTCGTAAATCTTCGCACGGCCCGCCGTGTCATCCGACTTGACCGTCAACATTTCCTGCAGCGTGTACGCAGCGCCATAAGCCTCGAGCGCCCACACTTCCATCTCACCGAAGCGCTGTCCGCCGAACTGTGCCTTGCCGCCCAGCGGCTGCTGGGTAACGAGCGAGTAGGGTCCGGTTGAACGCGCGTGGATTTTCTCATCCACGAGGTGGTGAAGCTTGAGCAGGTACTTATAGCCGACGGTGACCGGCCGGGCGAACTGGATACCCGTCCGTCCGTCGAACATCTTCACCTGGCCAGACGTGTCGAGACCGGCACGCGTCAGCAGGTCGTTGATGTCGTCCTCACGGGCGCCATCGAAGACCGGTGTCGCGATCGGCACACCGTTACGCAGGTTTCCGGCAAGTTCGACGATCTCGTCGTCGGTTTCCGGCAATTCCTGTTCCTTGCCATAGGCCGTGACCAGGGCGCTACGCAGCGCCTTCATGTCATGCTTCTGGTGGAATTCCTCCAGGGCCTGATCAATGATGCGGCCAAGACCGCGGCACGCCCAACCCGTGTGGGTCTCGAGAATCTGACCGACGTTCATGCGCGAAGGCACGCCCAGCGGGTTCAGAACGATATCGACGGGGGTGCCATCCTCAAGGAAAGGCATGTCTTCGCTCGGGTTGATCTTGGAGATCACACCCTTGTTGCCGTGACGGCCAGCCATCTTGTCACCCGTCTGAAGCTTGCGCTTCACGGCCAGGAAGACCTTGACGACCTTCATCACGCCCGGAGGCAGGTCATCGCCGCGCTGGACCTTGTCGACCTTGTCGTTGAAGCGGGCCTCAAGCTCATGGATCGAGCCATCGAACTGGACGCGAAGGGCATCAAGCTCGGCCTGGGCCTTCTCGGATTTCAGGGCGACGTCCCACCACTGGCTTTCGCTCAGCTCTTCAAGCGCTGCAGCCGCAATCCGGCCGGGCTTGAAGTTTTTCGGGCCCGCAACGGCTTCCTTGCCGGTAAGCAGGTCGGCCAGACGCGCATATGTGTTGCGCTCGAGGATGGACTGTTCGTCTTCCTTGTCTTCCTGGAGCTGCTCGATCTGCTCGCGTTCGATCTGGAGCGCACGCTGGTCCTTGTCGATACCATGGCGATTGCAGATGCGGACATCCACAACCGTACCGGCGTCGCCAGGCGGCACGCGAAGCGATGTATCGCGAACATCGGACGCCTTCTCACCGAAGATGGCGCGCAGGAGTTTTTCTTCCGGCGTCATCGGGCTTTCGCCCTTCGGCGTGACCTTGCCGACGAGAATGTCGCCAGCCTTCACTTCAGCACCAACAGCCACGATACCGGCTTCGTCGAGGTTACGCAGGGCTTCCTCGCCGACATTCGGAATGTCGCGCGTGATCTCTTCCGGTCCGAGCTTCGTGTCACGGGCTGCGATTTCGAATTCCTCGATGTGGATCGACGTGAACACGTCATCCTTCACGATGCGTTCGGAGATCAGGATCGAGTCTTCGAAGTTGTAGCCATTCCAAGGCATGAACGCGACGAGCACGTTACGGCCAAGAGCCAGTTCGCCGAGGTCGGTCGATGGACCGTCGGCGATGATGTCGCTCTTCGTCACCACATCGCCCACTTTGACGATCGGACGCTGGTTGATGCAGCTGTTCTGGTTCGACCGGCGGAACTTGGCCAGACGATAGATGTCGACGCCCGACTTCGAGCCTTCGAGATCTTCAGTTGCCCGAACCACGATGCGCAGCGCGTCAACCTGCTCTACGACGCCTGCCCGGCGGGCGATGATCGCTGCGCGGCTGTCACGGGCCACGATGGATTCCATACCCGTGCCGACGAATGGCGCTTCGGACTGGACCAGCGGAACCGCCTGGCGTTGCATGTTCGAACCCATGAGGGCGCGGTTGGCGTCATCGTTTTCAAGGAAGGGAATGAGCGAGGCAGCAACAGACACGACCTGCTTGGGCGAGACGTCCATGAACTGGATGTCGTCCTTCGACACCATGGTGGCTTCGCCGGCGACCCGCGCGTTGACGAACTCGTTCTGGAGCTCGCCCTTGGCGTTGACCGAGGCGTTGGCCTGGGCGATTGAATAGATCGATTCTTCCATCGCTGAGAGGTAGACGACCTCGTCAGTCTGCTTGCCCTTCACGACCTTGCGGTACGGGCTTTCGATGAAGCCATACTTGTTGATCCGCGCATGCGTGGCCAGTGAGTTGATCAGGCCGATGTTCGGGCCTTCCGGCGTCTCGATCGGGCAGATGCGGCCATAATGGGTCGGGTGAACGTCGCGGACTTCAAAGCCGGCGCGCTCACGCGTGAGACCACCAGGGCCAAGCGCCGAAAGGCGGCGCTTGTGGGTGATTTCCGACAATGGGTTGGTTTGGTCCATGAACTGCGACAGCTGCGACGAGCCGAAGAATTCACGCACCGAGGCCACAACCGGCTTCGCGTTGATCAGGTCATGCGGCATGACTGTGTCGATATCGACCGAGCCCATCCGCTCCTTGATCGCGCGCTCCATGCGTACGAGACCGATGCGATAGTTGTTTTCCATCAATTCGCCGACCGAGCGCACCCGGCGGTTACCGAGATTGTCGATATCGTCGATATCGCCCTTGCCGTCCTTCAGGTCGAGAATGACCTTCATGACGCCGAGGATGTCATCATTGCGCAGGACGCGCATGGTGTCTTCTGCCGCTTCGTAGCCTTTGACGGCGACGCTGAGGCGCATGTTCATCTTGACCCGGCCAACAGCCGAAAGGTCATAGCGCTCCGGATCGAAGAACAGCTGGCCGAACAGCGCATCGGCTGCATCCTGCGTCGGCGGCTCGCCGGGACGCATCACGCGGTAGATGTCCGACAGCGCTTCGAAACGCGTCTCGTTCTTGTCGGCTTTCAGCGTGTTGCGCAGCCAGGGGCCACGGCCGGACGCGTCGATGTCGAGGACTTCGATCGTCTTGATGCCGTATTCGCGCATTTCGGCGATGACTTCCTCTTCGAGCATGTCGCCAGCTTCACCGAAGATTTCGCCGGTTTCCATGTTGACGACGTCACGCGCCAGGAATTTGCCAACCAGGGCTTCGGACGGAACAAGGATCTCGTCCGTGCCGGCTTCGGCAATACGCTTGGCTTTCAGCGCGGTGATTTTCTTGCCGGCCTCGGCGACCGACTTCTTCGACTTGGCATCGATCAGGTCGAACTCGGGCTTGAGGCCCTTCCAGGCTTCCGAACGGAAACCCGCGATCCAGCCCTTCTTGTCGATTCGATAGATGGAATGGGTGTAGAACAGGTCCAGGATCTGCTCAGTGTCATAGCCGAGCGCATAGAGCAACGTTGTCGCCGGCAGCTTGCGCTTGCGGTCGATACGGATGTTCAGGACATCCTTCGCGTCGAACTCGAAATCGAGCCACGAGCCGCGATAAGGAATGATACGAGCGGAGAACAGCAGTTTGCCCGACGTGTGGGTCTTGCCCTTGTCATGGTCGAAGAACACGCCAGGCGAACGGTGCATCTGCGAAACGATCACGCGCTCCGTGCCGTTGACGACGAACGTACCCTTGTCGGTCATCAGCGGGATGTCGCCGAGATAGCATTCCTGCTCTTTGACTTCCTTGACCGAGCGAGCGCCCGTGTCTTCGTCAATGTCGAAAACGACCAGTTGGAGACGGACCTTGAGCGGCGCCTGATAGGTCAGGTCGCGCTGCATGCACTCTTCAACGTCAAACTTGGGCGCTTCGAACTCGTAATTGACATACTCGAGCGTCGCGCGCTCGGAAAAATCTGAAATCGGGAACACCGATTTGAAAACACCTCCGAGCCCATCGTCCGTGCGCTTCTCGCGCGGCGTGTGCATCTGAAGGAAACTCTCGTAAGAATCGCGCTGAACCTCGATCAGGTTCGGCATTTCAATGGCTTCGGGAATGCGCCCGAAGGACTTGCGGATACGTTTCTTTTCCGTGAAGGAGAGTGCCATCCCAGGATCCCAATTTTGTCCGTCCGGGCCACATGGCCACAGACCTTATCACTAGAACGCGAGTTGGCGGCGGCCCCAGAAGAGACCGCCGCGCATTTCTTGGATAGGACAGCGCCTCGCGCGAACACTGTCCGAATTTGAAGAAGCAGATGCTTACTTGAGCTCGACGGTTGCGCCGGCTTCTTCGAATTTCTTTTTGATCTCTTCAGCTTCTGCCTTGGAGACGGCTTCTTTGATTGCCTTAGGAGCAGCTTCGACCAGGTCTTTCGCTTCTTTCAGGCCGAGAGCCGGAACGACATCGCGAACGGCTTTGATGACGTTGATTTTCTTGTCACCAGCCGACACGAGAATGACGTCGAATTCGGTTTGCTCTTCAGCAGCGGCAGCCGGAGCGGCACTGGCAGCAGCGGCAACAGCCACGGGTGCAGCGGCGGAAACGCCCCACTTTTCTTCGAGCATCTTTGCGAGCTCAGCAGCCTCAAGAACGGTAAGGGCCGAGAGGTCTTCGACAATCTTTTCGAGATTTGCCATTGTTTGATATCCTGTTTGGTTCGGTTGTTAGTGTAAATATGTCGCGAAAACGGGTGCCTTAGGCGGCGTCTTTCGACGCGTAAGCCGACACCACACGGGCAAGCTGGCTGGCTGGGGCCTGAATAACGCCAGCGATTTTCGTCGCCGGTGCCTGCAGGAGGCCAACAAGTTTGCCACGGAGCTGGTCGAGAGAAGGCAGTTTCGCGAGAGCCTGAACGCCATCAGCATCCAGGACCACGTCACCCATCACGCCACCGATGATGATGAATTTCGCATTGTCTTTCGCAAATTCATCCGCTGCTTTGGCAGCCGACACCGGATCAGGTGCATAGGCAATTGCCACAGGACCCTGAAACAGGGCCTGGGCATCGTCGCCACCTTGTCCGCCTAGCGCAATTTTCGCCAGACGGTTCTTGACCACCTTAAGCTGACCGCCGTCCCTACGAAGGGCGCCGCGCAGCTTTGTCATTTCCGCAACGGTCATTCCGGAATAGTGCGTCACAATGACAGCACCGGACTCTGCGAAAACCCCTTTCAGGGCCTCCAGAGCCACAGATTTTCCAGCTTTATCCATAGCGGGTCTCCAGTAGAGGCGCCCGGACCATCCGGCCGCCCTGGTAATCGCCTTCCGCCCGAAAAAGAGCTTCCAGCGCCTGCCCAGGGATTGGCCTGCCCGGAATAGCTGCTCGGGGGAAATACCCCAAACACCCGAACCGTTTCAACGCCTCACCCCGTCTGCATAGGTGGCCAAAATGCCTTTATCTCGCCCGAAGGTTTGACCTATGGTCTAGGACAGGAAAACGGGAGGCCGCCGATACACATCGGTGATCTCCCGTCAAGAGAGGTCTGTTAACGCTTTATCCAAAGGCCTGCAACCCCTTTGAGTGAGAAAATGTGCGCCTGCAAGAAAAAGCCCGGCCCCTCTAAAGGGCCGGGCTTTTTCCAAACTTGGGATGATCCGCCGAGGATCAGGCCGATTTGGCCTCGGACGTATCGATCATCACCCCTGCGCCCATCGTGGACGACAGGGAGATCTTGCGAACGAACGTGCCTTTTGCACCGGTCGGGCGGGCCTTGACGAGCGCGCCGAGGAACGCGTTCACGTTCTTCTCGATGTCATCCTGGCTGAAGCTTGCCTTGCCGATACCGGCGTGGATGATACCGGCCTTTTCGACACGGAACTCGACAGAACCGCTTTTCGCATCTTTGACGGCCTGCGCGACATTCGGCGTCACGGTGCCGACTTTCGGGTTTGGCATCAGACCGCGCGGACCCAGGACCTTACCGAGACGACCGACGACAGCCATCATGTCCGGCGACGCGATCACGCGGTCGAAGTCCATGAAGCCACCCTGGATTTTCTCCATCAGGTCTTCTGCGCCGACAAAATCAGCGCCTGCAGCCCGGGCTTCGTCTGCCTTGGCATCCTTGGCGAACACGGCGACGCGAACGTCCTTGCCTGTGCCCGACGGGAGGTTGACCATGCCGCGGACCATCTGGTCGGCATATTTCGGGTCAACACCGAGATTTACGGCAATATCGATGGTTTCATCGAACTTCGTCTTGGCGTTAGCCTTCACGAGCGAGACAGCCTCGCTGATGGTGTAGGCCTTGTCGCGATCAACTGTTTCAGCGATTGCGCGAGCGCGTTTTCCTGGTTTCGTCATTGTTCTTACTCCACCACTGTCAGGCCCATTGCGCGGGCAGAACCGGCAATGATCTTGGACGCTGCGTCGAGGTCGTTCGCATTGAGGTCTTCCATCTTCATTTCCGCGATTTCGCGAACCTGTTTCATGGAGACCGAGCCAACCGTGTCAAAGCCAGGCTTTTTCGAGCCGGAAGCGGGCTTCTTGCCGAGCTTCAGGCCGGCAGCCTTCTTCAGAAGCACCGAAGCGGGCGGCGTCTTCGTGACGAACGTGAATGATTTGTCTTGATAATACTGGATCACGACAGGAATCGGCAGGCCTTCTTCAAGGCCTTGCGTCTTGGCGTTGAACGCCTTGCAGAATTCCATGATGTTGATGCCGCGCTGACCGAGCGCCGGGCCGACGGGCGGGGAAGGGTTTGCCTTGCCTGCGGGAATCTGGAGCTTGATCTGCCCCAGCAGTTTCTTAGCCATTGTGTCCTCACAATTGTTACGAGGGGACGGTGGTCTTTCGATCCGTCCCGATTGGGTATCGAGGTTCCGCGGTTCGGCTGGCTGGCCTTCCGCAGAAGCGTGCGTATGGCGCAATCACCCCCGCTGGTCAAGCTGGCCTGATGCAAAAAGCCCGGACGGCGCTGGCCATCCGGGCGTATTTGGGCGCCATTAATCGGACGGCTACATCAGGGCATAACCACGCGCATTGATATATTGGCGCAAGGCGATCGCCCGGTTTGCCGGGTCCGGGTGGGTGGACATGAACTCCGGCTGGCGCGTACCCGTCGAATTTGCATCCATGAGCTCCCAAAGGCGGACCGACTGGGTCACGTCATAGCCTGCATTGTGCATGTAATCGACGCCCAGCTTGTCCGCTTCCAGTTCGTTGGAGCGGCTGTAGGGCAGGATCACGCCATACTGGACCGCTGCGCCGCCAAGGGCGCCGATCGCAGCGCCATATTTGCTGAGGGTCTCGGATTGGCCGACGGCGATCTGGCTGGCCATCAATCCAACCTGCGCAGCGGTCTGGATCGAGTAACGCTCTGCGGCGTGGCGCGCGATGACGTGGCCGGTTTCATGGCCGAGCACCGAGGACAACTGGTCGTCATTCTCCGTCAGTTCCGTGATGCCCCGGTAAACGCCGACACGGTTGCCGGGCATCACGAAGGCATTGACATCGTCGGTATCGAAGACGGCCACATCCCATTGTTCATTCTGCTTGCCGGCGCCCGCTGCCGTCCGGTTCCAGACATTCAGAACGCGGTTCTTGAGGGCCGTATTAGATGTTTGCGGTGTCTGAGCCTTCATGTCGGTCCACGCGGCCGCCGCCATTGTCGCAATCGCGTCGTCTCCGACCAGCAGGAACTGGCTGCGTCCGGTTGCAGGATTGGTGGTGCAGCTCGAAATGAGCGGAAAGACTGTCCCCGCCGCCAGGCCGCTGATAATGCCGCGCCGGGACAGGTTTATCCGCGGGGCGTTCTCGAGAATCTTGCTGTCAAATTCGATCCGTTCAGTCATCTCAATCTCCGTTGCAGCGTGGCGAAGAGGGTAAACATCAGCCACCAAATTGCAATCTGGAAGGCCGCCTCATAGCGCCCAAACTGGGCGATGAAGACTGAACCTGTAATGAATGACGCGCTGGTCCCTATTCGTTCGCGACGTCGCCGGACAGGATTGCGGCCTGCTCGACCCAGCCTTCGCGGGAAATCCGTCCCGAGAAATTCAGGTGGTGATCGACCCAGGCAATATTTTCCGAGCTCCATGCCGCGATCTGGTCATAGTGGAAGATGCCGAGTTCGTTCAGCACTTCCTGGATCTTGGGACCGATGCCGCCAATGATGGTCAGGTCATCGGGCGCGTCGGCCACGGGCTTTGCAAGCGCGATGGGCCGTTGGGCATCAAACGCGTCCTCGACCTGCCCGGCGTCATCTTCATCGCCCGAATCGAGATCGTCTTCGTCAAGCGCGTCGTCGGCGTCGGCCTCGTCTTCATCGATGTCGCCCTCTTCGGAGCCGTCATCAGCTTCAGCGTCATCGTCGTCATCATCATCGGTTTCGTCGTCGGCGGCGTCATTGTCGTCATCTGACTCGTCGTCTGAATCGGCATCATCTTCCGACTCGCCATCTTCCGACTCGCCATCTTCCGACTCGTCGTCATCCTCGTATTCGTCGTCCTCGTCGGACTCATCATCGGAAACCGCGTCATCGTCCTGCTCGTCGTCCGCTTCCAGGTCGTCGTCGAAATCCGCGGCATCGTCTTCATCTTCCTCGACGCCGTCCCCATCTTCGTCGACCTCATCGTCCCCGTCCGCCTCAGCTTTGTCATCGTCATCCGCTTCAGCCTCGTCTTCGTACTCGTCGGCATCAGCGGCCTCATCCGCCTGTTCCAGTTCGGTCAGGATGGCATCGGTGGCCGAGACCAGTTCGGCGCCATCATCCGAGAGAGGTTCGTCCGCAGCCTCCGGCGCGTCGTCCGGCGCTGACGCGGAATCCCCTTCGAAATACGCTAAACGGCCTTCGAGAAAGCGATTGCGCCAGCGCAGCCGCGCGAGTTCTTCATTAGCGTTGGCCCCGGCAACGGGCTGGGCAGGGCTGGCAATAGCGGCGGGCTGGGCGGTCAGTTCGGCCTCGAGCGCCTCGACGCGCTGCTTCAGGACGTCAGCCTGCCACTTCAGCTTGTCGGTCTGTGTTGCATCCGATTCGGGCGCCATACCAGCGACCGCTGCCGCGCCCGCGATAGTGGTGGCCGCCGCAACAGCCGGCTGGTGGAGCGCGGCCTCCAGGTGCCGCACGCGGCTTTCGAGATGGCGATTGCGCCAAAGCAGGCTTGGCTCTTCGTCAGCCGCGATCGCTGCTTGCCTCGCCGGAGCAGCCGCCGCTGCAGTGGCCGATCCACGTCCAGCGCCGGTCTTCAGCGATTCCAGTTCGGCTTTTGACCGAGCAAGTTCAGACGAAAGCTCTGCCAGTCGTTTTTCGCGTACGTTGAGTTCTGCCTTCAGGGCCGGATCGCTCGCGCCGGGGGCCGTATTGCGCTGCGCGGCGTAAAGGCCCTCGATTTCAGCCCGTGCCTGTTCCAGTTCCGTCCGGGAGACATCGCGGTCGACCCGCGCCGTGCGCAGCTTGCCAACCAGCAGGATGCCACGAACGGACCATCCCAAAAGGAGCGCGAACAGTCCGACAGCGGCAAGCGCCATCCACATGTGCGTGAGTAGCCAGGACATTATTCACTCCGTTCTAGAACAGTGATTTCAATCTGCCGGCTGTCTGCCCCGGCGTCAGCCGAATCAATAGCCTGCTCCGCGATGTCGGGGCCATAGCCAATCGCAGACAATCGACCGGAATCGATGCCTGCTGCGGCGCCAAGGAAGTCCGCAATGAAGGCCGCGCGCGCCCTTCCCAGTTCTACATCTGCCCGCCTGGCATTCATCGCGTCGCCGTGCCCGACAATAATGAAAACCAGCGCTGGTTCACAGGAATGGATCGCAGCAGCCAGCTGATCGAGCGCTTCGCCCATGTCACGACTGAGCGTCGCCCCGCCGGCAGCGAAGGTGACTTGGCTGGCAGCCGGCAACGCGGAGACAAGCTCCTGGCAGGCGTCGCGCGCCAGCGGCGACGGGCTGGCGCTCGGCACGTGAGTGTCTACGACCACGTTTGCCGAATAGGCGCCTGAGAGGCTCGCCAGGTCTTCCCGCAGGTATGCGAGCGCGCTGGGGCTGGCCTGGCCCGTAACAAAGAAGCCCGCCCCGTCCGGGTCGAAATCCATCTCGCCATTCTGTAACCTGACAAACTGGGGCAACCCCCGCCGCACGCCCTGCATCCATCCGGGGTAGGCCTGGTCGGCAATCACCATCTCGTCGGTGATATCGCCTTTGAAATGCTTGCGCGCGAGGGTCAGGATTTCGCGGCGCTCGGATTCACTCGACACATTGCCCTTCAGCACGAGGCCGGAGTCCGACACGCGCGCCAGCCAGAGCGACGCGCCGCGGATCATCGGCTCGCCCTTGAACGGCGCCGCGACATTGCTGATCTCCGCCTTCACCTTGGCGCGGACCTCTGGATCAACAGACACGCCGTTTACGCGCAGCCGCCTGTCATGCAGGCTGACCTCGCCCGAGCTGAGCCGCGCCAATTGCTGGAGGCCAAGACGCGCCATGCCCTGCCAGTTGCCCGCCGGTGCGCCGGTTGCGAGTTGCATGTGGTCTTCGACATCGGCACCGTCCGAAAACAGCGCCGCCTCGGCCAGCAAGGCCTTGCGAATGGCCTTGGAGGGGACGTGGCCGGAGAGGACGAAGGCGCCTTCCGGGGTTTTTTCGGCGCGCCAGACATAGGGAGAGACAGGCGGCGCGCTGTCAGCGGCATTCTCGACCTGGGTCACGCCGCCGAAGATCAGGCCCCCGGGGCCATCGGCGCTGAGAACGATCAGCGCGGCGTCACGAACGGCATCGGGTGACGGGGCCTTTCCGGAAAGGACGGCGTGCTGGCCATCCATGTTGACGACGGCCCAGTCCATGCCCGCAGCCTTGAGCGCGGACGAGGTTTCCTGCTGAAGACGGAACTGCAGGTTTGCAGCATTCTGCGGTGACTGATAAACGCCCCACCAACTCGCGGCGACAAGTCCGACGAGTGCGACGAACGCGAACAGGTAATCGAGTAGCCTCATTGGGACCCCGCTTACTTCCCTGAAGACACTTCCCTCGGTTCAGGGATGCCCTATTCACCTCATATTCGCAAGACTTCTGCTGCAGGCCTCATTCTCCATGAATAACCCGATCGAGACAATCACCAGCCCATCGAATGCGCTCATTAAGTCCTTGAAAAGTCTTGAAAGGAAGAAGGGGCGCAGCGAAACGGGCCTTTTCCTCGCAGAGGGGGCAAGACTGGTCGAGCAAGGCCTGGAACAGGGCTGGAAAGCGGAGACGCTCGTCATTGCCTCGACCATGGCCGACCGGCCCCATCTGGCCGCCCTCGCCAGCCGTGCCAGCGCGGCTGGCGCACGTGTGGTGCAGGTGCCGGAGCGGCTGATGTCCAGGATCACGCACAAGGACAATGCCCAGAGCGTGATTGCCTCCTTCCATCAGGCCCACCGGCCGCTCGCCGCCCTGGAATCCGAAGGCGACGGCATCTGGATCGCCCTCTATGAAGTGCGCGACCCCGGCAATCTCGGCACCATCCTGCGCACCGCTGACTGCGCCGGGGCCCGGGGCGTGATCCTGCTCGAGACCTGTTGCGATCCCTACAGTTTCGAGACGGTACGGGCCTCAATGGGATCGATTTTCGACATGCCGTTCGCCAATGCCACCTTTGACCCGTTCAATGCCTGGCGACAGGCTGGCCAGATGAGCCTGACGGCAGCGTCGGTGAACGGCACGGTGCGCCACGACCTGGCACCGTTCGGGCCTCGCGCCGTGATCATCATGGGCAATGAGCAGGCCGGCCTGCCGGACGCCATCGAGGCCGCGTGCGATGCGCTGGCGCTGATCCCTATGCGCGGCGGCGCCGACAGCCTGAACCTTGCACAGGCCACGGCCATCATGACATACGAAGCCTGGCGGCAGAGAAATTTCCAATGATTACAGAAACGAAACTCCTGATCGCCGATGACTGGGACGACTACGCTCTGCGCGATAGCGGCCACCTGATGAAGCTGGAACGCTTCGGCAGCCAGACCGTCATCCGGCCGGACCCGCAAGCCTTCTGGGAGCCAGCCAGGCCGCTGGACAGCTGGAAGGCCGATGCCATCTTCTCCAGCAAGACCGGCGACGAAGACGGCGGCGGCCAGTGGGAAGTCCGCTCGCCGCGCGCCGTCGAAGCATGGCCGATGCGCTGGAACGACCTGACCTTCACGGCGCGGCGCACCGCCTTCCGCCATATGGGCGTATTCCAGGAACATTCGGTCCATTGGCGGTTTGCGCAGGACCAGATCCGCGCGGCGAAACGACCTGTCAAAGTATTGAACCTGTTCGGATATACCGGGATGATGTCCCTGGCATGCGCGGCGGCAGGAGCCGAGGTGACGCACCTGGATGCGAGCCCGAAATCAAACGGGTATGGCAAGGATAATCAGGCGATGAGCGGCCTGTCGGATAAACCCATCCGGTGGATCGCCGATGACGCGATGAAGTTCGTTGCCCGCGAGATCCGGCGCGGCAACAAATATGATGGCATCGTGCTGGACCCGCCAAAGTTCGGCCGCGGTCCCAAGAACGAGACCTGGCGTTTCGAGGAAGACCTGCCGCCTTTACTTGATAACATTCGGGAATTGCTGAGCGAGACGCCGCTTTTCGTTATCGCGACGGCCTATGCCGTGCGGCTATCCTATCTGGCCCTTGCCCAGACGCTGGCTGACCGCCTCAGCCCGCTTGGCGGCGTAATGGAACAGGGCGAGATGGCCCTGCCGCAACAGGGCTCAGACCGCCTGTTACCCACGGCGCTTTACGCCCGGTGGCGGGCTGCCTGAGGCGGGATCGTCGAGGGATTATCCTGCACTCTGAGTGCACGAACAAAGCAGGTAAATTGCGCGAGAATGGCACGAAGCCGACCTGGCTGCCGACGACGCATGTCCCGCGTCGGGGATGCCGCGTGATCTCGAACATCCAACGCGCGGACAAAAGAAAATGGCGGCCCCGAAGGACCGCCATTTCCGAAAGTCTGCCGTGAAGCGTTGGACTAGAAGTCCAGCGTCGCACCAACGAAGACGTAACGACCCAAAGCGTCATACGACTGCGGGTAGGTGTTACCGTTACCCGTCGTACCGACCGAAGCCGACAGTGGCGGATCCTGGTCAAGGACGTTGTTGACCCCGAAGCGGAACGTTGCGTAATCCGTCGCGCCCCAGGTACCGGCGAGATCGAAGTAGTTCATTGCATCCAGTGTGGAGTCGACGCGGCCGGTTGCACCGGTATCGAGATCGACTTCACCCATGTAACGCCAGGTACCGCTGATTTCGAGTGCCTCAACTGGTGTAGCCCAGCTCAGACGAGCGCGGTGACGCCATTCTGGTGTTGGTGTCAGACAGTCGTTACCATACTTACCGACACACTCGTACTCAGCGAAGGTTTGACCGATCGGGTCATAGTCGAGAGCTTCGAGCCATGTGCCGTTCAGGGACATGTTCAAAGAACCGAGCGTGCCCATATCAAAGCCGTATGCAGCACTGATATCCACACCGGACGTCGAAACGCCACCGATGTTGATATTAGTATCGACCACATTACCGGTGCCGACCCAAAGCTGGCCGTTCTGGTTACGAACGATACGGCTACAGGCGTCTGCATCATTGTTCAGGTAGCAAAGCTGGGTGGTAATCGACGCACCAACAGTCGAGATCGCCTGGGTGATATCGATGCTGTAATAGTCAACCGACAGGTTGAGGCCAGGCAGGAAGGTCGGCGTTGCCACAAAACCAACGGTGAAGGTTTCAGCTTCTTCCGGATCGAGGTCGGGGTTACCGCCCTGCAGGAAGTTGTACTGACCAGCCGGGCTGTTCAGAGCACCGCCGTCAGCCTGGGCCTGCGTAACCTGCCATGGGTTCGTACCGATACAAGCCGCACCACCGGTGCCGTCGCCGGCCGGATCCGTGAAGTCGCAGAGGTCATCGTCAAGGTCAAACAGGTTGAAGCCCTGTGCCTGGAAGAGGTCGATGACGTTCGGCGCGCGGACGGCCTGCTGGTAGCTGGCGCGGAAACGGATATCCGACGTTGGCGCATAGTCAGCACCGAGCTTGTAGGAGCTTGCACCGCTACCTGACGAGTAATCAGCGTAGCGATAAGCGCCTTCGACCGACAGCAGCTCTATACCGGGCTGGCCCGTGATGAGTGGCATCTGGAATTCACCGAAGGCCTCATAGGAGTCGATCGCACCGGAAAGACCGATGGTTGGACCACCCTGACCAGCACCATCACCCGTTGCGAACGAGTTGTCGGTGACGGATTCGAGCGAGTCACGACGATACTCGATACCCATGGCAACCTTCAGGCCCTCTTCAGCCGAAGGCATCTTGAAGCCATACTGGCCCATGTCGCCGGAAAGGACAGCCGACACGACGTTCTGGGTTGTCGTACCATTCTGCAGCAGTGGCACCTGAAGGTATGACAGAGCAGCGGGTGTGACGTTTCCGAGCGTGAAGATGTCCCACGGCACACAGTTCGGATCCGTGCCGTCGAGAACGCTGGCACAAACCGCATTGCCGGCACCATCGTCAACGACGTTGAGGGCACGGTTCAAGCGATTGATCGAGAACTCGTTGGTGTAGGCACGCGACAGGGTAACCTGCGAGTACTGGGCCGAGAGATCATAGGTCCAGCCCGGTGCGTCCAGGAGGTCGCCGCGAAGGCCGACAACACCGCGATAGGTCTGGTAACCGAGGTTATCGCGGCGACCACCACCTTCGATGTTACGACGGGCAATGTAGATATCCGTCGAAGCGTCAGTGCTGATGTCCGCTGGCGAACAGCCAATATCTGCAGCTTGCGAATCAGACAGAAGTGGGTTGCCGCAATTCAGCGTGCTCGTTGCGAAGAAGTTACCCGTCGGGGCGATCTGCGAATTCGACTGGTAGTCCATGAACGTGAACTGCGTGTAGGCTTCGGCGTTCGGATTGATTTCATAGCGGCCCATGAAGCCGACCGAATAACGGCTGTCTGGACGCTGGTAGTAGTTCAGCGGACCGTAATTGTACTGGTCGGTGGCGTTATTGAAGTCACGGAACTCACCAGTCGCCTGGTCGATCGTGTAGTTGAAGGAGCCGAAATCAGTGAAACGACCCGGGAACGACGTGGACGAACCACCGCAGGTGAAGTTGGTCGCCGAAGCCGAACCAATGGCACATGCCGAATAATCACGCTGGCTCTGGAGCACTTCGTCATTGTCGCGGAACGAGATGAAAGCAGTCAGGTTGCCGCGACCATCATCGGTGTTAACGCCCATGATTGCGGTGATCTCTTTGGAGTAACCGTCAATCACGTTATCGTCAGGAAGCGCAAACTGCGCCGGGTTCGTCAGAGCGCGATCCGCGATTACCGAACGGAGGTCACCGTTCGTGTCATAATCGTTATTGTGCTGGAAGAAGCCATACTGGGCGTCGATTTGAACGCCTTCGAAATTGTCTTTCATGATGAAGTTGACAACGCCCGAGATAGCGTCCGAACCGTAGACAGCCGAAGCACCACCGGTCAGCACGTCAACGCGCTCGACCAGCTGGCCTGGGATCAGGTTAAGGTCGGCAGCCGGATCGTTTGGCGAACCGTAAGGCATGCGCTTGCCGTCGACGAGAACCAGCGTACGGGTTGAGCCAAGGTTACGCAGTGAAACCGTTGCTGTCCCCGACGCACCGTTCGACACGGTCGAGTTCTGTGAAGCGAAAGCCTGTGGCAGCTGGGTGATCAGGTCTTCGACCTTGGTCACGCCCTGCAGCTTGATGTCGGCCGCCGAAACAGACGTCACCGGGCTTGTGGTGACCATGTTTGGCGAAGCGATGCGCGAGCCGGTCACATAGACTGTGGCCTGGCGGGCGGTTGCGTCTTCTGCTGCTGGCGCTTCGACTGTGTCGACTGCGTCATCAGCTTCTTGGGCTGTGGCGAGCATGCTCGCCGATGCCATAAATGCAACGCCCGCGAATACGGACGAGGCAAGCAGGCGGGATTTCATGGTATTCCCGTTCACGTTGGTACCTCCAATTGTTACAAAGGCGCCCTGTTAAAGGACGCTAGCCCGGACCCCTGATTCCGGGACTTGCCGTTATCGATAGGGCTTTCGTCACGCTTCCGTCAACGCGTCGTTACCGATCTGTCATCAAAACCGACCGGGTGTGGTTTATTTGCCTCAGTTCCGGGCATTTCCTGCCTCAGGTGAGCAGGAAGCTGAGAACGACCAAGCCGACAGCGAGCATCGCGAGCAAAATCATGCCGAGAAACAGCAGGATGCTGGCTCTGAGCACCGCCAATAGCCGCCCGGACCCGTAAGTGACCCGCAACAGCCTGTAAAGATAAGCAAAAATGACGAAGAACCCGCCTCCGGCCAGCCAGCCGGCGGACTGGGGCACAACTGCCGCGACAAGCAAAAGCGTGGTTCCCAACAGGTAAAGAAACGTCTGAAAATGCAGGCCGACAATCAGGTGGTCGTACAGGTAGATTTTCCGATGCCAGGCATAGAGCAATGTCAGCAAAAGGGAGAAAACAGGTAGGAAAAGAAGGCTGAAGCGCGGCGCCCATTGCCGCAGCCGGGCGCCGAAACGGTCCTGGTTTTCATACACCGTCGCGGCCTGGTCGAGCGCCTTGTAAGTCGTTTCGATGTCTGCAGGCGTCGCGCCCGCTCCCGCCCGGTCGCGGATCATCGCATGAAGGGCGTCGCGATCGACCGTACCGTCGGGCAGCAGAATCTCGTCAAAGGCGATGCCCGAAACGCCCTGATCGACCGCCGCCTCGATCGCGGTCCGGGATTCCGTGTCGAGCCGAGGGTCTTCCAGTTGCGCCGCCATGTCCCTGACCGCAGCCTGCTCCGCCAGAATCGTCACGTTTTCCGACAGGCCTCCTTGCGCCATCGGATCGATTTTCCAGCCGTCAAACCAGCCTAATTCGTCACTCAGCGTGAAGACGGTGAGAAAGAACACGAGGGATGCCAGCAGGAACAGCCGGAACGGTGGGACATAGCGGGCCCGCTTGCCGTTTAGGTAGCTGCGGGTCACCCGGCCGGGCCGGAACATCAGCATCGGCAATGTCCGCACCAAGCGCCCATCAAGCGAGAACACATCGGCCAGGCTGCCCGAAATCAGCTCCCAGAACGGCCGATGGAAATCCGAGGCGAGCTGGCCGCAGGTCGTGCAGAACCTGTCGGGAACGATCGCACCGCAATTCTCGCACGGCTTGCCCGATTGCACCGGATGGTGGCTGCCCGGCGACAGGCTGCCAAGCGACGCGGCGCCCGCAATATCGACCTCATGTTCCATGCCGCCCTTCCCGCGACCCAGACACCTATTCGGCCTTCATACCCTCTCGGCAGAGGAAACGCGAGCGGTGCTGGTCGACGGCATTTTCGGTCCAGCCGGTCAGGGTCGGATCGACAAGGTTCTTGGTCACCTGGAACCACATCGGCGTGATTGGATAGTCGTTCAGCATCAATTGCTCGGCCTCGGCGAAAATTTCCGCCCGCTTCGTCAGGTCCAGTTCGGCGTTCGACCTGGCGAGGAGCGCGTCATATTCCGGATTGGAATAGCGGCCGTAATTCTGCTGGCCGGTCTGGGAGTCGAGCAGGTAGAGAAAGTTAATCGGATCATCGAAGTCGGCAACCCAGGCGCCATCGGCCACCTGGAAGTCGGACTGGCGCAACCGGGCATACAGCACCTTGGTGTCCTGCTTGATGATCGTGGGCTCGACCCAGGGCGCGATTTCAGCCCAGTTCGCCTGTGCCACCGGGGCCGCCTTCGGGTTGTCGTCGGTCGAACGGTGGATGAATTCGAACTTGAACGGATTGTTCGGCCCGTATCCGGCCGCTTCGAGCAAACGCTTCGACTCTGCGAGTCGTTCGGCGCGCGGCATGTCTTTCCAGTCGACCGTTGGCCGCTCGACGCTGTAATTGTCGATGCCGGGCGGCACCATCGAATAGGCCGGCAGGAAACCCGGCGTCAGCACGTTGCGAACGATGAATTCCCGGTCGAGCGCCATGGCGAGCGCCTTGCGGACGCGCACGTCCTTGAAAACCGCCTGCGAGGAATTGATGCTCCAATAGGTGGTGTTGAGCGATGGGGTTGTGCGCGGCCAGCCCGGAAACTTCACCTCCAGCTCGGCCTGCCGGGCGCCATCAAACGCATTGTTGATGTCGAGTTCGCCGGCCGCAATCTTGTTCTCGACGGCGGTCTGGTCTTCAAGCTCGTAATACACGACCCGGTCGAAGCAGACCTGGTCGGCGGCAAAGCCGGTCGGGTTCTTTTCCGACACGAGCTGGTCGCCGGTGCGCCAGTAGACCAGCTTGTAGGGTCCGTTGGTAACGATGTTGCCAGGCTGGATCCATGCGTCGCCATATTGCTCGACGACATGCTGGGGCACCGGATAGGTCGTGTAATGGGTCAGCAGGCCGGGCAGGTAGGGCGCGGGGTATTCGAGGGTGAGTTCCAGCGTCTTGTCGTCAATGGCCCGCGCGCCGAGCTCTTCAGGTGACATGTCGCCGGTATTCACCTTGGCGGCATTCTTGATGACGTAGAGCAGCGACGCATATTGCGACGCGATTTCCGGCTTCTGGATCCGGCGCAGGGCGTAGACGAAATCGCTCGCGATCACCGGCTCGCCATCCGACCAGGCATGGTCGCCGAGGTTGAAGGTCCAGACAAGGCCCGACGGATCGGTCTCGTAACTGTCCGCCATGCCGTAAACCGGCTTGCCGTCCTCGCCATGGGTCATCAGGCCGATCATCATGTCGCCGATCACGATGTTCTCCCACTGGGCCGACGATTTGTGCGGGTCGAGCGTGTCGACCTTGGCCGAAATGCCCCGGCGGAGCGTTGGCACGTCGTCTGCCGCCTTGCCGCCACCGCCGCCGCAGGCGGACAGGGCCAGCACCAGGGCGGCTGTCAGGGTCGAACTCATCAGGGGCTTCAGCATCATGTTTCCTGTCTCCGGTGGCTTTCCGGCATGCGCCAGATTTGCCACAGTGCTGCCAGACTGGCCCGGCTTTGGAAAGCCTAGGCTCTGATACGAACACAGAGGACGCCCTGCGATGACCCGATTCCTGAGCGCGATTGCCGCGATTTGCCTCATATCCATGCCCGCCCTGGCAGAGGACGCCTCCACGGAGGACGTCTATGCCTGCGCCGGCATCAGCACCGATGCCGAACGGCTCGCCTGCTATGACGCCGCCGTCGGACGCCTGAAAGCCGCGGAAGATGCCGGCGAAGTGACAACCATCACCCGTTCCGAAGTCGAGACCGTGAAACGCGACTCTTTCGGGTTCTCGATCCCGTCCCTGCCAACCCTGGCGCTGAAGAAGAGCGGCGGGTCGGACGAGGAGCTTGATGAGATCACGACAGGCGTGACGTCTGTGCGCATGGACAGTGCCGGCAGGCTGCGTGTCACATTGGATAACGGGCAGGTCTGGGTGCAGATCGACGACAAGAGCACCCGCGCAAAGAACCAGGCCGAAGCCCGCATCTATACCGCTGCGCTCGGCAGCTACAAGATGAAGCTCGACGGCGGCAGGGCGTTCCGGGTGCGCCGCGAACAATAGGCCGCCACACCGATTTTCGCTTTCCACTTTCCCGGACTTTCGGCACTCTCCCCAAAAAAACGGGAGAAGACATGCAATGAGCAGGCATTTTGGATGGGCCCTGCCGGCCCTCGCTCTGGGCGCATGTGCGCCAGGCACGACGACTGCCAAGGCACCCGAAGCGGCCGTGCCAGCGGCTGACCGGCCCGCTCCCGCCGCCAGCCCGACCCGCAATGCCTATTTCGGCGACGTGCACGTGCCCACGAGCAATTCGTTCGATGCCTATATCTTCGGCGTACGCGCGACCCCGGACGATGCCTAGCGGTTCGCAAAGGGCGAAGCCATCCGTCACCCCGCAGGCTAAGACATCCAGCTGTCGGGCCCGCCTCTGGATTTCCTGGCTGTCACGGATCATGGCGAATACCTCGGCGTGGTTCCCGCGAAGAACACGCCGTCGTCTCCACTGTCGCAAACCGCGATCGCGCAATCCGTGTTCGGTGCGGATGCAACCGATCCCGGCAAGTCCTTCCTGCGCGTCGGCGTGACTGTTGCGACCGGCGAGAAGATCGAAGAGATCTATGATCGCGAACTCATCGATTCCGTCTGGGCCGCGACGATCGATTGTGCCGAACGCAGCAATGAGCCGGGCAAGTGCACGGCCTTTTCAGGCTATGAATTCACGGCGATGATGGCGGTCCCCGGCGACGGACCGCCAGCCGCCGGCAACCTGCACCGCAATGTCATCTTCCGGGGTGAGGCACCTGAGCGCCTGTTCTCCACACTCGATTCCGCCAATCCGGAAGACTTGTGGACATGGCTGGAAGGGCAACGCAGCGAAGGCCGTGACGTGCTGGCCATTCCGCACAACTCGAATGCCTCGAACGGCGAGATGTTCGCCCTGCAAACCTATAAGGGAGAGCCCCTGACGGCGGCCTATGCCGACAAGCGCATGCGCAACGCGCCGCTTGTCGAAGTGTCCCAGGTCAAGGGCACCTCGGAAACACCCCCCACCCTGTCACCGAATGACGAATGGGCCGATTTCGAACAGTACGAGTATTTCATCGGCAGCACGATGAAGACCACGCCCGGTGCCGGCGACTTTGTCCGCTGCGCCTACACGCGCGGCCTGGCCCTGCAAGAGACGGAAGGATTCAATCCGTACAAGTTCGGCTTCATCAGTTCGAGTGACACGCACGTCGCTGCCGCGTCGCTGGTTGAGGAATGCCATTGGGGCAAGACTCCGCAGGACGGCGCCAGCCCGGAAGCGCGCCGGTCGGTTCCGCCCAATGGCGGCAAGACCTGGGATGGCGCGGAAGACCCACAGACACGGCGGCAAAGAACGGCATCCCAGTTCAGTTCCAGTGGACTGGCGGGCGTCTGGGCCGAATCCAATACCAGCGAGGCCCTATTCGATGCGATGAATCGCAAGGAAACCTTCGGCACATCCGGCCCGCGCATGAAGGTGCGCTTCTTTGCCGGCATGGATTATGCCCTCGCAATGCTTGACGATGCCGACCTGCTGGAGCGGGCCTATGACGCCGGCGTGCCGATGGGCGGGCAGCTGGCGAAAGTGAGCGCAGATACCGCTCCGGGATTCCTGGTCTGGGCCGTGCGCGATCTGCTGAGTGCGCCGTTGCAGCGCGCGCAGGTGGTCAAGGTCTGGACAGACGCCGGCGAAACGCACGAAGCGATCCATGACGTTGCCTGTTCCGGCGGCGCCGAGCCGGATGCAGCGACGCACCGCTGTGCGGACAATGGCGCGAGCGTGGACATATCCGATTGCAGCACCGAGACAGGCGCGGGCGCCGACGAGCTCAAGGCCTATTGGCAGGACCCGGACTTCGATGCCGATCTCGAAGCGGCCTATCATGGACGTGTGCTGGAGAATCCGACCTGCCGCTGGTCGACATGGGACGCCGTTCGCAATGGCACGCCGCCAAACCCTGAACTGCCCACGACCCTGCAGGAGCGGGCATGGTCATCACCAATCTGGTATGCCGGGTTTGATCGGCTGGCGAACAGGTAAGCCCGTCAGGCGCTCGTGCGGGTCAGTTCAAAGCGGGAGCGCACCGTCGGCGCCGCGTCGTCGGCGCGCACGACGCCAGCCTTGATCAGGGCAAGCATATGTCCG
>Ga0208903_1000538_pt1 | contig 29479 bp, 48 predicted proteins | sample AntAceMetag02UKJ_FD_184769 | JGI IMG/M metagenome (GOLD analysis project Ga0208903, IMG submission 184769) | Saline lake microbial communities from Ace Lake, Antarctica - Antarctic Ace Lake Metagenome 02UKJ (SPAdes) (version 2) | ecosystem: Environmental > Aquatic > Non-marine Saline and...
TGGACTGCCATTAATTTGGTTAGCCAATGAGGTCTTATTTTTGCTCCGCGTCTGTAATCGACTGTCCCAGCCGATGTATGTTTTACCATACTTATTATATATTAATATATGGTTACCCCCCTTTATCACTTACATCACACAAGCTAAAGACTTGTGTTTTTTACGTTCCGTCATATAAAATATCTTTTATCTTTTTGTTTAACATCACCAGTATAACTATCATAAGTTCTACCATTTCTCATTCGTATTTTAGATAATGTTTGAGTTCTTAATAATTGGATATCTTTGTCATTCATATTAAAATATGCTTTACCATCACAATTAAATTTATTCCAAGATCGTTTAGTTATCTTTTCACCATTTTCAAAAAGAATTATAATTTCATCATTTTCATTACAACCACCAATACCAACCATGGTAGCAGTAATCATTGAAAATTTTAAATTATCCGAATTGATATGTGTTGATACTCTAAAACCTATTTTACCAACATCATTAGCACAAATAAAATCTCTACTTCCATTAACATAAATTTTCCCACTCATAGCATCTGTTTGTTTAACTACATATACACTATCAGTTTGACCAAAAGATACCATTGCTACTAAACACATCATTAGTGCCATCACCATTACTTTCATTTTCATCTTAAGTTATTTTTAAATTACCTACTCTAATCACTTTTCAGTTTCCGTGTTTTTTTATTTATGTAAAGGTAATAATTAGTTTTTAACTTTCCAAATTTAATTGAAAATACTAGTCTTGTTTTAAATCTTTACAAATTAGTGATTCTATGTACCTTGATCGGTTTTTATGGTGTGTCTTTTCTATATGTGAATCCATTTCCTTTATCAATTTGGGATCCATTGTAAGTCCCGTCTTTATACGTTTAATCGATGCATCAAGTTTTTTTCTCATAGAGGTGGAATGTTTTAATATATAGATTAAATGATAATCTTATAATGGTATTAACAAAGGAAGTAAAAGTTTATAGTAAAATGGTTAAAATCGAAGATTTATCTTTGAATTCACATAAATTAGTAAGTGTTTCTTGTGATATTTGTTCATTTGTTCGGAATATTAAATATATGGATTATAACAAATCTGTAGTTCATATTTATAATCAATAAGGATTATAACAAATTTATTGAAATGTTTGAGATTGTCTAGTCTAATCTCCGTTTATGGTAGAGATGGATTTATGATTACTCAACGCATTGATTGAATCTGATAACATAGAAGCACATGTTACAATTTTTAATTTACTACATTTATTTTCTTTTTCATACACAGATGAGATGGTATCAAAGACCATCAAGTATTCGAGTTTAGAATTTTCTATATTAACTAATGAGTCACCAGAAAGAATACCATGCGATGTCATTGCTCTTACGGATTTTGCACCATTTTTTAATAATAAATCGGCTGCTTTTGAAAGTGTACCCGCAGTATCACACATATCATCGACTATAATAACGTTCTTACCCTTAACGTCACCTATCAGGTCCATTGAATGTACTTTATTTGGTTCGACACGGTGTTTATTGATAATAGCCAAGTCAGACCCTTTCAATTTCTTATGTACCTTATTGGCTCTATTAGCAGCACCACGATCGGGGGCAACGATGCAGATGTCTTTGAGGTTCATTTTCTTGATATAATCAACAAATAGTTTAGTACCTCTTAGGTGTATAACTGGTATATCATAGAACCCAGTAACTGAATCAGAGTGAAGGTCAAGTGTAACAATATCCATATTCATATTCTTATCACTGAAACTTTCGATTAGATTGGCACACATTCTAGCACCTACTGAACTTCTAAGGTGGTCAGTTTTATCTTGTCGTGAATACCCTTGAAACGGAGAGATGAGTGTAACTTTCTTACAACCTGATCGTTTGGCGGCATCTAGAACGAGGAATGTTTCCATCCATTCATCAGAAGATGCTGTTGAATTTACAAAGAAGATGTGTTCCCCTCTGACAGATTCACGAAATAGTGGTAGTATTTCACCATCAGAGAAGTAATCGATTTGTAATTTACCAGCCGATACTCTTTTATTAGATAGCCTTGTTTCGTTAAGACCTTCAACAATAAGGTCAGTAAGTTTTTCGTAATTTGATCCTGCAAAAATTTTCATTGTAGTATGTCTTTTAATATATTTTTTCTCAATGCTTTTTTAGGTACAGAGAATCGAGTATCCTGTCGAATATTGTATAGAAACTTCCTTAAAGAGGGTGTCTTATTGAAACGTTTTAGTCTTCCTGAAGACTTTACATATTCATGAAATATAATTTGTTGTTTTCGAATAGAATGATAGTCGAACCAAACAGAATGTTTGGTCGTTAGTACGTGAGATTTGAAGTCCTTGAATGATTGTTCCATGTTTAAACAAATATAGTAATTTATTTCTAAACACAGATTTCATATTTATAATATTAAATTATTCATTCCTCATTTCTTCATTATGTGGCCACATTAAGAACGTTATGTATCTTCCCCGGATTCCAAAATATTTCTTTCGGTTGTTAAATCTCTATTAATTGCTCTATCTGATGTAAATTTATCACCATACCTTGCTTTCAACTTAGATATATTTACTGAAAAACATGAATTGAATGTGGTATTAGTATCTCCCATGTAGAAAACAAGGTATCTCATTAGAAGTTTAGTTTCATCAATAATGTATTTATCATCTATCTCCCTATTATAGTATATTTTCTTTTTCAACACATCTAACATTCTCAACCCTGATTTTATCATATTCATTATTGAATCAGATTTACTGGTTGTAACAAATTGACTTGGCTCATTCGGATCCCAATCTATGTTATACTCACGCCCGATTATAGCTAAATACCAAGTGATATCACCAACTTCTTCAAGAACGTTGGCAGCATCATATTCCTCATCGTGGTTTATAATAAGTTCTTCGAGTTCCGTCAATATACCCATTACAGCATGTAGTAAATTTTCAGTTTTTAATCCAACATGAAATTCTGTTGATAGTGTTTTTTCTGATAATTCTTTATATTCATTCCAATTCATAACATCTTATTTATTTTTATATTACTTATAACATGAACTACACACAAACTAAAGATTTGTGTGTTTCAACGTTTCATAGACTTCTCCAACGAGAACGCCTCACCGCCTTTTTGTTTAAAGTCCGAAATTGGTCCCTCAACCCAGACATATTATATTACCATCCTCCCCTTTTTGTTTATTTTTTATGTCACTTACATCACACAAGCTAAAGACTTGTGTGTTTTACGTTCCGTCTTATAAATTAGTCATTTGGTTTTAATATATAGTATATGAAGTACCTAAAAACTTATAAATCACACAAAAAGATGAACGAAGAATTCGTTGGTGGTCTTTTCAAAAAGATGAAAAAAATGGCCATGGAGAAGATTTCTATGAAATTTGCTCAGATGTTCGGAACAGCTAAAGAAGCTGATTCCGTTATGGAAGAATATAAAAAAGAGGTTATTGCTAAACAGAATGAGAAGATGAAGGCGTTAAGAGCCTACGCTGAGTATGTTAAGACAACTACCGAAGAGGGTGAATCTGATGAGAAAAAGATGGCTGAGTTACAAAATAATTTTGCCGAGAGTAAAACTAATTATGAATCACAGTTAAAAATGTCTAAGGAAAAGTTCGATATTAAATTAAATCAGATTGTCTCGGAGGAAAAGGATAAGAAGATAAAGAATTACATACTATTGAAGAAGATTGAGATGCAACAAGAACTACTTAATAGAGAACTTAGTCTTATAAATGATGAGGTAGGACTTAGTGAAGAACAACTGAAAGGAGATTCTAACCTACAAGCAATAATAGATGAGGTTCATGAGGCGGCTAAAAAAAATGCAGCCATGGAGAAGGAGCAAAGAATGGCTCTTAAACAGAAAGGTGAGGTAGCTACTGATTTCGATATGGATGAAGCTAAGAGAAACCCGGAAAAATATCTATGGGAAGAGTCTCCATTCGTGAAGGGTGATTTTGAAATTGGGAAGGGTGATCGTATAAAATATTTCTCGGTATCTAATGCTAAGAATAATGATAAGTATAAAGGTACAACTGCTACTGTGGAAGAATTAATCACTGGTGGTAATAAGGTAGGTGCTGAGAGACAAATATCTATTCGCACAGATTCTGAGGGTGAGGGATTTAAGATACCAATTGGTAAGATTATAAGTGTTGATAAGTACGATGCTCAGAAGGAGAAGGAGGAGAATCCTAAAAATACTACCGGGTATGAAGGAGAAAAAGTAAATGTGTAGGCGGAAACTAGTCAAACAAAAGCACAGGAAGAGGAAGAAGTTGCATCATCTGGTCCAGTTAAATCGACAGTTGGTGGTACTGTAGAGACCGGATAATAACAATTTTTATATATAAGACATGGTATGGATATCACAAAAGAGGCAAATGAATGACTTCTATAAAAAAGTAGATAAGATTGCTAAAAAGGGTAGTGATAATTATATCAACTACTATACATTCGTAGATGATTGTATAACTCGTAATCAATATTGGTTACTTACACAAGTACTATATCATAAATATGAATTTGATGTGAATGATTATCCTACGGTGAATGATATGAAAGCTACTAGTTGGGTAGAAATTATTAAAAACACACATTCTAACTTACAAGAGAGAAAGCAATCTTTATTGGTTAAAAATAGTGTGTATCAATTAGGTATAACATATTATGAAGATCTACCAATTACGGCAACGGCAACAAATCCATTAGGTACTATTGAAGAGGTGGATTATTTTTATACGGACGTTAACTTTGATATTTCACAGAATGAATTACAGAAGATAGTAGATAATAAAAGAACCTATTTAATAGCTACCTCAAATGGATCCACACAAAGTGCTTCGTTCTCATCATGGAGCAATAAACATAGGTATGATAAGAATATATTAGGTTTATATACGGAGGCTCTTAATTACTTAATTTAATATAGACTATGATGGTTTAGTGTAGTAGCTCATTAAGTTTATTATTCCTATGTAACTTCTTAGCAATTGGTAATAATTTATTCCACTCGTGTTTGCTATAAATAGTACTCAGTTCTTCAATATTATTATCGAGATCAACATCGTTAAATTTATAAAACCAAATGTTTAATAGTGTATTACGACTTTCTCCTGTATATATTCTACACTGTATCAACGGGTGTATAAAATCACTATGTAGTGATCCACCTTGACCCATATCATAGACATTTCGATTACCTTGAATCGATATTTCATTATCTTGGAATATTGTTACTATTATATGTTTCTTCTCTTCAAATGTCATTGAGTATGATATTAAGTGAAAGTTTTCTAGATAATTTCAATAGATATATCCAATCAACTTCCAAGAATATCCAATCAAGAGACTCTACCTTTTCTTCAAGATGGTACTCATTCATAAAAAATATCCAAGTTTCATCTGCTCTATTTATATCATCCGTATTTAAAGTACCATTATCGATATCTTCTTGTAAATCACTAACTATTACTTGGTCCTCTACTACATATTGTAATAGAATTTTGGCATTTTGTAACTTACTAACAATGAACATGTCTATATTCTCACCTTCGGGTAAGAGACATGGACGGTTTCCATTTGGTTCCATGGATATTTCTCTACCTATGAAAATACTTTTCAGTATATTTATTTTATCCTTACGATTCATATGATACAAAGATAGTTAAAATTATTTGTGTTTATTTTAGTTTATATTTTTTAAACAAACCCATTAGTCTATGCCTTGTTTGGTTATTATACACAACACCATTGTTGTTTAATATTTCCCGCTGTGTTAAATGCATCATTTTAGATAATTTTTCTTTACTTATATCATATTTTATGGGATTATAATTATACTTTCTATCTTCTATATAATTAAACCAATTTACATTTTCAATAAATTCAATATTTGAAAACTTAAAATAACACCCACCAGCTTTCCCACGACCGTTACATGAAAATTTTATAAGTTGTCTTTTTATCCCAGTATCTCTTTCAGCACCACGAACGCTTATAAATTTCTTAAGTGGGTTCATATTTATATCAAACATAACAACCGTTTTCTTGTTTTTATTATTAGCCCTAAGAAGAATCTTTGTTGACTCTTTGTGTTTTTTACCAGACCAATCAACACCATCACCTCCTGGTGTTTGATTTGTCAGGATGAATCCCCAACATATGAACTGTGATATCCAATACTTTTCTAAGTCGTTAATATTCATATCATCTCCGGTGTCAATGATATCTATTATTGGGTAATGGTTTTCAACTATTAGACTATTCAACCATACATTTTTATTTGTGAATGGCGCACTGTTTATACTCCATTCTGAAATATGTCTTTTTAATCTATCTTGTATATTATTGGTCTTACCGATGTATTTAACCAAACCATCTATTGGATCTGTTAAAGTATAGATATATTGTTCCATACTTTATATATTGAATTGTTATGTTCCCCTATTTGATATATTTGGTGCGTAAATACTTAACAATTTGATTAATTTTGTTTTATCACTTGTTGTTAAATTTAGTTGTCTATTATTGTTTAATAGTATCATAAACTCGGATACTATTTTGTTGAATTTAAATGAATCATTATAGTTGAATATTTTTTCTTCGAATGTGTCATAATCGATAGTATCGGTGCCTTCTCTAGACATCCATTCTCTGAACCTATTTATAAATTTCCGAACGCCTTTAATATTTTTATCAGACCATACACCACCATCGAAAAAATGTGATATAAATGATAGATATAATCTCATTTCATCGGGGTCATAATCGATAGGATCGACTACATTACCTCTGGATTTAGACATTTTATGACCATCGTCACCGATTATAAACCCATTATGTATTAATTTTTTAAAGGGTTCTTCAACTGGAACAACACCAATATCATATAAAAACATGTGTATAAAACGTGCATATATTAGGTGGTTGGTTGTTAACTCTGATCCACAGCAATAAACATCTACTTGTTTATATTTATCCTTGGAACATAATTCATTTTCATTACTCGGATCACAATATCTGATGAAATAGAATGATGAATCAACAAAAGTATCTATTGTGTCTGTTGATCCATCAATAGGTATTGGTGCTCCAAATTTGCGTTGACGACTGATTGACCAATCTCTCAAATTCTCTAACCAATTTAATTGCATTTTTTTTTGTGTGTTCCGGATAATCCAAATATTCAAGATTATTGATAAGTCTATCTTTATATTCGGTTATCTTGAAGTACCAAGAATTTAATTTTTTAGATTGTATTACACAACCACATCTATCACATTCATTATTGGATATTTGTTCATTGGCTAATGTGGTTTTACAAGATTCACACCAATTAACATCATCAAATTTTTCATAAGCTAGACCATGTTCTTTCAGTTTGGTGAAAATCCACTGTGTCCACTTTATATAAGAATCATCAGATGTTGAAAATTTAATATCATACTCAACACACATCTGTGATAATTGTGTTTTGAAATTTTCAATATTCTTGTTAGCAACAAGTTTTGGTTCCTTACCGATTTTCTCCGCATACAATTCAGTTGGTAATCCATGTGTATCAAATCCGAGTGGTTGGAATACATCATATCCACGATGCCTCCAACTCTTACAATATGAATCCATGATACCATATGAATATGCGTGACCCATGTGTAATCCATACCCAGATGGATATGGAAATGCTACTAGTATATATTTGTCTTCTTTAGCCATTTTGTAAATTTAGTAATTTTTTTTTGTAAATAAAAAACCTCAGTACCATTAAGATACTGAGGTTTCCGTCCTTTTATGAACATAACTATCTCAGTACCCGTGAGGATATAAGAGTAGTAAGTATGTGTTGAAAGTACGTATCATTGCTTTATTTATATGTCGAAATGTGTATTTAGTTTAACAATTGATTAATTTTAAATCTTTTGATGTCTCTATGGCGTGTTTTAGGAAGTATTCCCGGTCACCTTCAATAATATGTTTGTGTTTCAGATATAATTGAACAGTGTCATAGTCGATTATATGGTCTTTAAGTATCCACCAACCATGGTTAGTACCCACTCGATGATTGCCTAAGAATTGAATCTCATATAACCATTTTATTCGGCTGAACCATCTATAAACTTTTGATATGATATCAATTTCTGTTTCTCTAACTTCATTACCTATGAATCTCGACCAAAAGAAGGTTGGATTCTTCTGGATTTTTAACCCATTATAATCAATCTGTTCGTGTATTTTACCATGCCATCTAGTATTGGATACTCGACCCACTTTATATTGGTCATTACCATCACCTCGATCAAATCTCAATGTCTCATACGTTGCGTATGTGTCGTAATCACCTTCGAAGTTGTCTATACGGTCTATTTTCTTACCAGCTCCCAAAATATACATATATTCTTTGGGTGATTTATCCATCAGAGTATTCCAAGCAGCGGAATATCCCTCTTCTAGTAAAAAATTCCAAGGTAAGATAATATCACCATAGTCGTGGTTAAATAAATCTATGCGAGCGACTATAGCTGAGTCAGTAAATTCTTTTGTGTATAATAATGTTTCTTGTAGTACTTCTTCTTCACCGTAATGTAGAATTCCCACACTCAATTCATTCATATAGTTATATATCTAGAATGTCTTTTAGTTTATATTCTCTCAATTCTTGTGAAGTCATTTTTACTTTATCTCGTAGTTCTATGTGTGTAGTTGCCAGGTAATTGGACCCATTATAGAATATACCATTGTATAATTCCATGATAATCCATAACTGTTCTTCGAAACCATCATCATCGGTCCTACACCTATCTATGTATGATAAGGCAGTTTTGTGGTTTTGTTTATATACATTCATATTCAATTGTACAAGTTTATCCCATCCTTTCTTATTTGGATAAATTATAACTTTATCGTTGATGTTGAATGTCATTATATGATTTTTGTACCGAGAACTATATTCTCGTTGATGAATTTGATGATAAGTTCAGCATCCATTGTAGATTTGAACATGATGTTCGATCCGTGTTTATCTAACATAACGGCTTTGATTCCATTAAAATCAGACAAGTTGTTCAGAGTGTTGATACCACATTCCAAACTACCACACTGAAATGGTTTCTGTGAAGCCACTGGGAACAAACTAGTGTCCTTCATAGGATTGTGTGTATGTACAATACAATCATATCCAGGGTGAGCGTTGAACATCATCCATTGTGATCTGGCTCCAACACTTGGTTTGTTACTACCATATGCTGTGAATACTTTATCCAACACACTCACTCGTGTCATACCATTTTCGAACAAATCGTTATGATTTACAGTTCTCTGTGATGATACGAATGAATCATCTGATGTCTTGTAACAAAAGTGTCCGGGTGTGAAACCATTACCGTTGTTCTCGATGTACCCACCGTTATCAACTAAGTACCTCATAACCTTTCGAAAGTTGATTGGTGCTGCTGATAATGGTACGTTACTACCTTTAACGAACGTAGTTCTATTGTATGTCAAATCATTCCTATCCAGAACAAATTGTGTTAGGTCTAGTAATGCTTTACCTCTCGTATCATAATCATACCTTGATTCCTCAGGTGTGATAATCATATTGTGTCGAGTAACAGTATCGTTAGCCAATACTAGATTACACTTGGAACGTTTCATCATCTTGAGTGCAATTAGAAATTGATTATCGATAGTCTGATTTGTTGTAGTCTTGAAACCAACTAAGAAGATGTCTGGTCGTTTTCTTCGGATTTTATCTACTAATTTCTCAGAAGGTTCTAATTCTAGTTGGATTTTACCATCAGATGTGTTGAGTCTTTCACCATGGAATCCACGGTCTTCAATTACAACATTGTAATCACATAGAGCCATGTTAAGAATGATTGTACCAACGGTCTTATCTTGAATCAGTTCATCAATCAGTTCGGATACATCTTCGTTTGTTACAATGGATGAATTTTCTGGGTCAGCCATCTTAGTCAAGATTAACTCACGTTCTGTTTTGAGGTTTCGTCTTAGTGATACATCTCTGAATAGTTGGTCTAATTTTCTAGCAGTCGTACCAAAGGCAGGAGCTGATAAACTTAGGTGACTACGTATGGGTGAGAATGTACCTCCACCCATTATTACGATTCGTTTACTCATCTGTTTATATTTCACAAGGTTTTCCAAATCCATTACTATAATATTTCTGAGACTTTTGTATGTTTCTGAAATGAAAGAGTGTGTGTAATAATACTATTGATATAAAGGATATTGGCCGGTATTTCATATTATCTTTTTGGCATTTTACAAAAACTAACCAGACTGTGTTATCTTGTAGGTCGTTGAATATTGTACCATCCTTCTCATACTGACTCATCAGCTCGACAAACTGATTACAGAGATTCCAGTCTTTCTTAATGTTATTGAACATATTATAAATATTATTTATCCATTGATTTACCAATCTTGAAACCTACACCCAAACCAAGTAATAAACCTGAAAACCATACTCCTGTAAATATTGCTGCTCCCATGTTGTTTTTTTTTAATGTAACAAATGTAAGGATTAGTTTTTAACAATCAAAAGAATCCCGGTTTTAAAATCTCATTCATAACTCTCAACTCATCTCATTCTTTTCTGATGAATATCTTATTTACTTTTTTGGTGAATATCAAAGAGTAAAGTATGAATATCACAACGGATATGTGTAGAATAACCCAGAATATAAATAAGAATGGTAGTGTTATGATGTATTTCATTTTTTCTTTTTTCTTCCCTTGTTTATTTTAGTAACCCAATCAGATTTTAGACTCCATTCATGTCCATCAGTGAAATCGATGAAATTATTTGTATTGTTTCTCATAGTACAAATATAATAATTAATATATAAATAATGAAGTACTTAAAACATTGGCAAATATTTGAGAAGAAATCAATCAAAGATACTGAAAGTTATCGAGATGGTAATTATCATCAAGCAATAATGGATATTGCATACAATAAATGGGGGGATGTCAGTGATTTGGGTAATCAAGATCTAAGGTCGGAAACAACTACATGGGGATATAGTGATGTGTTTGAATTCATGGGTAAGTACGGCCCAGAATTTCAATTATTACTTTTAATTGGGAAATACGATCAACAAGTTAATAATGGTGGTCACTCACAATATTATGAAAATGGATATGCATCTCTAAATGCTCGTGGATCAGGTTCTGAGAAAGATAATATAGAATTACATTTTAATATGATGAAACTTATGGAATCAACCGGATTATTGGATAGAAATCCAGTCTGTAAGAGTGTATTTGAGATAATGCGTAGTTTCGGATCAGAGATGGAGGACTATGATGATCATTGTGGTGAATGTGATGGTGGGTCGGTAGAAGAAGAGTGTAGTGATTGTGATGGTGATGAGGAAGACTGTGGTACTTGTGATGGTGATGGAAATACCTACGAAGATTGTGATGCTTGTGAAGATGGATTTATATCACCCAATGTAAGTTATCTTGATAGTAAGTACTACGATATTAATGATGAGTTTATGTATATATGTAATACATATTCAAAGGAAGTACTGGATGATAAGTTAGGATAAAATGTGTATAGTATTGATTATTAAGTAAAAATTATTTACTGGTAAACTTATCTATCACCAAATATTTATATACGGAGTTCCAATCGGGAAATTTATCAGTGTCGAAGTGAATATGTTCTCCTTCGAATTCAGTTTGGCCATGTTCAGTTTGATCATCAATAAGGTAATCTCCCATCAGTAATGATTTATCACAAGCCATAACAGTCTTTTCGAGTACTTCAACACCTAAATGCACAGTTATCCAAACAGCTTTACCACTATAAGAGCGTGTGTTTAAAACTGATGGACGTGTTAATATCCAAACATCGTAATGTTCTTGTAGTTTCTTAAAAGTTTCAATTGATCCATGTATAGGTTCTAAATTCTCAAAAAATCCATCTGATGATTGTGGAAATAAAACATATGGTGATTCTTTCAAGTCTCTGTCTCTGGCTGTTACATAATCACATAATACGCCATCTAAATCTATATACAATCTTGGTTTGTTCATACTATCTTATCTTTCAGTTGGTACTGATGTATCTGGTTGAATATATTCTTCGAATAATTCCTTTTCTTTGAATAAATCAATGACTTCATTGGTACAATCAGATGTACCATTTGTATAAGCCAACTGTAGTTTGTTGAATACATGTTCAATTTTGTTTTTACCTGACCATTCTTCGATAACGGATGATACTGCTCGGAAGTTCTTATCGAGTTCTTCATTCTGTAACTTACTTATCATTTCTCGAAATTCATTCTCTAATTCGAGTGCTTCGGCCTGAAGTTCTTTAAACCTAAGTTGTTTGGTTTGCATTGTTTTCTCATCAAGGATTATTTGTGAATCCTTTACAATACCCTCAATCTCATCTCTAATTGACTCAACTCTGGTAGTGAATTTATCCTTCTCTTTGGTTATTTTATCCATTGATTGGTGATATGGTTTGAAGTTCTTTAAGAGTTCTTCTGTGTCTACGATTCTAAATTCCATTTAATTTTAATTGTTTTATGTTACTTATAGTTATTAAGCAAAGTTATGTTGTGGTAAATAATTATAAAAATTTACAACCGTTGTGTTCTAAAACAAATCGATGTATTAAGCGTGGTAATATATATTAAACTAGATTTTTATCAAAATCATAATTATCTAAGAAGTCATATAGATATGTTCTCATATCTATTAATTCATAAAAAGTTTAACTAATTACCTCCAATAGTTTAATATATCAAATATAATATCATCAACCTCAGAATCTGAATCATATCTCAGATTTGTATGTGATGTTTGGAATCGTTTCTTTGTCTCATCATTATTACTTATCACAACACACAAGTCACTCCTACCATTATATGTATTATGTGTGTGGTCTGCTATACGAATACTAACTGACTCATAATCTACATGATCTGGATCATCATACTCCAATCCATTTCCATCCTCAAAAGTTAAATTACCATCACAATCCTTATACAAATTCGTATATTTATTAAATCCATTACGCCAATTCCTTCCGAGTTCAGAATTCAATCTTGATATGACATCATCTATAATATCATCGGTTGATTTGTTCTGGTAATCCAGAGATAATAAATGACCAACATCAACACCTTCGTAAAATTCATCATAACTCACCCAATCTATGTCATATCTAAACATTTCTATTAGTTCAGAATCACTATATATACCTACATCATCAGAATCAATTTCTAAAATTTTAATCAGTTTTTCTTTTGATATTTTAAAATTATATGTATGAATATTTATAGATGAATTACTATCCGGATAAACACTATCATGTGATTCGGCTTCGGATATAGCTTCATCTTTACACAACCAAGAACCATAGATAATATACGAACTATCATCAGTATCCTCTGTCAAGGTATAAATTGTGAATTGTAGCAGGTTTTCTATCGTACCATGTAACTCGAATGTTTTAATATATATCATTATGTATATATTTAATACGTTTTCTCATATTTAAATTTACCAACATTATATATTCTTGGTATATTCATAGACTCTGTTATCTCCTTCTCCGTACCAACACCACCCAATTTATTTAAAGTAAACCTTTGTTTGTTCACCCTAACACCATCAACAATATATTTATAGTCTGGAGGTAATTCTTTAATTAATCGAAACCCTATCTTATCATACAATGATCCAACACTCCAATCCATATCGGCATATGATATTATACGTGTTGGTTTAAATTCTCTTTCGAAATATCTCAATAATCTCGAAGAACCACCAACAATTGATGTGTCTCTAATATTACAAAACCTAGATAAGTTCCACTCACCAACAGACATGATTGACCTACCCTCTCTTTGATCGAATGTCATAACAGATACGAGAATACCATCATGGTAGAGTCCTATTTTAACCGAAGAAGCAACATGACCCTGTAAATGGTTTTCATTTAAAAACATAACATGTGAATTATCTAAAATTTCCCGAATGTTACATTTCCTAGCAAAGATCCGGTTTTTTGTCAAATTCAATATATGACATACTTGACTCTTAATTATATCAGGTTTTTTATTCCAATCATCCTCCCAAATATTTATTATACGTATATTTTTATTTTTAAAATGATTAGATTTTACTCTGTGATAATTTTTATCCTTATATATATTTGAGTACCAATAAAGACCATTAAATTCAATACCAATCGATAAATTAGGTATGTAAATATCTATTTCGTATTTATCTCTATAATTACTAATTACCTCACCATCATATATACTTTTAACAAAATTAAAAACCACAGATTCCGAAATAGAATTCTGTGATGATATTGGATTACACGTAGTACAAATAGGTATTGATAACCTTTTACGATTGTGGAAATTGATACTATCAATCACATAATTATGTTCCTCTCCATTATCACAACTAAATTCGGAATTAAACTCACCAACATATCTTATATAACCCGGATAATTACTGATGTGTGTATTGGTCCTTAAAATATCATTGGACATTGGATTATATTTATTACTGTTTTTAAACTCTTCAGTATCGAAATAACTCTCAACACCATATTTTTTGAAGAAAAGAGATTTTAGATAATCAACAGTACTTGGTAGATTCATTATATTCTCAACACCATATCTATTCAACATGGTATACATCATCTTATCACGAACTACTTTATTAGACATTGGATTAATATACCCATACTTATCTAGATTTGTTAAATTCCTTTTTGATTTTATGATATCACTAGACATCGGATTAACACACCCATATCTATACAAATTTGTTTTGAATATTTTTTTACGTATAATATCGGACTGTAATAACACACCACCCCATTTCTCATTAAATGTATCTGATTTTTTACTCTTAAACTCACATAAACTAGACACATTTTCAACACCATATCTATTCATATTTGTTAACATCCTCTTAGAATTTATCATCTGCATTTCACCACTATCAAGACCTGACCAAAATTTACGCATTCTATCAGAAACTTTATCCGATTGATTCAACATCTTGGATCTCTTAGACTCCCTTACTTTCTCAATATTAGAAACATGATTAACCCCATACTTATCCAACACGGTTTTCTTAACCTTTTTCTTAACATCCTCTAATTTATTAGTGGAATCTACGCCATACTTTTCTAGATTGTTTAGTTTAGCCTTTACCGAGCCACATTTCACCGAACAAGCATACATATTACCAGTCGATATATTTGTATTATAATCTTTAAATATAATATCTCTCACCGATTCACAGAAATCACATTTTACTGAAACCGTACTATGAGAACCTTTTGGTAAATCACAGATATCTATCAATATTTTACCACCTATTACATTTTCATATCCAATACTCGAATACCTTTTATGAAACTTTACCTTTATTTTCGTAGTTATTAACATATATTATATATAATTATTTATGTTGTTTCCTGTAATGTAATTGTATTAAAAAGGGGGTGAATGTATTTAATACATTCACCCCCTTTAATGAAAAGTCAGGATAATATCTTATCCAAAGAAATCATCATCATCATCATCATCAGAAACTGTTTCTTTTTCAGTTTCTTCCGTTTTGAAGTTATCTCCGAATTCGAAGTCTTCATTAGTAGCATCACCATTACTGTTGTTGAAAGAGTTAGAAGACTTCCCAGTAAGGAAATTTGAAATCTCAGTGATACGAGAGTGTTGATCATCAGTCAATGCTTTAGGACCGAAGTCTTCAACATTATGATCTCTATCTAATAGAAATTCTCTAATTTTATCCTGAGCTTCAGGAGTAAACTTTTTGTTCTCATCAAGTGGAACATTCTTAAATACACCTCTATCTTTGAAATAAATTGGTAAGGAAGATGTCTCTGGTTTAAACATTGACATCTTGTAGTCTGGATACGTTTCGTTACCAGTTTGTATTTCCTTCACAACAAGTACGAAGTCCTTACCCACTGCTGGATCGAATACAGTACATCCCACACCAGTTATCTCACCGTTTTTCTCAGCCATAATCTTATCCTTTATGGTTACACCATATTGCATAATCATAATCTTACCAACCAATTCTGGTTGTTGATCATCCTCAATGACAAGTACATATGAGTAGTACTTACGTGAGTACTTTAAACATTTTGCCTTTTCCATAAGTATTGCATTCTTAGAGTTAATTAAGTTGAAATACAAATCACTCAAAGGACATTTTTCATCAAAGTTCTTTGGTGAGTCAAAATAACCACCAAGTTCTTTTGGGTTCTTAATATCCACATAGTGTGAAATCTTTTCAAGTGCTGATTGTCCAAGCTTACCATCCTCTGTTAGATTAGGTAGGAATCGAACTACTGCTCTATAACCTTTCTTTTTATCTTGAACTTTCTTCATATCTACTCTGTAGATTCCATCAGTGTTAGTTCTAGTAGTTTCATTCAAAAAGTCCATTTTTGAATCTAAACCGTCAAATAATTCATCTTTTAATTCTGCCATTTTTAGCCGTTGATTTTTTTACCCGAAACATTTGTTGTTTCGATTATTTATTATATCTTTGCATAAACCATAAGTTTATATTTTTACTAAAAAAGTTGGGCTTAAATATTAAGGTCTAACATAACCTCATAATATGGTACTTTATCGGACAGAACAACACCATTTATCTTATTTCTAAAATCACTTATCACACTCTTCACGGACATATAATCTGATATTTCTGACATGTATTCATCTAATTCATATTCCAAATCTTTCAAATAGGATATATTATCCTCCGGTGAGTTTTTTTCATCACCAATAGTTATAAATGCTGCTGGTGTAAAACTATCAACCAAGAGATCAACATTATAACCCTGATACCCATGTCTCATTGGGTAGAAATCGTCATTCCAATTAATACCCCACTTATAAGCATCGAAATTAACACACTTATATAAATCATTGGTAACATATCTCATTTCATCTTTCGTTCTGATACTAGTAATACTTCCACCCTTTTTGATACTGAGTGTAGGTTTTATGATACTAGTAAGTATCCTACATATCATCTTATCTACGTCACAACATTTCTCATTAGCCGGTAGAATACCCCTTTTTACATATTCATTACCACTGGTGAAGAATGTATGCCAATCAGCATACCGGTACACAGGTTCAATACCTACCTCACTTATGGATAAATTATCATTCATTCTGGTTTGTAGTACCTCATTTAAATAACCCCATTCAATTTTATCAAATAATACTCTCATAGATTTACAATTATTGACTACCTTATCAAAGATGCCCTCTCCTATAAAATGATCCGACCATCTCTTACCCCAATCATAATCCAAACCTATTTTACCGGGTGAAATAGTGTATTCCAATTGCTGATAAAATGAATAGATGGAGTAGTTTGTATCTGATTCGAATAATTTATAATTTTCCAAGTACTTCATTAACTATATATATATTTTATAAAAAGTAAGTTTGTTAAATAATATATAGTTAATGGAAAATATTAAAACATTCGATGAACTAAACGAAGAATTATTTGGAATTGGCAAAGCTAATCCTACTAAAAGACTCGTAGATGATATTACATCTGCAATACTGGACAATAAATCACTAATTCAAAGTGAAGGATCGATTATGTCATTCAGTATGAAATTACCAAATGGCCATGTAAGTATATCATCACCACAGGAAATAATAAAAGCGATGGAAACATCTCTCAAAGTAGATGGTGAAGATATCGAACTATCAAATGATCAGAAGAATCGAATACAAACACAGCTGAAAAACTATGTTACAAAATCATCAGGTAGTAGAGCAACGTTCGAAAACACTACCGATGTAGTTAAGTTCTCGGATTTTAAATAACGGACATAGTACCTTATATACATACATTTGTAAACATCAATATTAATTCATACATTTGTTATATGAAAATAGTAAAATTTTGGTTTACATCAGTACACGATGAACAACTTGTTGGTGTGATAAGTGATGAAGAAAAAGATAAAGTAACTGCTAAGTTTATCACCCATCTAGATGGTCGGTATGGAGTATCTAACATTGTTACGAAAGGTGATGAAGTTCGTATACATTGGACGGATGGTGAGAAATGTGTATCTGTACTTAAATTTGTAGATTTTGTGGTGAATGACTTCGTTAGAATAGATGAAATAATTAAGACTATTAGATAATTAAGATTCTTCTTCTATAACATGGTTAGACCAAATAAGTGTGAAATCACTTCCGAAATTAATCCGATCACCAACTCTCTGTGAAATTATTTCGAAATCTGTATCATCGTTATATACAATACTATCTAAATATTCTATCAATACAGTACTTTTATTATTACCCACTTCAGATATTAAAATAACAACCCACTCATCAGCACGTTTATAAATTTTAAGTGGTATCCATGGACACTCTGGGCCTGTAGATAGGCGAGCAAAATGAGTATCTAAGAATCCAACAATCTCAATAATTTCTGTACTATAATTCATTTTCTCACTTCCAATCCCCTCGATATCATCTATACTATCATCAAAATCTTCAAATATTTTAATATATTTCATTATACATCACTTGTTAAATTTGTTAAGTACTGTACGAAATTCTTCTTGATATCAGCTTTAACCTCCGGCTTATAATCCATAAATTTTTCACTAATCCACATATTTAGAGACTTTTCATCAGATCCCAAAAATTCTATCAACATCTCTTTTGAATTATCTGAATATTCTTTAATTATTCTATAATCTTCTTCATTTTTCAAATACTCGTTAAACTTTCTCATCTCAATCAGTTATTTTTTATTACCCTTAAATGGGTCAGTTAAGTTTTTAGAATTCCATCCAGGAATGAATTTCTTATTTTTTGCCTCGAAGTCCTGAAATGATTCCACTCCACTATCAATAACATTATGTATATGATTTAGATTTGATCCTTCCTTACTCATATCAGTTATTCTATCACCGATATCAGTACCTTTCGATAATCGTCTAACCATTTTCAATTGTTCCATAGACTTATTCTGTACTAATGATTCATTAATATCAGAGAATTCTTCGAATTTTTTAATATTTCTCATATACTATATATTATTTCGTAACATTACATTTATATAACGGAACGTAAAACACACAAGTCTTTAGCTGATGTGTAGTTCATATACAACACAGGAAAATATACAGACCGTTAAAGAGAACAACATCAAAGCGATACCACCTAAACATAAACGATCACCTTATTGAAAATTTTACTATCTTTACCACATGCATAAATTCATAGGTCTTCTTTTCTTCTATACAGTTGTTTTTCTGAATAAGAAAGAGAAGTATGATAAACCGTGGGTGGCTCTATCAACATACATCAATGAGAAAGCTGATAGATATCTCGGTTTTGATATCACTAAGAGTGATTGGGAACTGTTGAAGATATACTTCAAAGATTATCCAGAACCTGACTCAAAGGATTATTTACAACAAGAACACATCATTGGTCTGATGGATACTTTCCACAAAATTTTTGGTGAAACGTACTACGAATTACGTATGTATGGTATTGAGGAAGAAATAGAAATGGAACAAATTGATATGGTGTTCGAAGAATTACATAAATATGTATCGATAGTGGGTTCCAGTAATGGTGTATCTCTTGTATTATGTGATTGGTTAGAGAAAACCAATTATGATAAGAAGATGATACACAGACACATTAATTTAATAGAAATACTCGAATGAAAAAATCAAATATTATACATTACTTTATCTCAGGAACTATTGATGAGGCCATTACTGTCGCTAAATTAAATTTACCAACACAATACAAGTCAAACTCACTACTGAGTTACAAACCACACGGAGATCACAAAACATTAGCTTTCTATTCACTTAAACATGCTCGATTCGATATACTCGAACATTTCAAATATGATAAATTCACTGATAAGGAAATTTATCAATTGTGTAATCATTTAGGTGGTAAATGTAACAGATTTAAAGAGTGGATTGAGAAATTTAATGATAGTAATTACCAGAGATTAGTTAATACTGATTTTGAAGTAAATATAATCATTGGTGCTATCAAGCGATCAACCAATTTATAAGACGGAACGTAAAACACACAAGTCTTTAGCTTGTGTGATGTAAGTGACATAAAAAATAAACAAAAAGGGGAGGATGTTAATATAATATATAATATGTCTGGGTTGAGGGACCAATTTCGGACTTTAAACAAAAAGGCGGTGAGGCGTTCTCGTTGGAGAAGTCTATGAAACGTTGAAACACACAAATCTTTAGTTTGTGTGTAGTTCATATAACGAGGATATTATAGAATATATCATTAAAAACTACTCATTCGCCTTTGAAAAATATAATAATATATTAGAATATAGAACCTCACACAAAGCCATTACATTGTTTAAAAAAATGAATAGGTCACACAAATTAAATAAAATATTAAATGGTTAAATCACGGGGATGGATAATACTTTTTGGATTTAAATGTGAAATTATACATAAATTCTATCAAATGGATGATTCACTTAGGCGAAAAAAGAATATGTGGCACAGCGGCATGACCGAGTATGGTTGTAAGATTGAAATACCAAGAGATAAGGTGAAAACATTTATGTCGGGTATCAAACAATGTCGGTTAATGAATGAGATGATTGTAGTACCATCACTTTATTTAAAATATGATCCGGAAATTAACGAGTATGTTGATAAACACATAAATCTTAGTATGAAAGTAACACGAATCAGAAAACTCTCTCAAACACCATCAAAATGTATATTCATACTCATAGTCGAAAACGCACCAATACATGATGATATGACACTCAAAGAGGTCAGAAATCATAAAATTAAAGATATATTCAATGATTAATATAATAATACTCATACTCATAGTACTTATCCCGGTATCATTTATCTGTGGGTATTTTATTAAACAATCACAATTCAATAAAACCTATAACGAAGGCACTGGTAAATTTGGTGTTATTCACACGGATTGGTATGGGAAGTCTATATCTATCGAGATTGAAGAATTATTAGTAGCTGTCAATAAGACCAAGGTCAGAATTGTAGCAATTGAGAAAGATCCAAACCTAAATAAAACTAATGACCAAATTATAAAATTTTTAGATTTCCAAAAATGGGTCAATACCAAAGATATAACATGGTATGATAACAACACACAGAATATTCGTAAAGGTAGATTAGATAAACTCCTAAAAACGTAATTGTATAATAAGTGGCTCATGACCAGTTAAAAACATTATAGAAATAAAAAACTAGACAGTTTATTGAACTTATAAAGAGGGAATAACTATAACAATCACTAATATGAAAATAAAATAATATGAAAAGTGAATTAAAAGTAGAGTTTTCAAACTCCGAAGTTCTAAAAGAACTAATTGAAAAGGCTTACTACGAACAAGGACAGAAGGGAAGATTGATGGGTAAGAAATTCATTTTCATAAATGAAGAAATTGAAGATGTATTCTACATAATCATCAAAGGACTAGATAGGTCAATCATTAAAATTACTAACAAGGACTTGATTGATGGTACTATGAGAATACTTATTGAAGAAACTGATGATGGATATAACCTATGTCCAGTATCAACTTATTGCGTAAACGAGAATAGTATGTATTCATTTTATTAATATACCTATGACAAAGAAAGAAAAAGTAACAACAAAGGAAAAAGTTAACAACAAACTATCCAACGGGATGAAGAGGGATAGAGACGAATTTGAATCAGAACAACTTAGAACAAAATATGGTTCAGAGTATGATATCATGAGGGCTCTACACTTACATTGAAATGCACATATACCAAATATGTATAGAAAAGGTTGTACAATACACAGGTGCTGGAAAATTAACTGATTCACTAGTTATAGAAATAAAATCAGGGAATAAACAAGTTTTTAAAACCCGTAGAAAGGCATTTGGATTCATCTGTAGAAAATTGAAACAAATACAAACACAAATTGAATTTAATGAACTACTTATCGGCTAAAGACCGATAAGTTTCCGGAGACAAGCTCCTTCTTTTGGACGTTTCATAGTTTATGCCTTTTAATATTGGACTGCCATTAATTTGGTTAGCCAATGAGGTCTTATTTTTGCTCCGCGTCTGTAATCGACTGTCCCAGCCGATGTATGTTTTACCATACTTATTATATATTAATATATGGTTACCCCCTTTATCACTTACATCACACAAGCTAAAGACTTGTGTGTTTTACGTTCCGTCATATAAAATTTATGTTTGGGATGGTGGTCATTGTATAAAAGCAATGGATAATACAAATGTTGATTATTATAGTAAAGAAAAACCATATAGATAACCTATTAACCATACATATTTCAACAATCTGTTCAACACCAAGAAAGAAAACCGTAGTAATACGTTAAAAAAATTATTAAAATGATTAATGACGTAACAGAGAAAACCGGAAGGGTTGAAATAAAGAAATGCACAGTGTGTTATATGGGCAAAGACATGGAAACTGGTGGTGAGTGTAAAAGGTGCTTTAGTAAAATAACCACACATCATATGGTTATGGATGGTGATGATTTATGCCCTAATTGTTTTGAAGGAAAGATGAAAGATATGACCTCCGACTGTCCAATATGTGGTGGAGACGGAAGAATAATGAGTTTGGATGTATTTAAGACAGGAAAGTCAAATATAGATCCATTCACTCCTTTCTAAACCACTTATTCTGATTACCTCTGATTATATAGAATACATCATATTCCGGAATATCAACAATACCTTCTGGGAAATCTTTATAATATTTTTTATAATCACCTTCAATAATTATTTGATATTTCTCAGATGGTGTTATAGTGAATGAAATTATTATAGTGAATGGATTAACAACCTTACAGACAGGATTTGAAATTACTAATGGTTTGGCCTTATCAATAATAGATAATCCCCATCTCATAAAGGACTTACCAATTTTCTCAATCCTTTTACCAATTTTCTCTTTAATAGTATTGCCACCAATCTTATGTATTTCCTCTGACATATTGTTGTTGTTGTGTGTTATAAATACAAATATACGGAATTAATCGTACATTCTCAAACGATTCACCATAACTTCTCTACCATATTGAGTAGTCGTAACAACTTTAAACGGTTCGTCTAATTGTCCCAAATCGGTTACCGTAAATTTATAAACATCACCGTTATTAAATTTAGCAAGTACCTCATCACCTACTGTTATAGTATATTTAGAATCTCGTAGAGTATCATATATTCTCATCAAAAAGTTCATCACCATTCATTAGAACTCCATAGTCTTCAACACTACGACCAATACCATCTATATCATCAATGTTATTATCAAACTCTTCGAATATTTTAATATACTTCATATTCTATATTTAATCCGAATGTCGATAATACACTTTTATATATAGGAAAAAGTAACTTTTTGCCGTATGAGTAAGATTATATTAAATACCGAGAACCTATCAATACTACCAAACCCAGCAGTTGGTGAATACTATCTAGCAGTTGATACTGATGGTATGTTAAAGCTAAGAAGGCAAACAGACACGATAATACTCGGTCTTACAGGATCAATATACTTATCAACTACACCAGTAACTTTTTCTCAATTCAAAACACTTATTAATACATCTGGACTAAACACTGGTGATGTATATATTATCACTGATTTCAAAACACAACACTATATACAATATACCGATTCAACTGGTGATGGTACTGGTGGTTCTGAAACTGTAAATACTGCTTCCTCAGAACAAATATGTGTTATGGCTACATCAGTAAATACGTATGATAATAATGTTTGTTCAACTACATATCCTGATGATTCAATAATATGGGAACATTCAGTTACTGATAGACAATATGATCACGCTGGTGGTGTTTTATCAACTGGACATATTCTTTATAGAACATCCATTGGTGGTAACCAAAGAGATTATGACTTCCGAGGTGTTGTTTTCAGAAGATGGAATGATGGGTCCGGAAATTATACAATTATTCGTGAGATTGATGCACCCGTTTCAGGTGATTATATTGATAAACCTTCACACGATGAGAATTATCACTTCAAAAACAAAGTTGGATCATCTCTAACACAATCCGGTAGTATCTACTACATGGATAACATGGTCTTTGGTACTCCGTCATACGTGGCTTACAATAATATCACAAGAGCTAGTGGTGGTAACGTAATATCAACAACATTCTCAAACAACTATATTGGTGAATCTGTTAATACATATTACTACGGAGATGTAATAACGGATAATAAAATAACAAGCACATATGATGCAACATTTTCGAGAACAATTAATAACAATATAGGCATTGTTAATAATTCTAATTTTGGTACGATATCAAATAATAACATTCGAAAAATCTCATACTCTGACATCGATAACATGATTGGTAATAGTTTAGACACAATTTCATATCAAATATCTACAATGTTGAGTAATAATAGAGGAGGATTTATTCAATCTAATAGTTCTTCACTCATATCAGATAACTCTTTTGTTGAAGTTAGTGGTAATACCGTATCATCTATATTTTCAAATAACACCGATAGGATAACATCTAATTACGGTACGGGATCCATAAACAATAACAATACCAATATAATAACATCTAATATACTAAACGGTGATATCTCATATAACACATCTAAATTAATTGCAACTAACTCAACCGGAACTATGTCAAATAATACTGTTGATGAGGTAACGTTAAACAAGTTAGGTGTTATAACAAATAACAAAGGTAATCTACTCACCAATAACACAATATCACTCATTGATTCAAATATCACTGGAAGAATAATATCAAATACGGGTTCAAATATATCACAGAATGTATCATATGAGATATCATATAATGTTGGTGATATTACGAAGAATAAAGTATTGGATATAACATTAAATATATCTAATATTGAAAATAACATCGGATCAACAATATCATTGAATACTTCTACTGATATATTTAATAATAAGGTAGATAGAATTCAATCTAATTCCGTAAAAACAATTTCGAACAATACGGGTGAAACAATATTATCTAATCTTTCATCCATAACATCATCAGTAGCAATGAATACTGTTACTAAAATCGAGAGTAATACTGGTATAGGAACTATGTCAGGAAACTATGGTAAATCAATTTTATCAAATACAGTTTTGGTTATGGAGAATAATTATGTTATTGACGTATTATCTAATACTAATACAATAATTAAAGGTAATAAATCACAATTGATACAATCCAATACTGATGCCATTCAGAATGGTGGTGTTATTGAATCAAACATAGTAGATACTATCAGCCAGAACATAAATTTTTCCGAGATTAGATATAATAATGGTAATATAATATCTAGAAATGTGTGGAGTGGAGATAAATATAGTGGTGCAACTGCCGGTTTTACATTTATATCCTCAACTTTATCAATTGGTGATGCAGCTATAATAAATCTAGCAGGTACAACATTTTCTGTTATATCAACAACAACATCAGCAACCGGATTCATTGATGAAATATATACGTCTTTCCCACAATCAGGATTTTCTGGCACATTTTCTAATCTAGAATTTATAGTCACTGAACCAGTTTCTATTAGTTCTTATGAAGGATTAACGTTCTCATTAGACATGAATGGCACATATTCAAGTGTAATAGATACCTGTTATTCTGGATCCGGTCTAAACGATATATTAGTCGATGCATCAGCCTTCTCAACAACATCACAAACACACTATTTGGTTTATATTTCATCAATTGGAGCAGCTAATGATAGATTTAGTTGGTATGATGATCAAGGAAATTCAGCAAGCAACATTCTTATAACGGGTCGATCTTATTCAAATCTATCAAATGGTATAAAAATAGCTTTTATAAATTCATCGGGACACACTATATCTGATAATTGGGACTTTTATGTTAAATCCGGACAATCTCAATTAAGTTTTACACACTCACAAACATTTACTGGTGAATCATTATTGAGCCTTTCCAAAATAACCTATAACAATATTAATAAAATATCAAATAATAAATATAGTGAAATATTAAACAATACTGGTAATGAAATATCTGGTAATACCGTATCCAATTCTTACCTAAGCAATAACACAACCGGGAAAATAATAAATGAAGAAAATTCTTTTTCTATTATAGAAACACAAAATGGAACAAACCTTCTTAGTGTAACTGATGATGGTATAGAAGTTGGTAAAGTATCCGGTGGTACAGCAATTGCCAACCTCGTCATTGATGAGAATAATTTAATAACAACCGAAGGATATATATCAGAGGTTCTTACATCAGAATCATATGTTATCCCAGTATCAAATGCAACAGAAGAATATTACGGAGCATCCGGATCATCAGCAATGACTATAACTCTACCACTAACAACTACGTTGCGTAATGGTAAGAAAATTATTCTAAAAGATGAAAGTGGTGATGCCTCTTCTAATAATATTGTGATAAGTTCATGGACAGGAAGCTTGATAAATGGTACATCGTCCTCAACAATATCTAGTGATTATGGATATGTGTCTTTGATAAAAAGTGGGGATAATTGGTGGATTGTCTAAACTAAATCATAGAGTTTATACGATACTCATATTTTTTAACAAAAGTAACATACCCACTTAGATACATGCTAATATTTAATACTTCACAAATTTCCTTTCTTTTTTAAACAATCTATATTCTTTTTAATATACTCAATATCACACATTTCGAATTTTATTTTTATATTAATTCACAACGGTGGTAATTCAAAAAAAGTAATATAATATGAAAATAGACTCAAAATTAATATCTATCATAGGACCACCTGGAGCAGGTAAATCAACTTTAGCCACCGGAGTTCATACAGAATTAAAGAAGTTGAATAAAAATTCAATATTTGTCTCAGAGGCGGCAACTGATTATATTGCTGAATACGATGTGCCCAACGAACCAGTAGATCAAATAGTTATCTTCTATAAACAGTTGAACCGAGAAAAAATGTTCATGGGATCTAAAGAATATATAATATGTGATTCTTCCGGAATTCTTAATTATTTTTATTTCAGAAGTTTGTTTGATGAAAAATTAACTAGTAAAGATATAGCAACTATAAATCACCTACAAAAAGAGATACTTAAAACACTTAAACAATGGAATCACATATTCTACGTACCACCAATGCCAGACATAAATATAAATGATGGTGTAAGGTATCATGATGTTGCTGATATTGAGAGGCTTGACCGTTGGATTAAGACTTATCTGGAGATAGAGAATATACCATTTACGGACTTATCAACCATTGATGTTAGTGAAAGAACTGATGTTGTTATCAAAAAAATATTAAAAACATGAAATTAGTATTACAAATAGAGGGTGGTATTGGTAAAAATATATTAGCAACGGCCGTGATTCGCGCAATATCTTTAAAATACACAGATCACCAGATATTAGTAGTAACCGCTCACCCAGACATATGGAGGTGTAACCCCAGAATTTGGAGAATTATTGAATTTGGTAAATCCGATTACTTCTACCAAGACCACATAGAAAATCAGGACACAACAATATTCACACAGGATCCATACAGACATAATGATTATCTATTGAATAAAAGACACATCGTTTCAATATGGTGTGATTTGTGTGGTGTCGAATCAGATGGTATAAAACCAGAATTATACTTCACTCAACTCGAAAATGATTTCGTTGGTAATATTCTTAAAAATAATGATGATAGGCCCATATTTATCATAAACCCATTTGGGGGTTCTTCGACACAAGAGCATAAATATTCTTGGATGAGAGACATACCACCTCAGACAGCACAGGAAGTCGTGGATTATTACAAAAAAACACATCGTGTTATACAAATAAGAAGATCTGACCAAATAGAACTTAATGGTGTGGAATCACTAAGTCTAGGTATCCGGGAATTATGTTTATCATTATTACACTCAGATAAAAGATTGTTGATGGACTCTTTTTTACAACACGCATCAGCAGCTCTTGAACTAAACTCCACTGTACTTTGGATAGGTAATTCACCTGATATACTGGGTCACGAAACGAATACTAATGTGGTTTCAGATAATCTACAGACTGGTGATGTACATCAATCATTCTATCACAAATTTGATATACTGGGTAACCCAATACAGTTAGCAACAAACCCGGTTGATTTGTTCGAGATAGAAAATATAATTGGTTTCTTAAATTAATATATAATACATAGAAACTACTTAATTATGAGACACATTAAGACAATAAATGAATTAAACAAAAAAAATTACGATAATGCATCTAAATCACTAAGAGACTTAGGCCATCCGGAAAGAGCTGATAGAATAGAAGCACATAGTGTGTATATAGAACTTAAAGAAGCACGGGAAAAATATGATATTGGCGTATGTACATTCGAGGGTGGACATAAAGGTGAATTTCTTTATTTTGATGAATATATGTCATTCGATATTTATATGGATGGAAATCATGTAAATCATGGTGATGATGGTGTCGAACAAATCTACTTTCCGTTATTCTTCAGATTTGAAGGAAAGACAAATTATGATAATACCTCTAACTACTCACCATTCTCAGTTAATTATAATGTTGAGAATAAAGAAGTAATGGTTGATATTGGCCTAACTGAAGAAATGATGGAAGAGGATTTTGGCCAGAGAAAATTAATTTTAAATAATAGACAAGATGCTTTAAGAGTGTTAAAATCTTTGAGAAAGTTAGATTTCACAGATTCATTCAAAAGTAATGATGGATTCGAACAATGGCACAAGCGTTTTAAAGAAATGGTAAATGGTAGTATCGAAGAAGAAGTTAAAGGAATTTATATAAATCAATTATGGAAATAAAAATATATTAAAATGAATCATTTAAAAATTTACGAAAGTTTTGGATATAAGAACCTAATTCAATATACATACAAAGTACAAGAATTATTTTACAAATATTCTCAACCACAATCTAATGAGAAAATCGAACTCTCTGAATTAATTACCGAATTAAGAAATATCGAATCAATTGAAAGAAAATCTGGTGATTATTCAGCAGAAGAAGGTTTGTGGTTTAAATTTTTCTCTGGTGATACGTTATCGACAACGATTAGAGATATCGAAACAGACCTTAATTTACCAATAACTCATGGTAATCATAAATTAATGTTAGATAGACTTCAAATGACTTCCGAACTTAGTAACGAAATGTCAATATATTTTTCTTAAATTTATATAACGGAACGTAAAACACACAAGAGTAGATTACCAACCTGTATTATTAATAGACCAATGTATAATGTTCTAGTTTAATATTCTCTGGTTTCTTTGGGG
>Ga0208903_1000547_pt1 | contig 29191 bp, 17 predicted proteins | sample AntAceMetag02UKJ_FD_184769 | JGI IMG/M metagenome (GOLD analysis project Ga0208903, IMG submission 184769) | Saline lake microbial communities from Ace Lake, Antarctica - Antarctic Ace Lake Metagenome 02UKJ (SPAdes) (version 2) | ecosystem: Environmental > Aquatic > Non-marine Saline and...
AAAAATACTAATTATCAGCTTATTATATCCATGTTAACAACATATATTAAGTGCCTAATTCAAATCTGTTAATGAACTAGTGGCATTATTTTGACTTGATAAGTTAAAATATGGTGTTAGTGTCTGTTTAGAGCAAAAAAAAGGGCATTACAAGACCGTATAAGGTGACTTTTTTTACCGTAAAGTAATTTACAGCAAATGTCAATCAGACACTTATTCGTCGTTTTTGACTTTTAACTACCTGATAGTATTGTGATTACATCAATGTGAGTAAAGATGGATAAAATAGTACAAAAGACTGAATGCACAGTGTATAGTACAATATTGATGTTTGTTTTAACTTTGTCGAGGTCTTAGGTTCTTTGCGGGTCAGAAAGAATCGACGGCCCTACCTTAAAACTCTTTTCTTAATTAATTATTTTATTCAATTTAAACCTTCAATTTCTTATGAGAAAAAAACTATCTGTATGGAAAGTTTTTACCCTCTCTCTGATTTCAATGTACTCGATGGCTCAGGCCGTAAGTGTAACAGGAACAGTAGTCGAGGATGACGGTGCTTCACTTTATGGAGTAAACGTGACCGTGAAAGGTACTACAAACGGTACCATTACCAATGATGCTGGTAAGTACACCATTTCTGCTAACAAAGGTGAGACCATCACTTTTAGTTATGTGGGTTTTGAAACACAAGACATTACCGTTGGTAATGCAAATGTGATTAATGTAACTCTAGCTCCAGATGCTAATGCACTAGGAGAAGTTGTAGTTACAGCTCTTGGTGTTTCCAGAAACAAAAGAGCTCTCCAGTACTCTGTTACAGAGGTAGATGGCGAGAATTTTACTAAGGCAAGAGAGAACAACATAGGAACAGCACTTTCTGGTAGAATTGCTGGAGTAAATGTTTCGGCTCCTTCTACAGGAGCTGCAGGTTCTGCAAGGGTAATTATTAGAGGTAACAAAACGCTAGGTGGTGCAAATCAGCCGCTTTATGTTATTGACGGTGTGCCAATGGACAACAGCCAAAACGGTTCTGCCGGTATGTGGGGTGGTTCTGATGGTGGAGATGGTCTTTCTAGTATGAACCCAGATGACATAGCGTCTATTACAGTGCTTAAAGGAGCAAACGCTGCTGCACTTTATGGTTCTAGAGGTGGTAATGGTGTAATTAACATCACTACTAAGAAAGGGACAAAAAGAAAGGGTATTGGTGTACAATACAGCCTTAACTATGTAGCCGAGGTTATAAACGATCAATCTGAGCTGCAAACTGACTTTGGTCAAGGTGCTTATGTGAATGATGTAGCTACGGCTCCTGGTTCAATACAGCAAGCAAGTGACTGGGGACTTCAAGCGTGGGGCCCAAGAATGGATGGAAGATCTATTCCTACTGTTTTCGGAGAGCAAAGACCTTATAGCTATGCTGGAAACAACTTTGATAAATTCTACGAAACTGGTGGAGCATTGACTAACAGTGTAGCTCTTTCAGGTGGAAATGGTCAGCAGAGCTTTAGATTGTCATTAGCAGATCTTCGTTCTACGAGTATTGTTCCTAATTCGGGTTTTGATAGAACTAACATTTCTTTCTCTACCAACTCTAAATTTGGTAAGAACTTAACAGTAAGCGGTAAAATCCTTTATTCTAAGGAAAACGCTAAAAACAGACCTAGAGTATCCGATTCTCCGGGTAACCCTAACGAAGCTGTTTGGCGTTTACCACCTAATGTAAACGTGGAAGATACTAGAGGAGACCCAAAGAAATTAGGTGCTTTACCTGGTGGACTTGATCCTAGTGTTTATGCTGCTGGAAACAGAGAAGCTGGTGACGAAATGTTATCAAACTACAGTAACTTCTGGGGCTCTAACGCTTACTGGGCTGCTCATCAGTTTAATGGAACTACTAAAAGAGACCGTGTAACGGCTTCTGGTCAGCTGAGATATGATATTACAGATTTCTTATATGTAACGGGTAGACTAAGTACCGACTTTTACTATACCAAAGGAGAAGGTTTAACACCTCAAGGAACAGGGTATCAGCAAGGTGGTAGCATTAGTGAGTATTTCCAAAACCGTCAAGAGAACAACATGGACTTCATGGTGGGATATGACGAGGATTTTGGTAAATTTTCTGTGAATGCTTTTGCTGGTGGTAATAAGCAGTATAGCAAGTATGAGCAGATCACAGCGAGGGGGAATGGTTTCTCCGTACCTTTTTTCCATGCCTTGAATTCTGCTAATAACAGAAACTTTGGATATGGTATCTCTGAGTCCGGAATAAACTCTGTTTTCGGCTCTGCCGAGGTTGGATATGATAACGTCTTATTCTTGACGGCTACTGCTAGACAAGATAAGTTCTCTATATTGGGTGGTAAGGATATTCTTTATCCTTCTGTTGGAGCAAGTTTTGTTTTCTCTGATGCTTTTGTAGATGCGATGCCAAACTGGTTGAGCTTTGGTAAGCTAAGAGCTTCTTGGGCACAGGTTGGTTTAACAGGTTCTCTCGGGCCATACCAAACGACTCAGCCTTACGGATTGAATGGAAACCCACACTTGGGTAGAAATATGGCAGCTTTTGCAAACAGAGGAACTATTGCTAACCCATTGATTAATCCTGCTCTTTCTACAGAGACAGAGATTGGTCTTGATTTGAGGTTTGCTAACGGTAGATTTGGTTTAGACTTAGGTTATTATGACCAAGCTACTACCAATGATATCTTGAATGCCTCTATCTCTGCGGCTTCTGGGTTCAATGCTACGACAGTAAACGTTGGTAAATTGACTAACGAAGGTTTTGAATTCTTATTCACTGCCACACCTATTAGAACGAATGACTTCACATGGGATTTATCGCTAAACTTTGCGACCAACAAAAATAGGGTTGTTAGTTTAATTGAAGGTTCTACGGAGTTATCTTTTGAAGAGTCAAGGACAAGAACTACACGTATTAAGCATATAGTAGGTCAGCCTTTTGGAACTATCACAGGTATCACTCAGAAAATGTTGAACGGGCAGCCTGTTTTCACTGAAGATGGCCTTCCAGTTCGTAATGATGTTTATGAGGAATTAGGTCAGTCTGTTGCTTTATTGTCAGGTGGTCTTAATAATAGCTTTACTTATAAAGGGTTCAATTTGAACTTCTTAATTGATACTAAACTAGGTGGTGATATCCATTCAGGAACAAATTCGTCTGTTGATGCTTGGGGATTCTCAGAAAGATCTCTTCAAGGAAGAGATGGAGAAGCTCCATTGACTGTTTCTGGTGTTAATGAGGCAGGTGAGCCATTAAACTTAACGCTTACTGGACAAGATGCTCAAGCATATTGGGGTAACCTAGGTGGTCGTGATGCATCAATGTATATCTACGATGCTAGTTTTGTTAAATTACGTCAATTGGTATTTGGTTATAGCTTGCCTAAAAATATTGTAAGCAAGACGCCGTTCCAGTCTATTAGTGCTTCCTTCGTTGGAAGAAACTTGGCTATTCTTTATAAGAATATTCCAAATATAGATCCTGAGTCAACGTATTCTTTCAATGGTGGTGCACAGGGTCTTGAGTACTTCGCACTTCCCGCGACAAGGACTTATGGATTCAGCCTGAACCTTACGTATTAATCTTAAATTATTACAGAAATATGAAAAAAATAATTTTAAGCGTCTTGTCTCTATTGCTGATCAACATGAGTTGTGATCAAGAGGAATTAGAAAAGCTAAACATAAACCCGCAGGCCCTTAACGAGATAGACATGAACTTCTTGTTGACGTCTGCACAATTGGGAACTGCTTCTGGCGGTAACCGTGGAGATAACCGTTATATTGACTGGCGTACCAATATTGGTATGTTCGGCCATGCTATTCAACAAATAGCTAATGCTGGCGGAGGAATAGCTCCTGGTGATAAGTATAATCAGGACAATAATGAGGTAAATGCAGCACCTTGGGACTTCATGTATAATGGAGTTTTGCAGGAGCTTTCAGAGATTATCATTCAAACTGGACCTGGTGGGTTTCAGGAAGGCGTGCGTGAGAATACGCGTCAGGCAGCAAGAATCTTAAGAGCTTATGCCTTTATGAGACTTACCGACTATTTTGGTAATGTGCCGTATACTGAAGCTCTTAAAGGAAGAACTGATGGAATCTTTTTTCCAAAGTATGATAGCCAGCAGGCTGTTTATACAGATATCATGAAAGAAGTATCTGAGGCTACAAAAGCAATGAACGGTTCTATAACTGGAGATGGCTTTGCTGGAGCAGATTTATTTTATGATGGTGACGTCTCTAAGTGGAAGAAATTCGGTAATTCGCTTCTTTTAAGAATGGCGATGAGAGTTTCTAATGTAGATCCTGCATTAACTAGTAAGTATGCTTCTGAGGCTATTTCTGGTGGTCTTATGACAGATGTCTCTGACAGAGCTATGATTAAGACAGATTTAGGCCCAAGTGAGTGGACTAACCAAAATGGTATCTCAAGAGCATTTGCTAATGGTGATGGTGGACAGCCTTCTCCTTTGAGTGCTACACTTGTGAACTGGTTAAAGGCTAAGAACGACCCAAGACTGATGATATACAGTGGTGGTGTTGGTGGAATTGATATGGACCCAGCAAATCAAATTGGTCTTCCTAATGGACTTGACACAGGCACACTACAGGATTTCTTAGGAAAAACGGGTGCTAATCCAATGGTAGAGTTCTCTAACATTAATATATTATTGCTAGATGATGATGAGGATTACGCATTCATGAACTTATCTGAGGTTCACTTTTTACTTGCGGAAGCTGCTGAAAGAGGAATTGGTGGAGCTACGGGAGCCGCAGCTCACTATAATGCAGGAGTAAAAGCTGCTCTTCAGGAGTGGGAAAATTATGATGCATCTTTTGCTGTTTCTGATGCTGAGGTAGCCACTTATCTTGCTGCTAATCCTTATGCTGGTTTAGCGTCTATAGGCGAGCAAATGTGGGCTAGTAAGTTCTTTAACTGGTGGGAAGCTTGGTCAGATTGGAGAAGAACTGGATTTCCAGCTCTTACGCCTGTGGTCTACCAAGGAAACATCACTGGTGGAACTATTCCACGTAAGTTGAGAATTCCAAATGCTGAGTTATCTACTAATCCAGATAATTTCCAGTCTGGTGCAACTCTTCCTAATGAGTACACTACGCGTGTATGGTGGGATGTTAACTAATTCATTTTAGTTTATCTTTAAGGTCGCCTCATTTATGAGGCGACCTTTTTTTATGCTCGAAAGTGTGATTTTCGGGTTACAATCTGTTTGGATCATCCTTCATTCATAGCAGGAGATGTTTATTCCTTGTTTTTGAATAGACACTTTTGCTTATTGAGCATTAGGCAGTAGTCTGAAATAGGAATAAGGTGGGCCGATTGATTCTTTAAAAAGGCCATTATACCCACAGAACTTACTTGGTAAGATGCAGAGTCGTCATCTCTTAGCTCAAAATGGAATGGCAAATCACTTGAAAGAATAAACATTTACAGACTCATTATTTCTGGCGATAATCAATCTGTCTCCAAAGACCAGAGCGTCCCTTATTTGGCCCTGTATGTTAATTCCAGCTATTGAATTAGGGACATAAGAGAACTTTTTATCTCCCATTCCTTGTAAAAGAACGCCTCTGCTGGCGTCATGTCTTCCAGACTGCGGTTTTAGACCATAAAAATTTCCGCCTAACCAGATATCTAAAATACCATCTTTATTAAAATCCTTGGTGGTAATTCCGAAAACAGGAGAGACTTGAGCTTCTAATGGAAGTGGAATGAATACAAAATTCTCTTTCTCATTCCATAAAATACCGGTTTGAAGGTTTTCTGCCTTTAAGGCTAGATTTTCGGAGCTCGAGTTGAGGTTAAAGTCAGAAACTTTCATCTTGGCAAACTCTGAGAATTTTAAGTTTTTCTTTTTCAATTCTGGCATCTGGGAAGTGATTTCCATTTTGGAGGCATATGGAAAGGCTTCTTTATCTGCTGGTGCGATCCAATTTATTATAGGCTCACTTTTACCATTTCCATCAAAATCGCTCACATTCATTGTGATTGGAAGCGAAATAGAAGCCTGAAACTTAGAATTAAGGCCCCAGTTTCCCAAAATGAAATCCATATCGCCGTCTCCATCCAAATCTTGGGATTCTACTCTCTGCCAAAAGCCAGAGGTATTTGGAATGGAGACAGGAGCCTCCAGAACCCCTTTGTTGTTCTTAAAAACTTTAATTTCCATCCAGTCGCCCACCACAAGTAGGTCTACGTCTCCATCGCTATCGGTGTCTTCCCAGATGGCATCTGTAACCATGCCTAGTTTTCCAATAGCCTCTCCGCCAATACTTATCCAGCTCCCGTTTTCATTTTTGAACAAATGATTTTGGGGTGTGAGACCATAATTGCCAGGAATTATTCTTGCTCCTAAGAAGAAGTCAGGGTCGCCGTCTTGGTCAAAGTCACTTACTTCTAAGGTGGAGAAATTACCAACTACTGGTGGAATGTGGGTGGGGTCTACTTTAAAATTGCCTTTGCCATCGTTAACATAAAGGCGAACGATATAATTGATTTGGTCTATATTCGTTTGGTTTCCACCTGAGCCAATAAGGAGGTCTTTGTCGCCATCAAGATCATAATCCAAAAAGGCTCCGCAGGTACTTTCAAATCCTTTGTCATTCTCAAAACTGGGGTCGTATTGAAACGTGAATGAGCCATTTTTCTGCTGAATGAATAATTTGTCTGGATCATCTTTCGCTCCCAAAAGAATAAAGTCATCTAAACCGTCGCCATTAGCATCACCTGGGATAAGCCTTGGACCTTCTGTAGAGAGCATTTGGTTTAAAAGGTTCTCCTGCTCAAAATCATTGTAATTATTTTCAACATGAATGGCCTCACTTGGAAGAACTGATTTTGTTATTTCAGAGAACCACGTGTTTTCCTCTTTATCTGGGTAATGGAAAACATCGCCAGCATTTTTATGAGCTAATTTTATAACCTGATTTACTGGAATCTGTTCTAGGATTTGGAATGATTTATCAGGCCAGATGACGGTCAAACGCTCTATTATCTCTTTTTTGCCAAGTCCTATTAGGAGCTGTGGCTCAATACTGCTTTCAAAACCTCTATTTATAAAATTCTCAGATACTATTTTTTGGCCCTCCGTTTCAATCACAACTTTGGCTCCGATGCCAAATGGGTTTTTACTAGAACCCTCAAACTGAATTTTGAGAAAGCTATTTCCTTGGCTGTGGTTCTCATACACAAAGCTCTCCATATTGACATTGTTGACTACCAAGTCCAAATCTCCGTCATTGTCTAAGTCGGCATACACAGAGCCATTGCTAAAAGAGGGTTTAGCTAGACCAAGTTCTTTTGCTTTGTTTTTAAATTTTAAAGGAGAGGATTGACTGAAAGCATAATTAGCCAGTGGGTTTGAGGGTATTTGACTTGTTAATTGACGCAAATCCTTATCAGCTTCTCCAGTATTTACAAGCTCTTGTGTTTCTGGCTGACCTAAGAACTCTCTAAAATCACCTGAAATAATATCGCGGTTTATACCATTGGATACAAAAATGTCTTTGACTCCATCATTCTCAAAATCAAAGAAAAGAGCTCCCCAACTCCAGTCTGTGGCAGAAACACCGCTTAGAAGAGCTATTTCCTGAAAATTAGCAGAACCATCATTTAGATGAAGACAGTTTTGAATCATCTGGTAATGGTAGTTGCCCCTATACTTAATGTCCTCTAAATGATAAGGTTCAAAACTGGTGAGTGTTTTAATCCGATAATTATCGGCAGGGAGCATATCTGTAGTAAAAATCTCAGGGTTTCCATCACCATTAATGTCGCCAATATCTGCCCCCATGCTGGAGACAGAACAATAGTTAATTCTGTTGTTCAGGTCTTCCTTGAAGGTGCCGTCGCCATTATTTAGATAGAGGTAATCTCTTTCCCAGAAGTCATTACTTATATATAAATCTGGCAATAAGTCTTCATTCAAATCACCCGTGGCCACACCTAGTCCAAAACCAATGCTGCTGCTATAAATGCCAGCTTCTAAGGTGACGTCCGTAAAGATATTGCCATCGTTTCGCATCAGTTTGTCGCCGCCAAGAGTATCAGGGATGTCTCTCATGCTTTGATACAGTTCTATTTTGTCTGGCTCTTTAAAACTGTTATTTAGAATATAGCAGTCTAAATCTCCGTCTAGGTCATAATCAAAAAAGGCAGCATGTGTGCCATAACCAGCATTGTTGAGATTGAACTTTTCAGCCATTTCTGTAAAAGTACCATCGTGATTATTGATGAATAGCTCATTTTCTTTTTGGCCACCATCAAAGTCACCAGAATTACAGACATAAATATCTAGCCAGCCATCTGAATTCACGTCGGTCATACTTACCCCTGTGCTCCAGGCTTTTGTACCGCCCGATTTTGATGCCTCAGTAATATCCTCAAATTTGAAATTCCCTTTATTTAGGTAGAGTCTGTTTTCTTTTTGGTTTGCCGTGAAATAAAGGTCGGGCAGACCATCATTGTTTATATCACCTACAGCTACTCCACCGCCATTATAGAAGTTTCGATAGGTAAGAATGTTCATTTCTTTGGACTCTACCACTTCATTAATGAAGTCAATACCTGTGTCTGCTGATGATTTTAACTCAAAGAGGGTAGTAGTCTCTTCTGTTTTCTGACAGCCGACTATTATTAATAGAAATAAAAGGGAAAAGGAAAGAATCCGCATTGATTGGCTGGTTGTTCTATGAAACTCATTTCCCAAATTTAATCCAAAAAAAGGGATTTTTTTGGTCAAGTACGCCTAATATTCATTGGGTTAAAGGTTCTTCGGAGGACTTGATCTTCTCGTTTATTGAGTCAAACCTCACAGATGAGAAAAGCAAAAAGACATGCTGGAATTGTAGAATAACGTGACTGGAATGTTTTTAATGGTTTTTGTGCCATCATCATTGGAGTCTGGATAGCTGATTATATATAATAAAAAGGCTATTGTACAAAAGCGAAGGCGGGCTTGAGATATTTCAAATGGTCTTTATTCAAATGAAAGATTAGGACTATTCCATTAGCCTTTTAAAATTAGCGTAGATAGATCTTCATATAATTAGTACCAGCTTATGCAAAAATAATATTATGAATATTGAAATTTTTGGATGTTATTAATTTTTTTTATTAAGTTTTTTTATTAAGTTTGCCAGAGTAGGTAATTTATTTAATAAACAAAACTAATTACTTATACTCAAAAACCCTTTTCTTTTTATTAAACCATTTTAAAAACTTAATCTTTATTTTCTTATGAGAAAAAAACTATCTGTATGGAAAGTTTTTGCCCTTTCGCTGGTTTCAATGTACTCTATGGCCCAGGCCGTGAGTGTATCGGGAACAGTAGTAGAGGATGACGGTTCTCCACTTTATGGAGTAAACGTAACCGTAAAAGGTACCACAAACGGTACTATTACCAATGATGCTGGTAAATACACTATCTCTGCTAACAAGGGTGAGACTATCACTTTTAGTTATGTAGGTTTTGAGGCACAAGATATTGCCGTTGCTAACGCAAATGTGATAAATGTAACTCTTGATCTTGACGCCAATGCACTTGGCGAAGTTGTGGTGACCGCATTTGGTATAGAAAAGGACAAGAAAAGTCTTGGCTATTCTGTTACTCAGGTAGATGGTGATAAGTTTACGGAGTCTAGGACTGCTAACTTAGGTACTTCTCTTACGGGTAAGATTGCTGGTGTAAATGTTTCATCTCCTACTACGGGTGTTGCAGGTTCTAGTAGAGTGGTTATTCGTGGTGGTTCTTCTTTAAGTGGAAACGATCAACCTCTTTATGTTATTAATGGCGTGCCTATGGACAACAGTAGCCAAGGAAATGCAGGAATGTGGGGTGGAAATGACAATGGTGATGGACTAGCTTCTATTAATCCTGATGATATTGCTAACATTTCTGTTTTGAAAGGTAATACGGCATCTGCACTATACGGTTCTCGTGCAGCGAATGGAGTAATATTAATTACTACAAAAACTGGAAAAGGTCAGAAAGGTTTAGGCGTTTCGTTTAACAGTAACTACACCATGGATAAGGCTTGGGACTTAACAGATCTTCAGAATCAATATGGTGTTGGTACACTAGGACAAGCACCAACTACTGCAGAAGAAGCATTGGATCAGGGGAATAGCTCTTGGGGAGGTAAATTAGGTTCAGGTAACGTGGTTCAGTTTGATGGTGTGGAAAGACCTTATACTGCTACAGGAGAAGGTATTAATGACTTTTACAAAGTAGGAAATACATGGTCTAATACATTGGCACTTTCTGGAGCTAACGATGTAGGTAATTTCAGGTTTTCTGCTTCAGATTTGAAGAATCAAGATATCATGCCAAATTCAGGTTTTGATAGAACGGCTTTTAATGCTAATATAAATGGAAAGTATGGCAAATTAGACTTAGCTGTAACAGGTCAATATACTTTAGAAGGAGCAAAGAACAGACCACGTCTATCTGACAGCCCAGGTAATGCAAATTACACAGTCTTTACAAAAGCAAATAACATTTCTTTTGATGATTTAATGGGAGATCCTGATAAACTTGGAGCTAAGGAAGATGGAACAGAACTCCGTCATCAAGGAAATGTTTATTCGTCAAACCCTTTTTGGGCGGCTCAACAATTTTCAAGAATGGATGATAAAAATAGATTTTTCGGAAATGCTTCATTGACATACAATGTAACAGATTGGTTATATATCAGAGGAAGAGTAGGTACAGACGTGAATAACGCTAAGTTTACTTCAACAACGCCTTATGGTACAGCCTTCAAGGGCACGGGAGACTTTAACATTACCAATAGAACAATTAAAGAGGATAATCTTGATTTATTTATTGGAATGAACAAAGACTTTGGTGATATCTCGGTAGATGCACTTGTGGGAGGAAACAGAATGAGAAGGTCTAGGGAGTCTGCCAGAATTGGTGGAAATGGACTTAATATTCCATTCTTTAGCAGTGTAACCAATGTGGCTAATCAAACTTATGGTTACGGTTTTAGTGAGTCTGGAATTAACTCAATTTTTGGTTCTGCGAATATAGGATATGGAAACTTTGTGTTTTTAAATGTGACGGGACGTCAAGATCAGTATTCTGTTCTTTCTCCTGAAACCAATACTGTTTTCTACCCAAGTGTAGGTGTAAGTTTTGCATTCTCAGATATCATTAATAATAGCCCTGCTTGGCTTACTTTTGGTAAAGCAAGAGTTTCTTGGGCACAAGTAGGTGGAGGAGACCCTTCTCCATATTCAAATAATCTGACTTACGGATTACGAGGATTTGATCATGATGGAGCTATCTTAGGTAGAATTAATAATGGTTCTATTCCTAACAACGCCTTAAAACCATACTTGTCTACCGAAATAGAATTTGGTTTAGACATGAGAATGTTCCGTAATAGGTTAGGTGTAGACTTGGCTATCTATCAAAGAAAGACAACAGATGATATTCTTAATACATCTATTTCAGGTACTTCCGGATTTGGTTCTACTCAAGTGAATATTGGGGAGCTAGAAAACAAAGGATTTGAAATATTGGTTACAGGTACTCCTATCAAAACCAATAATTTCAACTGGAATATTTCTGCCAACTTTTCTAGGAACATTTCTAATGTAGTAAACCTTGGAAATAATGCCAAAGGTGAGGCCATTGAGTTTGTGAACTTAGATGAGTCTAGAGCACGTCAAGAGAGAATCCGTCATTATGTAGGCAATCAACTTGGTGTGATAGCGGGATATAAGCAAAAGGAAATAAATGGCATGCCAGTATATGATGAAAATGGCTATCCAGAAAGAGGAGATGGATTTGAGGTTCTAGCTCTTGGCCGTCACCCGATCTCAGCTGGTTTATCTAACGAATTTACTTACAAAAATATAAGTCTTAGTTTCTTAATAGATATGAGAAGCGGGGGAAATATGATGTCTGGAACTAACTTGGGTCTTTCTAACATAGGGCTGCATAGTCAAACCTTGGAAGGTAGAGAAACAGGTTTTGAAGTAAGTGGGGTAAATGAATCTGGTGAGGCTCAGACATGGAACATTGCTCCAGAAAATGTACAGCAATATTGGGGAAGGTATGGTCAAATCACCGATAATTTCATCTATGATGCCTCTTATGGTAAATTGAGAGAACTATCTATTGGTTTTAACATTCCAGCTAAATTTTTAAGCCAAACACCGATAACTAACTTGAAATTGTCGGCTGTTGGAAGAAACTTAGCTATTCTTTGGTCTAATGTCCCAAATATTGATCCAGAAAGTGGTTACACGGCGGCTGGAAATTCTCAAGGATTGGAGTACTTCTCTATGCCATCTGTGAGAAACTTAGGTTTTAATTTAAGTGCCAATTTTTAATCCCAAAAATTCGAAAATAAAATGAATAAGTATATAAAAAATATTGGATTATCGGCTCTTGCGTGTTTCACATTTGGCTCATGCGACGTTGATAAGTTGACAGAATTAAATACCAACAAAAACGCTTCTACGGATATAGATCTTAGCTATTTATTAGCTTATGGTGAAGCTCGTGTTGCAGGTGGTAGATACGAGTCCTGGAGAACTAACTTAATTTATAGTTCAACAATGATTCAGCACAATGCTACCTTACAGGGCTATTGGAGCGGAGACAAGTATTACTACAATGCCCCCTACAGTGCGGCTTATTGGGATAGTCATTTTACAGATGCTATTAAAAATCTAACCAATGTAGTAGATAGAACGGAAGGTGATGGTGAAAGGGTTAACCTGAATAGTTTCGCAAAGATTATGCGAGCATTTGATCTTCACAGAATGTCTGACTTGTACGGAGATATTCCTTACACACAGGCTGGTCGTGGGATAGATGGTGAAGAAAACTGGTTCCCAACGTATCAAAGTCAGCAAGAAGTTTATACGGCGATTGTAGCAGATGTAAAGTCTGCTCGTGACGCTATGAACGCTGGTGGAGATCAATTAGGAGACCAAGATGTCTTGTACAAAGGAGATGTAGCGAAATGGAAAAAGTTTGCTAATGCTCTATTAATGAGAGTGGCCTTAAGAATGAGTAATGTAGATCCTGGTACTGCTCAAGCGGTATTTACCGAGGCGGCCGGTAACGGTACTTTTGGCTCTAACGCTGACAATGCGACATTTACGCAAGTATTGGGTGCAGGAGGTGATGTAAATTACAACGGTACCTCTCAGGCTATGTCAAACGCCGCTGGTGGTGGAGGTGATAATAATGCTAAAATCTCAAAGACGCTTATGGATTGGTTAAATGCCAATAATGATCCTAGAAAAATGATTTTGGCTGGTGGTGTCGGAAATCCTTATGAATCTTCTAATACATGGAATACAAACCCTGAGGATCAAGTAGGTTTACCAAACGGATATAATTCTACTACGATTAAGGATATTGTTCCTGACTTTAGTACGGTTCATGCTTACAGTTTTATCAACCCAAAGATTATAGAACTAGATGATCCAACACCTTTTATCACTTATGCTGAAACTGAATTAATGAAAGCAGAGGCAGCTGAAAAAGGCTGGTTGAGTTCTTCTTCATCAGATCATTTTAAAATGGGTGTGAGTGCAGCTATAAACAGTTGGTCGGCTTTTGGAGTTGATGTTCCTGCAGGTGATGTTACTCAGGCTTATGTTGATGGCTTAGAGTATGACGCTGCTAGCTCGGAGGATAAAATGAGATTAATTGGTGAGCAGTTTTGGGCTGCGACTTATTTAAATCATATCGAATCATGGTCTAACTGGAGAAGAACTGGGTATCCCAACTTAGTTCCAACTAGTGACCCTAATAATGATACCAATGGTACCATTCCAAGGAGATTACGTTACTCTGAAAACGAGATTGGAAGTAACCCTGAGAACTATGCAGCCGCTATCGCCAGACAAGGCGAAGACCGTTTGACGACTCGTATATGGTGGGATGTAAAGTAAGTTTTAATTAATATTTAAAAAGGGATTATCATTTTTGGTAATCCCTTTTTTTATTGCCAATTTCTTGCAAAATTTATACAATGATGATTAAAAATGGCTTGATTATTTGTATGCTATGTGTGGTTTTGTCTTCGTGCAAGGAAGATAGGCCACCTAATATTGTTTACATTTTAGCAGATGATTTGGGTATTGGCGATGTCTCTATCTATAATCCTGATGGTAAAATTAAGACGCCCCACATAGACGAAATAGCTACTGGGGGAATGCGTTTTACGGATGCTCATTCTGGCTCTTCGGTGTGTACTCCTACACGATACGGCATCCTTACTGGCAGATATAGCTGGAGAGGAAGCATGAAATCTGGAGTGACCTGGAGTTATGATTCTTCTATTATAGAAAAGGATAGAATGACGGTGGCTTCTATGCTTCAAACAGCAGGTTATGAAACTGCATGTATAGGGAAATGGCATTTGGGTTTAGATTGGGTTCAAGACACCACGGGTAAATGGCCTGTTGATTTTAACCAAAAAGTAGCCAATGGGCCTTTGGATCATGGCTTTGATTATTTTTATGGAATTCCAGCTTCGCTAGATATTCCACCTTATGTTTATGTGGAAAATGACAGAGTTACGGCTCAGCCAGACAAAGAAACAGAGAATACGTCTGATTATGGCTGGTGGAGAAAAGGGCCCACAGGCTCGGACTTTGATCATGAAACCGTATTACAGCAATTCTCAGAACGCTCTGCTAAGTATATCAAAGAACATAAGGACGATCCTTTTTTCTTGTATCTACCTCTATCTGCTCCTCATACACCTATTCTGCCTGATGCTAAAAACAAAGGGAAAAGTGGACTTAGTGAATATGGAGATTTTGTAATGACAGTAGACGATGTTATTGGAAACGTGTTAGCGGCTTTAAAGGAAAATGGATTAGAAGAAAACACACTTATCTTTTTTGCCTCGGATAATGGCTGTGCTCCCTATGCAGGAATTGCGGAAATGGAAAAAATGGGGCATTACTCCAGTTTGAATTATCGAGGCTATAAAGCCGAAATCTATGAGGGCGGACACAGGATTCCTTTTATGGTGAAATGGCCAAATCAGATCAGGCCAAACTCTGTCTCTAACGAAACAGTTTGTTTAACAGATCTCATAGCGACGGTGGCTCATATTTTGAATGTTAATTTACCTGCCAATGCTGCAGAAGACAGTTATGATATTTCGCCCGTTTTGATTCAGGACAAGTTAAAGAGCTCGCTTCGCGAAGCTACGGTGCACCATTCAATGGATGGTTCTTTTGCTATAAGAAAAGATAATTGGAAACTTATTTTGACCAAAGGAACAGGTGGATGGAAGTCTGAGGCCTTAACAAAGCAACTAGCGGAAGCTCAATACCCCTATCAACTCTATGATTTGACTGAAGACATGGGTGAAAAGAATAATCTTTATGACCAAAATCCAGAAAAAGTAGAAGAATTATGGGCTCTGCTCAAAGACTATGTAGCCTCTGGGAGAAGTACCCCAGGCAAAGACCAGCCTTACGTAAAAACAGATAAATGGCCAGGCATGGAATGGATGAATTGAAAAAGATTTTGTTGTTAATCATACTATCTCAAGTCTCTTTTAGCCAAGATTCTTGGACGACCGTTTTACCTACTATTGGGACTTTCTCGTCACCTAGGCTGACAGATGTAAATGGTGATGGTACGCTAGATATCATTTTGGGAGGTGGGAGATTAGAATTTCAAGCATCAGATACGGCTATGTTTGCCTTAGATGGGAATAATGGCGAATTGCTTTGGAGTATACCCGCCAATGATCAGATTTTTGGCTCGGCGGCACTTATGGATATTACAGGAGACGGTATAAAAGATGCCTTTTTAGGTGGGAGGTCTTCGGAATTTAAGGCTATAAATAGCAAAAACGGCGAAGTCCTATGGGCTTTTGATACACTGAGTTACCCGAATGAAAGGTGGTTTAATTTTTATAACCCTCAATTTATTCATGACGTTGATCAAGATGGCTTTAGAGACATTTTGATAGCTAACGGTGGTGATATATGGGTAGAACCCTTTGACCCCAATAGAGCTGTAGGGAAGCTATGTATCTTATCTGCTAAGACTGGAGAATTACTAAAATCGGCAAATATGCCTGATGGTAGAGAGATTTATATGTCAGTAGCTATAGACTTTGACTCAATGGCACCCTTAGTCTCAAAGTTTATTTTTGGAACAGGAGGAGAGACTATTCCCGGTAATTTATATGTAGGAACTTTACAGATGCTCATAAATGAGGATTTGAGCACGGCCACCAAGCTAGCAGAAGGAGGTACTAAAGGGTTTATAGCTCCACCAGTTTGGGTAGACTTAAACTTAGATGGTAAAAGAGATATAGTTTCAAGTTCTGTGGACGGAAGATTACTCGCTTTTGATGGTGTCAATTTTGAGCCAATGTGGCAAATGAAGTTACCCGATTCTGAGTGTTATGCTTCTATGGCTGTTGGTCTGTTTAATGATGATGCTATACCCGATTTTTTTATCTCTGTTGCACAAGGCGTTTGGCCAGAATTATCATGGACCAGACAAGCTATGGTGAGTGGGTTAAATGGGAATATAGAATATTTAGACTCTTTGGGTTATTATCAAACATCTAGTCCCCTTGCGGTGGATTTAACAGGTGATGGCATAGATGAGGTTATATTAAGCGTGGACTATCAAGTTTTAGACTCCTTAGGTAGAAATAGCTTTTTTACAACCTTATATGTAATCGAGTTCACTCAGAATCAAGCAGAGCCGATGGTTGACGGTCTTCCAGGTCATAATGTTTCTTCTACACCATGGATAGGAGATATGGATGCGGATGGCTACTTAGACATTATTTACTGTCATGGAACAAACCTCTATCATTCGTATACTTTTGACGGTCTTCGTGTAAATAGATTAAAAACAACAATTCCGATAAGCAAGCCCATTAAATGGGGTTCGTATATGGGAAGCAACTATGACGGTGTCTATAAATAATGAGAACCACTTTAATTATCATTGAAAGCCTTACATTCTTGGCTTTAGCAGGAATTCATTTTCACTGGGTGTTTGGAGGGAAGTTTGGCTTTGACGCAGCTGTTCCTACAAATGATGAAGGAAAGAAAATGCTAAACCCAGGCAAAAAAGACAGTGTTATTGTGGGTTTAGGACTATTGATGTTTGGTCTCTTTTTCCTAGTCAAAGGAGGCCTTATTGACCTTTATTTGCCTGCTTGGATAAACCATTACGGAGGCTTTGTCATCTCAGCAATTTTCTTTCTGAGAGCAATGGGCGATTTTAATTATGTAGGGTTCTTTAAGAAACCAAGAGCCACTACGTTTTCAAAATTAGACAGCCAATTCTTTTCACCATTGTGCCTTTTGTTGGCTCTCATTGGCTTGTTTCTGTCTATCTAAAAACCCCTTTGCCTTTAGTTCCCATATATTCTCCCCACGCTACAGGCTTATTCATATTAATGGAAGTACTGATACGTTTTACCTGCATTCCTAAAAACAAAAGAAGATCTGTGTCAGGACTAAAATACTGACAATGTACTATATCTAGATAACCGTCATTATCCATATCTCCGATATAAGGGGTGCTGAAAATGTTCTTAAACCTTTTGAGTTCGTCAATCGTTCTAACGGTCTTGGCTCTAAAATCTAATGCCACTAGACGGGTTGTTACATCTAATTTGGTAAAACCAATAAAGCCCTGGTCGCAGTCATATTCATTTATGCTAATAATGGCGTCATCTATACCATCGTCGTTTAGGTCATAAATAACAGGGGAAGAGAATCCCGTACACCCTAAATTGTTTTGGTAAAGTGTTTCACCCGTTTTGCCATCCAGCATTATTTGGACAGAACCTTTGCTCTCTGGCCAAACACCCTCACTCACAAAAGTGAAAAGGTCAGGAGTATTGTCTGAGTTGAAATTACCAATCGCAAAACCATTGCTAGACTCTGTGTTTGGAATGTTTTTTTGCCAAAGGCTCTTACTTGTTTTTCCATCAATACAGAAAATGTAGCTTCCATGAGAAATGGCAGCAATGTCTAAGAAGTTGTCACCATTAAAGTCTACTGCTACAGAAGGAGCAATAAACCCATGACCAGAAGTATCCCTAGCAAGGACCTCTGCAGATGAGATATTATTACTTTTCAAAGAAGCCAACGAAGTTTTATAAAGGCTGCCATTGATGGTTTCGCCACCCGTGGCAAAAATGATATTCTGGGAGCCGTCGGGCTGCTCAAAGTATAATGGAGCCATGTACGACTCCATACTATCTGGCATGCTATCCGCTGCTATGACTTTTCCGTCTGTGCTACTCAGTATCATTAAAATCCCAGGATACCGATTTTCCATTGTGTTAGGTTCTGCCTTGGCATTTCCTCCGGTTACTACCAGTAGGTCTTCCAGTCCGTCTTCATTTTGGTCTGGAATAGTCACAGCATTTTGAAAATTATATTTCGCATATTTTAGAACAGGGTCATTTTCATAATCATATTTCCATTGCCAAATTGATTCGCCTGTTGCACCGTTTATAGCATAGAATTGATTAGAACGGCCTCCAATAAAAACATCTTCGATTCCGTCGTTTGTAACATCGAGTAGCGTGGCTGACCCATAAACCTGATCTGTACATGGGTGCTCCCATAAAATTTGACCATCTACGCCATTCAGTGCTATGATGCCTTTTTTGGATGCTTGGTATTCGTTTTCACCAGCTCCCATGATAATGTCTAAAACGCCATCCTTATTTAAATCACAGGCCTTAGGAGAGGACTGGGAGCCAATTTTATTCAGGGACTTATTCCAAGTGAGTTCTGTTTTTTTGGTGGAACACGCCACTAAAGCTATACAGAATAGGGGGATTGATATAAAGGTTTTAATAGACATGAATTTAAGTATTTTTGACTCTTCAAAATTAGGGAAATAATGCTCATATGGTAGTTTAAAAGCTTTCAAACTTCTAAATTAGCTACTTAATAGGCTCATATTTTGGGCAAACTTCTATGAAAATAACGCCGTACTTGATTGGTCTTCTTTCGCTGCTTTCGTGTAGTGGGGGTGAAGACACACTTTTTGAAAAGTTAGATGCCAAAAAAACGGGCGTTGGCTTCGTCAATCAAATCGTCGAATCAGACGAGTTGAACGTTTTAGTTTACGAATACTTTTATAATGGTGGAGGTGTAGCGGCGGCAGATTTCAACAATGACGGTCTCATCGATTTATATTTTACAGCCAATCTTGGCTCTGATAAAGTATATCAAAACTTGGGAGATTTGAAATTTGAGGACAAGACACCTAATTCGGGAATCTCCTATAATAAAGAGTGGAAAACCGGGGTGACAGTGGTAGACATCAATGAAGATGGACTTAATGATATTTATGTCTCTGTTTCTGGGAACGAAGAATCTCCTATTTTAAGGAAGAATAAGCTATATATAAATCAGGGCAATTTTGTGTTTGAAGAACAAGCCGCCAAATATGGCTTAGACTGTAACAGTTTCACTACGCAGACAGCCTTTTTCGATTATGATAAAGATGGCGATCTGGATGCATATGTAATGAACCACAATGTGAAAGACTTCAAAAGGTTTGATGTGGAAGCCATTCACTTTATGCGTGATGAATTTGCAGGCGATAAATTATTTAGAAACGACAATGGCTTTTTTAATGATGTAAGCAAAGAAGCAGGAATAAAAGGAAATCCGATAGGTTTTGGACTTGGCATGCACATTGCCGATTTAAACGGAGACAACTGGCCAGATATTTATATCTCAAATGACTACCTAGAAGGAGATTATTTATATACAAATAACCAAGACGGTACTTTCACTGACAACATCAAGGCAATGGTGGATCACACGAGCTATTTCAGTATGGGAAATGATGTGGCAGATGTAAATAATGATGGTTTGCCCGACATTTTCACTTCAGATATGCTGCCCGAAGATAATAGGCGGCAAAAACTGCTTTTTGGACCAGATAAATATGAGGCGTATTTGAATATGCTTCAAAATGATTTTCATCCTGAAGTGATGAGAAACATGCTACACATCAATGAAGGCAACGGACAATATGCCGAAATAGGCCAATTGGCTGGGCTTTCTAACACAGACTGGAGCTGGTCACCGCTTCTTGCAGATTTTGATAATGACGGTCTGAATGACATGTTTGTTTCCAACGGCTATTTGAAGGACTATACGAATAATGATTTCGTGAAGTTTTATTCTGAACAGCGGTCAGAAGGAAACGACAATGTCTTAGATATTATCAATCAAATGCCCTCTACTAAACTGGCTAACTATGTTTTCAAGAATAACGGCAATCATCGATTCACGAACGTTCAGAAGGCTTGGGGTTTTGAAGACAAAATAGTGAGTAATGGAGCCATTTATGCAGATTTGGACAATGACGGCGACTTAGAGATTATCACCAATAGCATCAATGAGTCAGCAGGTATTTTTGAAAATAAAAGTAAGGGACATAATTTCTTAAAAATCTCACTGAGCGGAAAAAGTTCTGAAATAATAAATGCCAAAATCAGATTTGAAGCGGCGGGTAAAGTCTTTTATAGAGAGTTTTCGCCGAATCACGGTTTTCAGAGTGCCTATTTCGGGCCTCAGCATTTTGGCCTTGGAGCTATCAGTGCCATTGAGAGGTTGGAGATTATTTACCCAAATGGCAAAACGCAGGTAATAGAAAACCCAGCTATCAACAGCCTCTTGAAGGTGGCGTATAAGCCAAATGGAGAATTTACTTCAGTAGAAGAAAGGGCTCTTTTTGAGCAAGAAGATTTTCAGGAAATAAACCATGCTCAATTGCCCATTAATGATTTCAACAGGCAGCTTTTATTACCTTGGATGTATTCGTATCAAGGGCCATGCATATCAAAAGGCGATGTAAACAATGACGGTATAGAAGATTTTTATTTAGGTGGAGGTAAAGGCTCTCCAGGGAAACTAATGTTAGGCACAAAAAAGGGTACTTATTCAAGTTCGAATGAATCCGTTTTTAAGGCTTGGGAATTAAGTACAGATGTGGATGCCCGTTTTTTTGATGCAGAAGGTGATGGTGATTTGGACTTATATGTTGTTGGTGGAGGGTATGAATATTTACCCAATGACCTCTTACTTCAAAACAAACTGTACCTAAACGATGGGAAAGGGAATTTCACTAAGAATGACTCCTCATTTCCCGCAGACTTATTTTCAGATGGCTGCGTGGAGATCTTTGATTTTGATAATGACGGCGATCAAGATGTTTTCGTCGGAGGTTTTGTGATTCCGGGTGAATATCCGACGTCTAACCCTTCTAGATTATATGTCAATGATGGAGGTAAATTTTCAAAAATGGAGAATGTTATTTTTGAAAACCTGGGTTTGATAAAGTCTGCGGTGAGTACAGATTATAACAACGATGGGTTGTTAGATTTAGTTATATCAGGAGAATGGACAGCGATCAAGGTTCTAAAAAATACAGGAAGTGGATTTCAGGAAGACAAATCCGTCATTCCCACCTTGTCGGGCCTTTGGCAAAGTATGATCGTAGAAGACTTTGATGGAGATGGAGACCAAGACTTAGTCGTTGGCAACCTTGGATTGAATACACAGTTTTGTGCTTCTAAAGATGAGCCACTTCGCCTTCATTTGGCAGACTTTGATGGAAATGGAAGACGAGACCCTATCATCTCGTGTTTTATCCAAGGGAAGAGCTATCCAGCTTACAGTCGCGATGAGCTTCTGGACCATATTGCTCCATTAAAAAGAGTCTATAATAGCTATGAATCCTTTTCCGAAGTCACTACAGAAATGCTCCTTGAAAACTTTAAAGAAGTAGAGTCAAAGATCTATACTACCAATGAACTTTCTACCGTATATTTTGAGAATGTAGGAGGTAAGTTTGTGCAAAGAGAGCTTCCTGTTCAGGTTCAAGCCTCACCCGTTTATGCCATGCTGGCAATGGATGTGAATGACGACGGATTTAAGGACCTCATTGTAGGGGGGAATAACACACACACTAGAGTAAGAATTGGAAATATTTCTGCGAATCATGGACAGGTATTCCTTAATGATGGCAAGGGTCAATTTTCTTATCTGCCGCAAAGTAAAAGTGGCTTAGATTTTAAAGGTGAGGTTCGTTCACTAATGCTAGTGAACGCGAAATTATTGGTGGGGAGGAATATGGGGAGTGTGCTTTCTTATGGGAAGGGTGTAATCCAGATACAATGAGAAACGGATGTAGGGTAATGGCCCCATGTATTCCAGAATTTTCAAGTCTAAAGACTCTTGGAACTTATACACTTTTCAGCATCAGTTCTAAGCAGGAGGTTATTTGACTTATTATTAGATTTTGTCCCAAGTCGTCTTGGACAGGATTAAACTTTTGATACTATCATACCTAATTTTTACAGGAATCTTTCTAAGTCTTTGCTTTTAATAGTATTCGCCGTATTTTAATTTTACCATTCAACCATAAATCAATAATCAACTTGCAATTAGTCTGTCAATACGCTGTTGAAATCTGTGCCCAAAGCTCTTTTTGGCTATTTAATTTCTTGGGTAGACTCCATCCGCTTATCGTTCATTTTCCTGTTAGCTTATTGGTAGTGGCATGGCTGCTACATTTCTTTACTCAACTAAAAGAGACGGTTAGGATACTTGTCGTTATTGGCAGCATAACGGCGATAGTTTCTATCATTCTTGGATTGTTATTGGCTTGGCAAGAAGGTATGGAGGGGGAGTCGCTTGACTGGCATCGATATTCTGGAATAGGTCTAGGAGTTGTAGCATTGGCGTTGTTATATGTTGTTTTTTCAAATCGTATGGGAGGCCGCTTATTTAAGTGGGTGTTGAGCATTGGGCTTCTTCTAACTACATTAACTGGTCATTTGGGAGCTTCTCTAACGCATGGCGAAACCTATTTAAGTGAACTGCTCCCATGGAATATAACTCAATCAAATGTGACTGAATTCAATGCCTATAATGAGGTTTTGTCTCCTCAAGAAGAATTGCAACTCGCGGGAGATGTAAGAACTATTTTTGCCCACAATTGCTACAAGTGTCATGGTGAGGTAAAGCAAAAAGGCGAGTTAAGATTGGATGAAAAGGAATTCATTTTTAAAGGGGGTGAAAATGGAGAGGTTATTGTTCCAGGCAATGCTGAAACAAGCGAACTTTATAGAAGAATTAATCTCCCAGCTGAGAACAAAGAGTCCATGCCTTCAAAAGGGAAAACTTTGGCAAAGGCAGAAATTGAATTGATTGAATTTTGGATCAACAAGGGTGCTCCGTGGCCAGAAAATATGGGTCAGCAAAATGTTTTCCCTATGGCGGAGTTGGCACCTAAAAACCCTTCGCTTCCAACTGGCAGGTTCGAAAACCCAATTGATTTATTGGTAAATGATTATTTCAAGGAAAATAAAATTGAATGGAAGCCGAAAGTATCTGACAGAGAATTTTTAAGACGTGTTTATCTCGATATTATAGGGCTAACTCCCGCTTTTGAGGAAATAAGGCGTTTTGAAGATGATGATAATCCGGAGAAACGGAAGACGATAGTAAATGATTTGCTTTCTAGAAATCATGCCTATGCTCAACATTGGCTTACATTTTGGAACGATGTCTTAAGAAATGACTATACGGGTACTGGATACATTACCAAAGGCAGGTATAATATTTCGGATTGGCTTTATACCTCTTTAGAACAAAACAAGCCATACGATACTTTTGTAAAAGAGTTGCTTAATCCTAAGGAGGAATCAAAAGGATTTATAGAAGGTATAAAATGGCGAGGTACGGTAAATGCAAGCCAAAGAACTGAAATGCAAGCGGCTCAAAACGTAGGTCAAGTGCTGCTCGGTCTTAACTTGAAATGTGCTTCTTGCCACGATAGTTTTGTGAGTAACTGGAAATTGGAAGACGCCTATGCCTTTGCCAATATTTTTGCTGAAGATCGGTTAGAAATTGCTAGGTGCGAAAAGCCTACGGGTCAACTCGCTAATACTCGTTTGTTATGGCCTAGTCTGGGTGACATTGACAGTTCGGCAACTCGCAGCGAAAAATTAATTCAATTAGCCGATAAATTAGTGCAGCCAGCCAATGGGCGTTTGTACCGCACCATTGTAAATCGATTTTGGGCTCAACTCATGGGTAGAGGAATCATCGCTGCCGTAGACGAAATGGATAATAAACCATGGAGTCAAGAATTACTAGATTGGATGGCCTATAATTTTGTAGATAATGATAATGATTTAAAAAAGTTAATCTTTTTGATAACGACTTCAGAAGCGTATCAAATGGAAAGTGAAGCCATCACAGATCCGTTTTTACTTGCGAAGGATTCCTACAAATTCAGTGGAATGATAAGAAGAAGGCTAACTGCTGAGCAATTTTCTGATGCCGTGAGTAATATCATAACACCAGTATTTAGGTCAAGTGAAATAAAGTATGAGCCACTCATAGAAGCAGGTTACCAACCTACAGGTAGTTTTGTCCCAAGAGCCTCACTTGTGGCCAACAACGCCTTTCTAACCGCACTTGGAAGACCAAACAGGGAGATTGTCACCACAAAGAGACCTGTGGAATCTAGTTTGCTTCAAGCATTGGAGTTAACCAATGGAGCAAGGTTGGACAGCACATTAAAAAGTGGTGCATCTCAATGGAAAATGGAGTTTAAAGAAACCAAAAACCTGGTAGAGAAAATATATCGCGATGCCTTGGGTAGGGATCCAAATCAAAAAGAATTGAATGTAGCAATTCAACAGATCGGGGATTCTCCAAGTGTTGAGCAAATACAAGACCTCTTTTGGGCAATTGTTATTTTACCTGAATTTCAGCTAATTTATTGATTATGAAAAAGTATTGGAACCGGAGAGACTTTTTACAGAAAAGTGCCGCAGCCGTAGCTACTATGGGAATGGCTTCTCCATTGAGCAGTTTATTGTCATCATGTAAGTCGGTTAATCCTGCCGCAGCCGACTCTGTGATCTTGTTATTCATGGCTGGGGGAATGGCACATACAGAAACTTTCGATCCTAAACGATACACGCCTTTTACGAAAGGAATGCAGGCGGATGCTATTTTAAGTACCTTTAAAAAGGTGCCTACTATTTTGGACGGTGTGAATTTTTCAGAAGGCCTAGAAGGGATAGGACAAATAATGGACAAAGGCTCTCTAATTAGGTCGTATGTTGCGGCCGATTTGGGGCATATTTTGCATACAAGACATCAGTATCACTGGCATACGTGCTATGAGCCACCACAGTCTGTCACCGTTCCCCATATAGGTTCTTGGATATCCAAAGAGCTGGGGCCGCTGAAAGAGGTGATTCCGTCATTTATCAATATTGGACAGCGATTTGAAGTAGGAGAGGGTGAAGAACTAAAGGCTTTTCATAGTGCTGGTTTTCTAGGAAGTGAGCATGGACCTTTTTTAATTCCTGATCCTACAAAAGGACTTGATAGCGTAAGGCCTCCAATAGGCATGACCACCAAAAGGTTCGAAAGTCGAAATGCACTTTATGAACAATTACTAAAAGAAAGTGCTATGGGAGAGTTTGGTAGCGATTACCAAAAGGAGTCTCTTAAAAGATCCATGGAGCAGGCATACCGATTGCTCAATTCGCCAGAAGCAAAAGCATTTGACATTCATCAAGAGCCTAAAGAGAAGTATGATACTTACAATACTGGGAAGTTTGGTTTGGGATGTTTGATGGCAAAAAGACTTGTGAATGAAGGGGCCCGCTTTATAACGGTGACTTCGGAATATGAGCCTTTTATGAACTGGGATACCCATGACAATGGACATACGCGTCTCAAAGAAATGAAGCAGCGGATAGATGCTCCTATTACGCAACTAATCAAAGACCTGGACGAAAGTGGCAGGCTTGATCGGACCATTGTAATTGTTGCGAGTGAATTTAGCCGAGATATGTTGACCGAAGGTCGCCCAGGCCTTAAAGTGAAAGATCAAGTGAAAGTGCCGGATATTGTGATGGATATGAAAAATTACGGAATGCACAGACATTTTACAGACGGCTGCTCAATATTAATGTTCGGTGGAGGAATAAAGCCGGGCAATGTATACGGCAAAACGGCAGATGAGCGACCATGTAAAACCATAGAAAATCCCATTAAGATTGATGGTGTTCATCAAACCATTTATCATGCTTTGGGCATTCATCCAGAAACCAACTACGAAATAGAACAAAGACCATTCTACACCACACCAGATGGGAAAGGTAAGCCTGTTCAGGAGCTTCTTAAAAATAAAATTGTGGGGGCTTAAAGCTAAAATTGTATACTGGTACTCTAAGTTTAGACAGGTATGACAATTGATTATCACCTTTCAAAAATTTGTCATATAACCAAGAGAAACAAAAGACGAAACGTTGATGGAAGTTTCAAAGGAAAGGTAGCCTTGGAGCCTATTCAGGAGAAATTAACTTTATCAGAACTGGCTGCAAAGTATGACGTATTTCCAACTCAAATTTCAGATTGGGAGAAAGCGTTTATTGCTGGGTCTGGAAGTGTATTTGATGATATTAAGGCTAAAAAGGCAGAGGATGTAACTGCTTTATATCAACAAATCGGCAGACTTCAAATGGACTTAGCATTTCTAGAAAAAAGGTATGACTAAGCCAAAGCAAGGTCGTCAAGAGATGGAGATGTATGAGATTAGTATTGTCGGCCGGTGTAATTTACTAGAAATCTGTGGGTCAACACTTTATTACGAAGGTAAAGCTCAAGAATCGGAGTTGATTATCGACCTAATGGCTGAGCTTGATATACAGGATCAAAAAACTCCTTTTTATGGAAAATACAGAACAGAAGAAAAGGCCGAATTATCGGTCATGTGTGGATAGGAGAGATGAGCGAAAGCGAACCTTTCGAAGAAGTGGCGAAAAGACCAGTTGTTGTCAAAATTCGAGACATATCGAGGTTTCGAAGATAAGCGTAAAAGTTACCTGATTACTGAATACACGACAACCGTCATTAAGGAGGCATGAATCCTATCTAGGCTCTAATTGAGAACCACAGGAAGCCTGTTGTTGGTGGAAAAGGGAAAGCACAAGTAGGAAATATCTATAAGGCGATTACCAATACCATAATAGGTGGCGGATGAAGTGGTAGTAGCGATGAAATGCTTGTAATGAGCATGGAGCGAAGGGCTTCAGTTGTACTGTTTATATTTTTAATGACAACTTAATTTAGATTAAGGATGATTTTTGAAGAGAAAACGAAGTCGATCATGACTGTACAACAAGAGCCGTATGAGTCGAGAGGTTCACGACTAAGCGTCCCGGAACTATTCTGTGAGAGGTAAGGGGTGAAATCCCCCTTATCTACTCGACTAGCGTTTCGTTATTGATTTTCATTCAGTAATTTCATTTTTTAATTTCTGGATTTACCAGTAGAATTGTTTACATAAATATTATGTATATTTTCATTGTTGTTGTATTAATTTGAGTTATTCAGTTGTTGCTGAATAACCTCGATGTTTTTTAAAATTGGTTGTACGTCTTTTTTAGCAGCTATTTTGTGGACCCATATAACAAGGAGGTAAAAGATTCCTAGGCCGATTATCGTGCCTACTTTAGCGTTAACTGTTAGTGGCAGTAGGTTTTCTGCTATTTGGTTGGTCCAATTATAATCAGCAGGATTCCGCAACCCGATAATAAATATAAAGTTTGTAATAAACGAAGGACCAGCATACCAATAGCCTGCAGAATTTAATAGCTTTAGTTGGTGCTGCATTAGCTGTTTTTTACGAGCTAATTGTTCTTTAAGCGGTAATGATAGATTCTCAGATGAATTTTGTTGATTTGATTTTCTAAATGCATATATCACATATGCAAACCATAGAATAGATAAGAAACAAGAAAATTTAGTAATCGGAAACGGAATTTCATAGGCCAAAAAGCTAAAAATTAATATCCCAATTACAGACGCGGAAATCTCTCTTACATCTCTTTTTCTAATCTTCTTTTGAATGTTTGTCATCTTTGTATCGAACTCTTGTACCAATCGATCAGTTTCAATACTAATTTGAGCTGTTTTTGAAGAATTCTTCCAAATGTTTTTTAGTTCTTGTTCTAACATGCTAATTCATTTTTGGTGTAATACATTCAAATAATTTCTTTCGTATTCTTTTCATTTTTACGGCAATATGATTTTCTGACAGACCGGTTATTACCGAGATATTTTTATATAATAAATCATCTAAATAAAGGACAATTAGCGATGTGTCGGTTTCATTTAAAGTAGCTATACATTCTTTTAAGTATTGAAATTTTTCTTGTTCAGAAGCATCAATTTCTTTTTCTACTGGTGTAAAATGAATAGATTCAAACCTATCTGTTTTGTTATTACTTTTCTCAAATTTCATTTTTGAGCGTAAGCAAACATTAATCGCAATTTTATACACCCAAGTCTCAATAGAAGCTTTACCCTTAAAGTTTTCTAGAGATTTCCATATTTGAAAAACTACTTCTTGAAAAAGGTCTTGAGGCTCTATTGGAGTAACCGCGTATATTTTACAAATCCTATATATTTTATGCTTGTTTTCCTCAAGAATCTGTTCAAAATTACTTTCTAATTTATTTCTCATTTCTTATTAGTACTATCTGTTCTTAGAAACTAGCGAAAAGTAACGTTCAAAAAAATTTATTTCTGAACAGATTTCTCAAATCTCTTATCGAGTTAAAAAACAAATGTGAATTTTAGCTTACTTAACCTCCTTCTTTTTGATGTCTTTTTTTAATGACTTATTAGATGAAGATATTCGCAGAAATTCAATAAAAAATCCCGAAAGAAGAATATATGTTATTTCCTTACTTGTGCTTACCGAACTCAATGAACAGGCAAGTATTACAGCAGCCCAAACTACGCTGCTTATGATTTGATTTCTTGTTAGCATTAGATTTATTTTTTTCATTTTCTTGAAATTTAAATTATTGTTTAATTAGAGTCTCATCATAATTAGTGACAGACTTTAAGAAAATATGACAGAAAATTGGAATTTTATTTTTGGGAGTATGCTATATTTAAATTATTGCCACCATTCAAGTATTCCCGAGTTATTGCGGGTACAATTATTTACAATTTAGGCATAGATTTATCACCTGCAATGAGTTGGGAATATATCCGTTGTACGAAGCTGCTTTGATGTTTATTGGGGTATGTAAT